>OGQI01002564.1_pt1 | contig 10888 bp, 10 predicted proteins | sample 1553171 | NCBI WGS metagenome assembly OGQI01 (sample SAMEA2579988, study PRJEB22360) | human gut metagenome | biome: human gut; feature: human-associated habitat; material: faeces | place: Denmark | collected 2008/2010
ACACTTCCGATAGGCGGCAATATGAATATTCTGTTTTTTGCATAGGCCGGAAAAGCGCAGAATCTGCGCCGCTGTAAGCAAAGATTACCACGCCGTCGAACCCGTGTCGGCGGCTTGTGCGGCTTTTGAGGTACAGTCGAGCGCGTACCCGCTAAGCACCAGAAAACCGGACGTTGCGCCGACGTGCGGCACAAAATTCGACCGAAGCCCAGCGTAGCGGGTTCGGTCGAAAGAGGAGATGGACTGGACGAGATCTGCCGCTTGCGGCGGGGCGAGGGATATGGAGCTTGCATCGACGAAGCGGCGATATCACGGATGCCTGCGTTCGGGAGCTGCGCGGCTTCGGTGTTGACACCTCCCGCATCGTCACCGGAGACGGCCGCTTTGGCGTCTACTATGTCGAAGGCGGCGCAAACCAGCTTCCCAGCCGCGTGATCTATGACCGCGCATGGTCGGCCATCGCCATGGCGAATCCCGGCGATATCGACTGGGATAAAGCCTTCGAGGGCGTGGAGTGGTTTCACATCACGGGTATTACGCCTGCAATCTCCGAATCCGCGAGGGCGCTGTCGCTGGAGTCTGTACAGGAAGCCAAAAAGCGCGGCATTACCGTTTCCTGCGACCTGAACTATCGCAAGAACCTGTGGAAATATGCCCGCATAAGAACAACCACCGGCGAATACCGGGTGGTCGTAAAACAGTAAAATCAAAAAATGGTGAAGACCTTGTGTTTTCAAGGGGCGGCGTGACTTCGGTCACGCCGTTTCCTTTTTCATCAACTCATTCAGAGGGATAAAGCCCAGCCCGTCGTACCTGATATGGATGTGCTGTACCCGCTTGCCGCTGGACTTGTCCGGTGCGTCCACATAGATGGCAGACACCAGTTCACGCAGCGCGTAGCCGTCCAGTTCCTCAATGCCGACATACTTGTGCGCTTTCTGAATGAACTTTTCAATGTTTTCGTTCTGTCGTTCCTGTACTTCAATCTCCTGCTGCAAGGTGATCGCTTCCGCTTCCAACTGCTTCTGCTCCGCTTCATAGGTCTGGCTCAGCATATCATAGCGTTCATCTGTTAACCGCCCGCTGGCGTTGTCCTCATAAATCTTGATGAACAGCCTTTTCAGCTCGGCAATGCGCCGTTCGTTGCTTTCCAGCCGCTTTCTGCGGATGCGGATTTGTTCACAGCTTTCCACGCGGAGCTGTTCCTCCATGATCGTGCGGAAATAATCCTCGTGTCGCAGGATATACCCCATAACTGCCTGAATGTGCTTGAGAACCAGCCGCTCCAAGACTTTGACGCGAATGAAATGCCCATTACACTTTTCTTTGCTTTTGCGGTGCAGAGAGCAGTCAAAAAAGTCCTGATCGAGATCACCGTTGTTGGATGAACCGTACAGCATTTTGGAACCGCAGTCCGCACAGTAAACAAGTCCGGAGAAAATGCTGCTTCTTCCCGTGCGGATCATTCGGTGACGCTGCTGGCGGATCTCCTGCACCTTTTCAAACACATCATCGTCGATAATGCGCTCGTGGGTATTGGGGAAAATCGCCTGCTTTTCAATGGGATTATCCCTTTGCTTCTTATCCCAGATAGAATTGGTGTAAGTCTTGAAGTTCACCGTGCAGCCTGTGTATTCCCGGCGTTCCAGAATCCTGACAACTGTGCTGTCACCCCAGCCATACGGGTCCTCCGGTTTCTTATTGGGGCTTTTGATCCCCTGCAAGGTTTTGTAGGCAGTCGGTGTCAATACTTTGTCCGCTTTCAGTTGGTTTGCAATCTGCTTTGAACCTCTGCCCTCCATGCACATGGAGAAAATACGCCGCACCACATCGGCGGCAACAGGGTCGATCTTCCAGCGTCGGGGATTGTCCGGGTCTTTCAAATAGCCGTAGGGAACATTGGTTGTCAAAGGAACGCCGCGTTCACCCTTTGCCTTATTGACAGCTCGGATTTTGCGGCTGGTATCTCGCGCATAGAACTCGTTGAACCAGTTCTTGATGCCTGCAAAATCGCTGTCTGTGCTGTTGGGATCAATGGTGTCGAAATTGTCGTTGATGGCAATATAGCGGACACCGTACTGCGGAAAGGTGAAGTTGGTGTAAAGCCCTGTCAGCGCGGAATTTCTGCCAAGTCTGGATAGGTCTTTGCTGATACAGACAGCCACCCGTTCCGCTTCAATTTCCGCAAGCATCGCCTGAAAACCGGGACGGTCATAGGTAACTCCACTTACGCCATCATCCACAAAGAATGTGGGGTTCGGGAAATGGCGTTCTCGCGCATATCTCAAAAGCATATCCTTCTGATTTTCGATGGACAAAGACTCTCCGGCTCGTTCATCCTCCTGCGAAAGACAGCAGTAGAGTGCTGTGATTTTGTTTGTTGCTCCGTTCATTTCTGAATCCTCCTTTGGTGGAGCAACTGTCAGTACAGGATTGGTTGCTTCTATTGTACCAAGAGACTCTGTATTTGTCATTCAGAATCCTCCATCTTTTCTGCAAACTTTTTGCTGGTAATACGCTCTAATTTGCGGACAAAACTCTCTGTTCCCTCATAGCTGCCCGTGACGCTGTAAACCGTGCCGTGAATGACCTCGGTGACGGTCAGTTCGGGAACCCAGAAAGCGGACAGGTTTTTCGCGCAGAGATGCCCGTCCTCGTTAAAGTAGCAGTTGCGCCGGGGATGATCGGACGGTAAGGGCTGCAGTTTGAGATACGGGTCTGGATTGGAGAAGTAATATTCCGCTGGCTCATCGTGATCTGCCTTTTCCCATTCCTCGATTTCTGCCAGCAGATCAGGGTCGATCTCGTGTTCAAATGGTTTGTTCTCGTTCATAAGTACCTCCTGATTTTCTATTCAAATTAGTGTTCGATTTCCTGCTTTTTCTGCCGCAGCTTGGTGTTCTGGCGTTCCTGTTCATGCTGCACCTCGTAGATGTTGTAGTGAATCGCCCAGAGCTTTTTCGCGTCGGCATGGAGCGGCGAAAGCTCCGTCTGAATGTCCTTATATTCCTGCTCCAACTGCTCCCGTTCTTTGCGCCATACGGTGATGGGCAGCTTGCCGTCCTTGAAGTACGGTTTCAGTTTGCGCTCTGCCATGTAGAATGTCCGCAACTCATCGTCGTGTTCAGATTTGTACTTCTGCCGGGATTTCTCAAAGCGGATGGATTTCAGCTTGTCCGCAGCGGGCTTGCCGGATTTGTAATAGTCCACCATGCGCAGCAGCGCGTCCACTTTTTTGATACGAGCTTTCTTTGACGATGCAGACTTTTTCAGCGTGTCGATTTTGTCCTGCATGGCGTGAAGTGCGTTATCCAGATCGTCCACGGTGTAAAGGTTTTTGGATTGTAAAAAGCTGAACGCCTCGGCGTAACGCTGCAAATTGGCGTTCTTCGCCTTATTGCTGTACGCACCCTTGTTGCGATTGGCGCAATGCAGCGCCAGCAGATCGTTCAGCGTGGGCGGCTGGGGCTTGTCAAGCTCAGCTTTTACGTCCTTCAGCCAGCCGATCAGCGCGGCGATTTTCTCTACAGCTGTGACGATGACTGTCTCGGCGTTCTGCTTGTCCTCTCCGGCAAGCTCCGCATCTTTATCCAGTCCGGCGAGCAACGGGAAATTACCCTGTTTACCACCGGTCCCGGCGAAGTCTGCACGCTGTCTGCCTCCTGTGCGATGCAGGAAATCAGCTTTGATATTCTGATTGAGGCCGAGGAGGAGACGAAAGTTCTCATCACTCCGGCCAGCACGTTCCGCAGACTGTTGAATCAGAATATTTACGTTGAAAACTACATTTACCGGGAAACAACGGAGCATTTTTCCGAAGTCATGTGGGCGATGGGCCAGCTTCTCTTTACGCGGCTTGACCAGCGCCTTGCCGGATATCTCGAGGATGAACGCATCCGCACCGGTTCCCCGGTGCTCTCCACCACGCACGAGCAGATCGCGCGGAACCTCGGCAGTGCCAGAGAGGTCGTTTCCCGCACCTTAAAGTCGTTCGAGAAAGACGGCATCGTCGCACTCTCCCGCGGCACGGTCACGATTCTCGATGTCAAAAAGCTCCGCGGCATCTGCCGGATGCGCCGATAGTTCTTCTACGCGCGCAGACATTTTCCCACAGGCTCTGCCCTGCCGCTCGAGAAAATATTTTTCAAAAGCGTTCTAACGGCACTCCATCTTAATTTCAATCTCATTTCCTTCCACGGCCACCTTCGCATAACTTCCGACGATCAGCGGCATCGCCGGATGAAGGTGTCCGATGTCGAGATCCATCACGATCGGCACGTTGTATTTTCCAAGCAGATCCGTCACGGCGCGGTACTGGTCGAGTTCCCCGAATTTCTGTCCGAACTGCAGCGGGCGGCCAATCAGAAAGCCTTTCACATATTGGAACCAGCCGGCGTGCTCCATCTGCCAGATTGCGCGGCGGATCGCAAAGACGTTCAGATCGCACGCTTCCAGAAACCAGACAAAACCGTCCTCTTTATATTTTTCCACAAAATCAACCGTTCCGTCGTACTTCGTTCCAAGAATATTGACGAGACAGTCGAGACAGCCGCCGATGAGCCGTCCCTCAAATGCACTGTCCGCATCCGGGAAGCGGCGCAGAACGCGCGGTTCTGTAATCTGGTACGGCAGATACGGATTTTCCTCGCTTCTGCCCTTCGCATCGTCTCTTTCCCATCCCTCATAGCCGCGGACGGTACGCACTTCTCCCGTCAGTACGCCAAACGCATCCGCTACGGATTTATGCCACGGCTCCATGCCGAAATCACTCGCACACGGACCGTAAACAGCCGCCGTATCGCAGATGGTCGGCAGAAGATACGTAAAATGCGTATTGTCAGAATAGCCGAGATACCATTTCGCCGGTGCCTTTCTGATCTTTTCAAAATCCACGTAATCGAGATCCTCGCACATCAGCTCTCCGCCGCCGCAGGAAATCAGACAGTCATTCTTCTCACTGACATAATATTCCGTCAGCTCTTTTCCGCACTCCTCCGGTGCCGCGCTGATTCCGATGCCGTGCTCTGCATAGCAGTTTGGCCCAAGATCCAGCTGATATCCCATCTCTTTCCATTTTTTCTGTGCATTTGCAAACGCGGACTTGTATGGCTCTGTTGTGCATCCAAACGATGGTGCCACAAAGCCGATCGTTCCGCCCTTTTTCAGATTTTCCGGAAACCTCATGTCGCATCCTCCTTTATCCTAATTCTTCTGCCTCCAGATTCTTATACTGCGTCAGCGCATCCCCGAAGATCAGCTCTCCGTCGTTCTGCGCAAAGTACAGCTCCTCTTCTTTTTCCAGTTTTGCCTTTCCGTTCGTCCCCTCGGTAATCTCCGCGCAGAGACGGTCCACCTCCGTTTTCGGAACGAGAACGCGGATTTTCACCTGATCGGTGTACTCGGATTCCAGAACCGGAATCCCCCGCTGGCCGAGCAGATACTGGATTTTACCGATGCCGTTGTAATCCGTCTCAATCAACAGCCGCACGCCGCAGATCTCGTCAATCAGAACACTGTTTGCCAGCCCCTCCTGCACCGCCTGCGAGTACGCGCGCACCAGGCCGCCCGTTCCCAGCAGCGTACCGCCGAAATACCGCGTCACCACAACAAGCACATTGCGGAGGCCTGCTCCCTGTACCACATCGAGCATCGGCCGCCCTGCCGTGCCGGAAGGCTCCCCGTCGTCGCTGCAGCGCACCGTCTCCTGATTTTCTCCAATAATATACACAAAACAGTTATGCCGCGCATCCCAGTATTTTTTCCGCAGAGCTTCCAGGCAGGAAAGTGCCTCCTCCTCAGATTCCACCAGACGCACCGTCGCAATAAAACGTGATTTCTTCTCCACGATTTCCCCGGTTCCACCCCGGTAAACCGTCCGAAACTGATCGATCATATGTCCTTACTCCTTCATCCAAATATGTACCTATCTTACCATATCATTTCTGAAAAATCAGCATTCTTTTCAGAAATACTTTTATTCCAGCCCTTTGTTTGGTATAATAAAAATAAGTATACCCTGCTTTTTGCAGGGCAGGAACACCATTGATTACTGAACTAAATCAGTTTTGCAGGAACATGACATAAGGAGGATTTTCTATATGCACTTTGGAAAAAGTCATCTGGAAGACAAACGTGAAGATCTGCGGTCCCATTACGGAAAGATTGAAAAGACGGCCGGCGTGACGGCGCTGCGCATCGCGTTCTGTCTTCTTCTTGTCGTTCTCGTCTGCGGTGCCGGGCTTGTGATCGGCGCTGTCCGCGGCGTGATTGACAGTGCCCCTGATATCTCGGAGGCAAATATCATGCCGCTCGGCAACGCGTCGTTTATCTACGATGCTGACGGCAACCAGGTACAGAAGCTGACCGGGGCTCAGGGAAACCGTGTCTCGATTTCGATTGAGGAGATTCCGCTCGATATGCAGCACGCGATCGTCGCGGTTGAGGATGCCCGTTTTTATGAGCACAACGGCATCGATCCGAGCGGTATCATCCGTGCTTTCGTTGTCGGCGTCAGCCACGGCTTTCATTTTACCGAGGGCGCCAGCACGATCACACAGCAGCTCTTAAAAAACAATGTTTTCACTGACTGGATGGAAGAGACGCGGATTCAGAGCTTCAAGCGGAAGATCCAGGAACAGTACCTGGCGCTGAAGCTGGAAAAAACACTGACCGCAGAGGGTGAAAACGCCAAAGACGTTATTCTGGAAAATTATCTGAATACGATCAACTTGGGTTCCGGCTGCTACGGTGTCCAGACGGCAGCGCAGACGTATTTCGGAAAGGATGCAAAAAATCTGACGCTCTCTGAATGCGCCGTTCTTGCCGCAATTCCAAAGGCGCCGACGGCATATAATCCGAAAAACCACCCGGAGAAAAACCAGCAGCGCCGCGACAAGATCCTGAACAACATGAAAGAGCAGGGCTACATCACCGAAGAAGAATACGCCATTGCCATGAACGACAATGTTTACGACCGCATCGCCATGCACACGCAGTCCCAGGCGGAGAGCGCGCCGTACTCCTACTTTATCGATGAAGTCATCACCAACCTGATCAACGATCTGATGGTACAGAAAGGCTACACCGAAGTGCAGGCAAAGAACGTTGTCTACAGCGGCGGCCTCAAAATTTATACCACACAGGATTCCTACATGCAGTCGATTCTCGATACGGAATTTCAGAATCCGGAGAACTTCCCGGCGAACACGCAGATCGGTCTCGACTGGGCGCTCACCGTAGAGCAGGCAGACGGCGAGGTACAGAACTACAGCAAAGAGATGCTGCAGCTCTACTTCCGCAACAGCGATCCGAATTTCGATCTGCTCTTTGACTCCCAGGAGGAGGCACAGAGCTATATCGACCAGTACAAAGCCGCTATCATGCAGGAGGGCGATACGATTGTTGCCGAGCGCAGCAGCTTCACCCCGCAGCCGCAGGCGTGCATGACCGTTATGGACCAGCGCACCGGTTACGTGAAAGCCATCGTCGGCGGACGCGGCGAAAAAACAGCAAGTCTTACCTTCAACCGCGCAACCGATAATTATTCCCAGCCGGGTTCCACGTTCAAGATTCTTTCCGCGTACGGACCGGCGCTCGACCTTGGAAAGATTACACTCGCTACGGTAATTAAGGATGAGCCGTTCAACTACAGTGACGGCACACCGCTGCAGAACTCGGATCTTACCTACCATGGTGATGTTACCGTCCGCCAGGCGATCATCAATTCCATCAATATCCCGGCCGTCAAGGTACTGACCGAGCTTACGCCGAAGGTCGGCTTTGATTATCTGAAGAAGCTTGGTTTTTCCAAACTCTCCGAGGAATACGATGTGATCCAGCCGCTGGCTCTCGGCGGTATCACCTACGGTGTCAGTGATCTCGAACTGACGGCAGCCTACGCGGCAATCGCAGACGGCGGCCAGTACCGCAAGCCGGTGTTCTACACAAAGGTTACCGACAGCAAGGGAAATGTTTTAATTGACAACACAGAAAACAAGGCAACGCAGGTCTTCAAGGCAAGCACTGCCTCCCTCCTCACCAATGCCATGGAGGATGTTCTGGAAAAAGGTACCGGTGTTGCCGCCCGCCTCGACAATATGCACGCAGCCGGAAAAACCGGTACGACGAACGAGGCCAAGGATCTCGTCTTTGCAGGCTTTACACCATATTATACCGCTGCCATCTGGGCAACGTATGATACACACGCGGAGTTTCCGGAGAGCGACCGTGAATTCCACAAACGTCTCTGGGCAAAGGTCATGAATGAAATCCACGAAGGCCTTGCCGATATGGATTTCGAAACTTCCGCAACAGTACAGGAGGCAACGATCTGTACGAAGACCGGCCTGCTCGCCCGCTCAAGCTGCCCGTCCATCACCGAATACTTTGCGGTATCCGATCTGCCGACCGAGCGTTGCAAGGGCCACTACACCGCGCCGGCCTCAACACCGACGCCGACCAGAACCCCTTCTGCAGCATCAACTCCGCAGGCAACCCCGACACCGACGGAGGCACCGCAGGAAACTCCGGCTCCGCCCGAAACACCTGCCGATCCGCCTTCTAATACACCGGAGACTCCTGACACACCGGAGACTCCTGACACACCGGAGACCCCTGATGCACCGTCAGAACCGGATACCCCGGCGGAGATATCGGAAGTACAGCCGCAGTCCGAAGAGAGCGGCTCTTCCGAATAACTTTTTCAGTCAGTCTATACACAAAAAACCGGCCCTCTGGCATATGCCAGCAGGACCGGTTTTTCTATACTTCTTTTTCCATCTGAATCAATTAGTCAATCAGCATTTTTGCTGCGCCGTAGATACCAGCATCGTTTCCAAGGGAAGCGAGTACGATCGGGGTATCTTTGCATGCGATGAATGCTGCTTCACGGTAGTATTTAGCTACGCCGTCGATCAGGATCTGGCCTGCTTTGGATACACCGCCGCCGACTACGATAACTTCCGGGTCAACAACGCATGCGAATACTGCAAGTGCTCTTCCGAGGTACTCGGAGAACTCCTGAACGATTGCTTCTGCTGCTGCATCGCCTTCTTTTAATGCATCAAAGACAGCTTTTGCACTGATGGACTCTCCTCTTTCTCTTAAAGAAGACGGAGTATCATGGGATGCCAGATATTTCTTTGCCAGACGAACGATACCGGTTGCAGATGTCATCTGCTCGAGGCATCCGTGGTTTCCGCAGTTGCAGACCGCTTCTTCTTCCGGCTCAACACATGCATGACCAACCTCGCCGCCTGCGCCGTGAGCACCTGCTACGATCTTGCCGTCCACGATGATTCCGCCGCCGACACCGGTTCCAAGGGTAACCATAACCAGGTTCTTGCTTCCCTTTCCGCCGCCTGCCCACATCTCACCGAGAGCTGCTGCGTTTGCGTCGTTTGCTGCTTTTACTGCCATTCCGCCGAGTTCGTCGGAAAGCTCTTTTACGATATTTTTATATCCCCAGTTCAGGTTGACTGCGATGGAAAGCTCACCTTTGTCATTAACCGGGCCAGGTACGTCAATGCCGACACCGGCAACATCATCTGCCGCGATACCCTTCTCAGCCATTTTTGCTTTTACGCTTTTTGCGATATCCGGCAGAATTTCGCTTCCGCCGTTTTCGGTGCGGGTCGGGATTTCCCATTTTTCCAACAGAGTTCCGTCTGTCTGGAACAGTCCGCATTTTACTGAAGTACCCCCAACATCGATTCCAAATACATAGTTTGCCATTTTCTTACTTCTCCTCTCTTTTTTTCACTAAGTTAGCCTGTACACGGCGGTACAGCTCCTGTGCGGCATTGTAGCCCATCTTCTTCTGTCTGTGGTTGACAGCAGCGGTTTCTACGATGATCGCCAGGTTACGGCCCGGACGGATCGGAAGAGAATGGCATACTACCTTATTTCCAAGGTACTCTGTATACTCCTCATGTAGTCCAAGACGATCGTATTCCTTGTCTCTGTCCCACTCCTCAAGCTTGATCACAAGATCGATGGACTGGGTATCCTTAACACTCTCAACACCGAACAGTGTTTTTACGTCGATGATACCGATACCACGAAGTTCGATAAAGTGACGTGTGATATCCGGCGCAGATCCCACCAGTGTTACGTCACTGACCTTACGGATCTCAACAACATCATCACTGACAAGACGATGACCTCTCTTGATCAGCTCCAGGGCTGCCTCGCTCTTACCGATACCACTCTCACCTGTGATCAGGATTCCCTCGCCGTAAACATCAACCAACACACCATGAATAGAAATACATGGTGCAAGCTGCACGCCCAGCCAGCGGATGATCTCTGCCATGAAGCTGGATGTTGTTCTTTCTGTCACGAATGTCGGAACATTATATTTAACAGCCAGATCGATCATGTCCTGAGACGGACGGGTCATGGTACTGAAAATAACACAGGGGATCTTGCTGGAAATGAAACGTTCATATTTAAAACGTCTCTCCTCCTCATTAAGCTGCATCAGATACGTATACTCTACATATCCAATGATCTGAACTCGTTCATTGGCAAAATGCTCCAGATATCCGGTAAGCTGAAGCGCAGGTCTGTTGATCTCCGCAGTCTTGATCACGATGCCTGACAGGTCGATTTCCGGAGTCAGATTGTTAAGCTCCAGTTCCTGTACCATCTTTGTCAACTGTACACCCTTCATACTTTTGTCTCCTTTTCGCTGAAAGTTTGCATTCTCACTGCCGTTTTACCGAGGCGTGAGACACCTTATCTTTAATTATACACAATCACTGCTGAAACTGCAATGCAGCATCAGGATTTATGAAAAAATTCATAGACCTGACGGGCGCTTCTGGCATTCATGCTCTCTGTCTGTGCCAGTTCTTCTTCTGAAGCGTCACGGATGTTTTCCACAGAT
>OGQI01002569.1_pt1 | contig 10863 bp, 8 predicted proteins | sample 1553171 | NCBI WGS metagenome assembly OGQI01 (sample SAMEA2579988, study PRJEB22360) | human gut metagenome | biome: human gut; feature: human-associated habitat; material: faeces | place: Denmark | collected 2008/2010
CCAGCCGTATTTCTCGGCAATGGCGATCGTGCCGTCGGTGCTGTGCATATCGCACAGTACGATTTCGTCGAACTTTTCGACCGAGCGCAGGCACTGGTCCAGAAAGCGGTCCGAATTGAACGTATTGATAACCACGGAAATCTTCATAGCATTCGGTTTTTTAGCAGTTTTTTTTCGAAAACGGGACGCGGACGGCCGATCATTTTCCGGGCTTTTTGTCCGGAACTCCCTTACAGTCCGCCGCCGTGCAAGAAGCGCAGCCCGTCCCGGCGCACCCGTCGTCCGACGCGCACTCCCCGCGCAGGTTCTCCTCTTCGGCCCGCATCTGCTGCGCGGCGCACCGGATCCCCCGTTTTTTCATGTGTCGGTTCTCGCCAATCTCGGAATCCATATAGTGTCCCTTGAAAATAATCGTCAGCGACAACCCGATTACGAAAAAGGCGACCGCACCCGCGGCGATCAAGAAAATCAACAATCCGGACGACATAACTCTGTTTTTTGATTACTCCGATTCAAATCTTTACAAAGTTCGTACAAACGCCGCTAAAAACCAACAATATTTCGTCCGCCGGATAGAAAAAAGAGATTTTGTCCGGAAAGTTATATCTTTGTATATCGTAATCATTTGATAAACTCAACGTCGGAAACTATGAACAACCCGATCCGAATACTGCTGACGGCCGCGCTGTGCTTATTGACCGTCCATACGAGCTTCGCCCAGCAGGCCATACAGTCGCTCGCCGGAACATGGCGTTTCGCGCTCGATCCCGAAAACCGGGGAACCGACGGTTGCTGGTTCAATACGCGGTTGGCCGAATCCGTAACGCTTCCCGGCTCGTGCGAACAGAACGGTTTCGGCGTCAGAGCCGTTGAGCCGACCGTCGGGAAGCTGACCCGCGTCGTACGATACGAAGGGAAAGCGTGGTATCAGCGAGATTTCGACGTTCCGCAGAAGTGGGCCGGCAAACGAATCGAACTGTTGCTCGAACGCTGCCACTGGGAGTCGAACGTCTGGATCGACGGCAAGTCTGTCGGCACGCAAAACAGCCTGTCGGCGCCGCACCTGTACGACCTGGGCGCACTGTCGCCCGGCCGGCACACGCTGACCGTCTGCATCGACAACACGTATAAAATCCCGATCGGAACCTGGGCGCACGCGATCACCGAAGACACGCAGGGGAACTGGAACGGGATCGTCGGCCGCATCGAACTGCGGGCCACCGACCCGGTTTGGATTCGCGACGTGCAGGTTTTCGAAGACCATTTGCAGGTCAAATTAGGGAACAATACCGGGAAACCGGTATCCGCGACCGTGCAAGGTTCCTCCTGCTCCATTCCGGCCGGCGGAACCTCGGTAAAGCTGCCGTTCGCGCCGAACGCAAAAGCGTGGGACGAATTTTCGCCGGCGTTGCACGAACTGGATGTCGTGCTGAAAGCCGGGAAATACGGCGACCGCAAAACCGTTACGTACGGATTGCGGAAACTCGGCACGAAAAACAAACAGTTCACGGTCAACGGCAGGCCGACGCTGATGCGCGGCCCGGTCGACGAATGCGTCTACCCGCTGACCGGTTATCCGCCGATGGACAAAGCGGCATGGATGCGGGTGCTGTCGATCTGTAAATCATACGGGTTCAATTACATGCGTTTCCACTCGTGGTGTCCGCCGGAAGCGGCGTTCGCTGCAGCCGACGAATTGGGCTTCTTTTTCCAGGTCGAAATCCCGCTGTGGACGATGGACGCCCCGCATTTCGGACAGCATCCCGAACGCGACCGGTTCATCGTCGACGAACTGGATCGCATTCTGGAAGCCTATGGCAATCACCCGTCCTTCGCGCTGATGGCAATGGGTAACGAATCGGCCGGAACGCTCGGCGAACTGGTGCAGAAAGGACGTTCCGCCGATCCGCGGCGGCTCTACCGCTGTGAAAACGGCGACACGGAACAGGACGGCGATTTCTTCGAAACCGGACAACGCGGCATCGCAGGCCCGCGTACCGACTGGGACCGCTGGTCTGCCGGGGGATGGATCGCGGGCGGCGAGAACGACGGCGTGAACCGTACGACCGGCGCTCCCGTTCCGACGCTATCGCACGAAGTGGGCCAATGGGCCATGTACCCCGATTTCGACGAGATCGACAAATATACCGGCACGCTGCGCGCATACAATTACGAAGGATATCGCCGTTCGCTGGCCGAACGCGGAATGCTCGACCAGAACAAGGATTTCGCCCGGGCCAGCGGCCTGTTCAGCGTGCTGCTCTACAAGGACGAAATCGAAGCCAGCCTTCGCACCTATCCGCACGGAGGATTTCAGATTCTCGAAGCCCGCGACTACCCGGGGCAGGGCACGGCCATCGTCGGATGGCTCGACGCGTTCTGGGATTCCAAAGGACTGATCGAACCGAAAGAGTTCCGCCGTTTTTGCGGCCCGACGGTAGCTCTGCTGCAAATGCCGAAACGGGTTTACACCTGCGACGAAACGTTCAAGGCCGTTGCCGAAATCTCAAATTACGGCCCGAAAAACCTACCTATCAAACCGGAATGGACGCTCGCCGACGAGAGCGGCCGGACGATAGCCGGCGGCTCGTTGCCGGCGACCGTCGCCGAGACGGGAAAAGTCTCCGGACTCGGAGAAATCTCCGCCCCGCTGCGAACGGTCGGTAAGGCGGCACGCCTGACGCTGACGCTGAAAGCCGGCGGCACGTCGAACAGTTGGAACATATGGGTCTATCCGGCCCGGCAGCCGGAAACGCCGGCCGGAGTACGGATCGCCTACGAATACGATCGGACGACCCGCGACGCGCTGGCGCGCGGCGAACGCGTACTGCTGTTTTCCGACCCGACCAAAGGACTTTACAAAATCGACCGAGTGATGCTCGGGCCGGATGAAATCCGCCTGTTCGAAGTAAAACCGGGGCAGAATGCACTGGAGGGAACCTTCATGCCGGCATTCTGGAATATGCGGCTGTTCAATCAGGTAGGAACGCTCGGCATCCTTTGCGATCCGGCGCATCCGGCGTTCGACGGATTCCCGACCGAGGCGCACAGCGACTGGCAGTGGGCCGACCTGCTCGGACGGTTCTCGGCCGCCGAATCGTTCCGGACGGCCGGAGCTCCGCCGTCCTATTGCGACGAACGCGAAAAAACATGGGGCGACGTGCGCAATCGGTCGAAGGCGATCGTGCTGAACGGCACGCCGGACGATTACCGCCCGATCGTACAGGTGATCGACAACTACGAACGCAACTACAAACTGGGTTCGATTTTTGAAACACGCGTAGGGCCGGGCAAACTGCTCGTCTGCGCGATGGATCTGGATACCGACGCGGCGAACCGGCCGGCGGCCCGGCAGTTGAAAAGCAGCCTGCTGAATTACGCGGCCGGCGACCGGTTCGACCCGCAGTTCGAACTGCCGGAGGAACTGCTGGAACGGGTACTTACTTTCGAAGACGAAAAATAAAACGAACGGAATATGAAAATCGTAATCGCCGGAGTCGGCGAAGTGGGCAGTCACCTGGCCAAAATGCTGGGCAGCGAATACCACGAAATAACGGTCGTCGACAACGACCCGAAACGGCTCGAGTCGATCGCCGGAATGGTAGACGTCATCGTCGTCGAAGGGGATTGCACGACTTTTGCGACCCTGAAAAAAGCGGCCGTCCGCAAAGCCGACCTGTATATCGCCGTACTGCCCGAAGAGACTTCGAACGTCGTGTCGGCGATGCTGGCCAAACAGCTCGGCGCCCGTAAAACGATCGCGCGGATCGACAACAACGAATACCTCGAACCCAACAACAAGGAGATGTTCATCGACATGGGCATCGACTACCTGTTCTACCCCGAGAAGGTCGCGGCCCGCGAGGTGATCAACCTGCTGGGACACACTTCGACCACGGAGTACGTCGATTTTTCGAGCGGCAAACTCTCGCTCGTGGTTTTCCGCCTCGAACCGGCCTCGCCGCTGGTGGGGGAGGTGCTCACGGGCTTCGACGACGACCAGGCCCCGTTGAGCTACCGCACGGTGGCCATCACGCGCGGCGGGCAGACGATCATTCCGCGCGAGGGCGAACAGTTCATGGAGGGCGACGTGATCTATGTCATCGCGCGTCAGGACGCCGTGCGGGAGGTGATGGAGTTTTCGGGCCAGTCGAACATCGAGATCAAGAACATGATGATCCTCGGCGGTTCGCGCATCGGCATCCGCATCGCCACCGAGTTGCAGGACGAGGTGAACATCAAACTGATCGACTACAACGCCGAGAAGGCCTACCGGCTGGCCGAGACGCTCGACAAGACGCTGATCATCAACGAGGACGGCCGCAACACCGAGGCGATGATGGAGGAGGGGCTTTCGAACATGGACGCCTTCGTTGCCGTGACGGGGCGCAGCGAGACCAACATCCTGGCGGCGATGCTCGCCAAGCGCATGGGGGTCAAGAAGGTGATCGCCGAGGTCGAGAATCTCAATTACATAAACCTCGCCGAGTCGATCGGCATCGACACGATCATCAACAAGAAGCTGGTTACCGCGTCGAACATTTTCCGCTTCACGATGTCGACCGACGTGCAGGCCATCAAATGCCTGACGGGGAGCGACGCCGAGGTGCTGGAGTTCATCGTGAAACCCAACTCCCCGGCCACGAAGGTGCGGATCAAGGACCTCGGGCTGCCGGAGGATACGATCATCGGCGGCATCGTCCGCGGCGACAAGGTTTTCATCGCCGTCGACAACATGGAAATAATCCCCTACGACCGCGTGGTGGTCTTCGCCATGCCCGGTTCGGTGGGGAAGGTAGGGTATTACTTTAATTAAGAATTCACAATTCAGAATTCACAATTCTGAATTGCAGCGCATCATGTCTTTTCGAAACATAATTCTCAAAGCCTGGTTCTCGCAGCGCGAGCGGGCCATCGACCGTTTTCGCCGCCGTCCTGTCGAGACGCAGGCGCGGATGTTCCGGCAGCTGCTGCGCCGGGGACGCTTCACGGAGTTCGGCGACCGCTACGACCTGCGGCATATCCGTTCGGTGGAGCGGTTCCAGTCGCAGGTGGAGACTTTCGACTACGAGACCTTCAAGCCCTATATCGAACGGATGATGGAGGGCGTGCGGAGCGTCACGGCTCCGGGTCGGGTGTCGCTGTTCGCCCGTTCGTCGGGCACGACCTCCGACAGGAGCAAATACATTCCCGTGACGATGGAGTCGCTGTGGTGGAACCATACGCTGGGCATGCGCGACGTGGCGACGGTCTTTTCGGCCAACAATCCGAAGACCCGCGTTTTCGAGGGCAAGACCCTGACGCTCGGCGGGTCGTGCAGCCGCGAGGGCCGCAACCTGGTCGGCGACCTCTCGGCGCTGCTGATCCACGAGACGACCTTCTGGAGCGGCTGGTTCCGGGCGCCGCGGACCGAGACGGCGATCATTCCCGATTTCGACGAGAAGTGCGCCGCCATCTGCCGCCAGTGCGTCGGCGAACCGATCACGGCCTTTGCGGGCGTCCCGTCATGGAACCTCGCGCTGATGCGCCGCGTGCTGGAGTATACGGGCCGGAAAAATCTGCTGGAGGTGTGGCCCCGGCTGGAGATGTTCGCCCACGGAGGCGTGGAGTTCGCGCCCTACCGGACGTCGTTCGAGGAGCTGATCCCTTCGGAGAAGATGAAATACATGGAGACCTACAACGCTTCGGAGGGATTCTTCGCCATGGCCGACGACCCGTCGCGCAGCGACATGCTGCTGATGCTGGATTACGGAACCTTCTTCGAGTTCCGCAGCGGGACGCAGATCGTGCCGCTCGAAGGCGTGGAGTGCGGCAAGGTCTACGCCGTGCTGATCACCTCGAACAACGGCCTGTGGCGTTACGAGATCGGCGACACGGTGGAATTCACCTCGACGAATCCCTACCGCATCCGCTTCGCGGGCCGCACGCGGCAGTATATCAACGTTTTCGGCGAGGAGCTGATCGTCGACAACGCCGAGCATGCGCTGCTGGCCGCCTGCCGGAAGACGGGGGCCGTCGTGAGCGAATACAGCGTCGCGCCGTGCTACATGTCGCTCCGCGAACGGGGCGCGCACGAGTGGATCGTGGAGTTCGAACGCGAGCCGGACAGCCTCGAACGTTTCGCCGAGGCGCTCGACGGGGAGTTGCGGGCCGTCAATTCGGACTACGACGCCAAGCGGCGGACCACGCTCGAACGCCAGCGTCTGACGGTTGTGGAGCGGGGGCGGTTCCTCGCGTGGATGCGCGCGCGGGGTAAAAACAAGGTTCCGCGGCTGGTGAACGACCGCCGCGTGGCCGACGAGATACTGGCTTTTCAGACCGAACAGACCCTTTGAGGCTGTCTGTCCGCATTTTGGCCGCGCTGCGAGAAGCCCCTCCCGAGGGCCGTTTAAGAAACGGCTTTTGGGAATGGAAGCGTGGAATTGAGTCCGGATGCAGTGACTTTGCATCGCCCCTGAATCCCGGCTTTTAGCCGGGTAGAGTCAGGCTTGTAAAACGAGGCCGAAGGCGGCGGGATATGCGCTTCGGAGACCGGAAAACGAATGAGAAACGTAAAATAACACCTATACTGCCATGTACATAGCCATAGCCGGAAACATCGGGAGCGGCAAGACGACGCTTACCCAGATCCTTACGAAGCGCTACGACGCCAAGTGCTACCTCGAGGAGTGCGACAATCCCTATATCGGCGACTTCTACGAGGATATGAACCGCTGGGCGTTCAATCTTCAGATTTCGTTCCTCGGGAGCCGCATCCAGCAGACGATGGACATGATCTCCGACTGCAAGTCGGGGGTGATCTTCCAGGACCGCACGATCTACGAGGATGCGCACATCTTCGCCGACAACCTGCATGAAATGGGGCTGATGGCCACGCGCGACATCGAGACCTACATGAAGATTTTCCGGCTGGTGACGACGCTCATTCCCAAACCCGACTTGCTGATCTACCTCAAGGCGAGCGTCCCGACGCTCATTTCGCAGATCCGCAAGCGCGGCCGCGAGTACGAAATGAACATCGACGAACTGTACCTCAAGCGGCTGAACAACAAATACAACCACTGGATCGACACCATTTACGAGGGCGAGGTGCTCGTCGTGGACAAGGACCACGAGGATTTCGTCTCGAACCCTGCGGTGCTGGAACGGATCTGCGCGCGCCTCGACGCGCTCAAAGCGAAGAAATAGCGCATGACGCTGCCTGCGAAATTCGTGGAGCGGGTCCTGCGCGACCTCGGCGGGACGGAGGGCGCGGCCCTCTGCGCGGCGCTCGACGCGGAGCCGCCGGTATCGGTGCGGCTGAACCCTGCCAAGACCGGGGCGGACACGCTTCCCGCCGGACCTGACGCCGGGCTTCCCGTTCCGGAGGCTGCGGGGCTTCCCGCCCTGGCGATCGCCGGGCGCGTGCCGTGGAGCCGTGACGGGCGTTACCTCGCCGTGCGTCCCTCCTTCACGCTCGATCCCGACTTCCATGCCGGGGCCTACTATGTCCAGGAGGCTTCGTCGCAGTTCGTGGGACACCTGCTCGCTGCGGTCCGCACCGAAGGGGCGCGCATCCTCGACCTGTGTGCAGCTCCGGGCGGCAAGACGACGCTCTACGCCTCGCTGGCCGGACCCGACGGGCTGGTCGTCGCCAACGAGATCGACCGCCGTCGCGCCTCGGTGCTGGCGGACAACGTGCGCAAGTGGGGTACGGGCAACGTGGCCGTCACGACCTGCGAGCCGCGTGCGCTGGGCGATTTCGAGGCGTGGTTCGACGTGGTGGCCGTCGATGCCCCCTGCTCGGGCGAGGGGATGTTCCGCAAGGACCCCGACGCCCGCGGCGAATGGAGCGAAGGCAACGTGAAACAGTGCGCTGCGCGGCAGGATGAAATCCTGCGCGAGGCGTGGCGGGCGCTGCGGCCGGGCGGCACGCTCGTGTACAGCACCTGCACGTTCAACCGCGACGAGGACGAAGGCGCGCTGGAGCGGATGGCGGCGTGGGCCGGCGACGAGATCGCCGAGTCGGAAGAAACGGCTGTGGAAGATGCGTGGGGCATCGTTTGCGGGCGTGTCGGAGCGTTCCGCACGTTCCGGTTCTATCCCCACCGGACCTGCGGCGAAGGGTTCTTCGCCGCCGTGGCCCGCAAATCGTTCGACGCCGGGGGGCGCGTGCGTGCGCCGAAGGCGCGTCGCACGGTATTTGCGGCCGTGGACCGGAAGACCGCCGGCGAACTGGCCCGCTGGGTGCGGAATCCCGGCGGTATGCGCTTCGCAGCGGTGGCCGACACCTGCTATGCATGGTACGCCGCGCAGGCCGACGCCGTGCGGACGCTCTCCGAGGCGTTGCCCGTGATCTATTCGGGCGTGGCGCTGGGGCAGGTGTTCAAGGGAGTGCTGAAACCCGATCCCGCGCTGGCTTTTTTCGACGGGCTGAACCGCGGGGCGCTGCCTGCGGCGGAACTGGACGACGAAGAGACGCTGCGCTTCCTGCGCCGGCAGGACATCGCCGCCGGAGGGCTGGCCGAGGGGATGAACCTCGTCTGCTCGCGGGGGCGTGCGCTGGGATTCGCCAAACGGATCGGCGCACGGGTGAATAACCTGTATCCCAATTCATTGCGAATTATAAAACAATAGATATGGCCGATAAACTTTTTTATTCGATGGGCGAGGTGGCCGAGATGTTCGACGTCAACACGTCGTTGATCCGCCACTGGGAGTCGCAGTTCAGCATTCTCCGCCCCAAGCGCAACAAGAAAGGCAACCGCCTCTTCTCGCCGGAGGACGTCGAGAACCTCAAGATGATCTACCACCTGGTCAAGGAGCGCGGCATGACGCTCGAAGGGGCCAAGAAGGCGCTCCGGAAGGCGCCCTCCGAGAGCGGCGTGGACCGTGATGCCGAACTGATGGAGCGGTTGCAGCGTATCCGCGCCCTGCTGGTCGAGGTTCGCGAGGACCTGAAAGCCGGGGAGGGTGAGATCGTGACTGCTTCGGATGCCGATATGACCGATGCCGATGCTGCCGCCGATGCTGCTGCCGCCGATGCTGCCGCCGCCGATGCCGCCGCCGAAACGCCCGTGCGCCGCCGCCGGGCCAAGGCCGTGGTGAAGATCGACGAACCGTCGGACGATGCCGCCGGGAAAGCCGCCGGGAAAGCCGCCGGGGATTCCTCGGCGCAGCCTGCCGTCAAACGCAGCGTCCGCAGGCCCCGCCGCAAGAAGGAGGAGGCCGAAACCAAAGAGCTGTTCGCGTTTTACGAACAATCCTTATTTTGAGCATTGTCCGTAAAGACGCTCTCGATCCGCGCGGGGTATTGTTCAAGGATTCGCGGCTTTACCGGGCGTATTCACGGCGTGCCGCCGTCTTCGCAAGCCCCCGCCCCGGCGGGGCGTAATGCCGCGAAGCGACAGACCGGCTAAAAGCACAGGTGCAGGCGGCGAAGAACTCCTGAATGCTGTATAATATAATTAACTCATATGATTATCAGACAAATAACCGACGTCATCGAACGCTTTGCCCCACTTGAGTGGCAGGAATCGTATGACAATGCGGGACTTATCGTCGGCCGCCCCGACGACGAGGTGCACAAGGCCCTGCTGGCCGTGGATGTTACCGAAGAGGTGCTGGACGAGGCCGAAGCCGAAGGGTGCGATCTGGTGATCACACATCATCCGATCGTCTTCCGCGCGCTCAAGCGGTTCAACTCGGCCGATCCCGTCGAGCGGTGCGTCGAGCGGGCCATCCGCAGCCGGATCGCGCTCTACGCCTGCCACACCAACCTCGACAGCGCCCCCGGGGGCATGAGCTGGCGGCTGGCCGAAATGCTGGGCGTGGGGAACCTTCGGGTTCTCCAGCCTTCGGAGACCGGGGACGGCGCGGGGTTCGGCGTCGTGGGCGAACTGCCGGAAGCTGTTGACACCGTGGAGTTTATGCGGATCATCCAACGGCGGCTTGAGGTGAGCGTCGTACGGTACAGTGACATAGCGACATCCGGGGTGCGCCGCGTGGCGGTCTGCACCGGGGCCGGGGCCTCGCTGATCGGCGAAGCGCGCCGTGCCGGGGCCGACATCTACATCACCGCCGACATGAAGTACAACGACTTCATGACGCCCGACAAGGCCCTCACGGTGGCGGATATAGGTCATTTCGAAAGCGAATATTGCGCAATTCAATTAATATTTGATATTTTATCGAAAAATTTATGTACCTTTGCGGTTCGCAAGAGTGAACGCTCGCGCAATCCGGTAAACTATCTGGTTTAAGTCTAAACTATAAAGACAACATATGGCAACGCAAAAGAAGACGGCCGACGTCGATTATTCGATGCAGGAGAAGATCATGGCGCTCTATGAGCTGCAGAAGATCGACAGCAAGATCGACGAAATCAACAAGGTGAAAGGCGAACTGCCTCTCGAGGTTCAGGACCTCGAGGATGAGATGGCCGGGATGAAGACCCGCATCGAACACATCAACGCCGAGATCGAGGAGCTGAACACGCTGACCAAGCAGCGCAAGCGCGAGGTGGACCAGGCTAAAATCATGATCGGCAACTACAAGGAGCAGCAGAACAACGTGCGCAACAACCGCGAGTTCGACGCCATCACCAAGGAGATCGAGTATCAGGAGCTTGAAATCGAGCTGGCCGAGAAGCGCCTGAAGGAGTATTCCGCCGGCGTGAAGGCCAAGAAACTCCAGCTGGAGGAGGCCGAGAACCTCTCCGTAGAGCGCGCTGCCGACCTCGCGGCCAAGAAGGCCGAACTGGAGGGCATCGAGGCCGAGACGGCTCCGCTGGTGGCGGAATACGCCGCACAGGGCGAGCGTGTCAAGGAGAAGATCGACGAGCGTCTGCTGGCGGGCTACCAACGCCTCCGCCCTAACATTCCC
>OGQI01002580.1_pt1 | contig 10829 bp, 7 predicted proteins | sample 1553171 | NCBI WGS metagenome assembly OGQI01 (sample SAMEA2579988, study PRJEB22360) | human gut metagenome | biome: human gut; feature: human-associated habitat; material: faeces | place: Denmark | collected 2008/2010
GGTAACGAGCAGTGCGTTACGGGTCGTTTCATAATAATTCCGGATGTAGTCGTCTGAGCATAACTGGCTTTTATTAAGGCTGTCTGCCGACCTATTTGGTACTGAATGCCGTTTTTCCAATGATAATTTCCGCGTATTCGCCTCTTTTCAAAGATAAACGTGTTCGTTATCATCGCGGCTTGCCATTTATTGTATAGTCGGGATTTTTTGAGAATGATCGAGAACCTCCATTAGTTGGCTTTAGTGCCTAACATTACAGGCTGTTCGTCGATCGGCAGAATTGGGATATACTATTAGCTTTCGAATCTTTTGTCGATTTCCATATTCGATCGGATTTTTCAAAAAAACCATTCGTTGCATATGAGTTCATATGTCTTACCCGTGATATACTTGCATTTGAGGATTACCATTAATAAATATTTCCTTTCCATTATTAGTGCATTTTATCAGTTGCACTAATACATAGATTGCTTCTATTCCGTCTGCTGTTCTTTCCGCCCGACATCGAAACTCACGGTCAGTTCGGCCTGCTGTCCGAAATTGTCCCGGACGATGAACCGTATCTCGGCGTTTTTGTCCGACAGGCTGCGATACCACAGGGTGAACACCTGCCGCATCGGATCGCTCCGGTCGATCCCGGCATATCGTCCAGCGCATGGAACTCGCGGTTTACCAGCAGCGTATGGAAGCGGGCGACGGACGATCCGCTCTCTTAGCGTCAGCAACTATATAGTACCTGTTGTTTTCGATGACACGATTTGCATTTGTAGCGTTGCCTGCCGTTGCTCTGCGTTCCGTCTTTTACACATACTCCTCCGCAATATTTACATTCTATTTTTACTATTCCCTAGTTTGAAACATGAAGGTCAAAAATCCACTCGGAGAATTCATTTTCGAAGGATTTAAGGGTGCAAAAATAATAAAAGCGACTGAAATAGTCGCTTTTAATTTGTTGAAACGATGAAGATAATTCTTGGTAATCAATGTTTTAATCATTTGATTTTATCAATCCCCTAATTTGAAACATTACCCGCCCATAAAACAGTCGGGATTGTGTTGACCGACACTGCGAAGTTAACCGGAATTTGTGTAACGACAAATCAGCTTCGCGTTTTTGATATAATCTAATTCCCATATTTGATAAAATGATCCGGAATTAACAGCAAATGCCCTTCAAATGCAAATTTAGGCGAGGTTTAAGCCAGCTACGCAGTTTCGTCTACCCGTAATCCTCCCATTACCAAGATTCAGTCTATAAAATCTTCATTATATCGTCATCGAAAGTATCTTCGTTTACGGCCCGGCCCCGGGCCTTGCTTCTGTAGTTATACACCGATTGGAGCGTAATGCGGAAAAAGGAGGCGATCTGTTTGTTATCGGCAACGCCCAGTCTTACCAGCGCCAATATACGTAACTCGGTATTCAATTTATTGGCCGAATTCTGATCGTACGTATATAATTGATTCGGCTTGAGCAGTTTATTGACCTCGTCGGCAAAATGGGGAAAAAGGTCGGTGATCGATTTGTCAAAATCGGCCAATAGGCTATTATAATCCTCGTTCATATCGAACATAGAGGATATATCCTGCTTTATTTTTTCGCAAGACGTACTGCCGTTTAGCATTTTCAATAGCTGTTTTTTGTATTTTTCTGCCTTTTCTATCTGTACTAAATTTCGGTTGATGAATAATTTAAGATATGCCTCCATCCTCAATGCGGAATCCTGCAGGCGGGCATTCGTTACCGACAATTTTTTACGGTTGTTTTTGTTTTCTTTGTTGCTGCGCAGCAACAAAAACAGAAAGAACCCCAGCGTCACTAAAAAGATGGAAACGACAACAGCGACTATTTCTAACGTTTTTTTGCGCGCTTCAGCTCTCTCCAGATTGATCTGCAATGTGTAATAATAGGTGGATTTGATAAGATCCGCTCTATAACTGTCTCCGAAAATAACCGCATCTTCGACGGCAACATTTATGTATTCATCGGCCATGTATGCGTAAGGATTGTCAGAATTGATCAGCAATCTGCCTACATATAAAAGTGACAGCAAATTTGTCATAGCCAACTCATTGGAAATTATTGCGCTTCTTATGAATGCTTCGAGAGACACACGCTTATAGCTATCCCCCAGTTCGAGATAAACCAACCCCAGATAATACAGATATTCGGCACTCATATAAGGCTTGACGTCATCCCTTTTCTGCAGGGTTTTAATGGTATTGATGGCTTGTTGGTAATTTTTTTCCAAATAAAATTTGTAAGCCTGGACACTTAAATATTCCGATTCGTCGCCTCTTTCCAAGGCTAGGTATGAATCCGCATTCCGAAGCGCCAGCTCTATGTATTTATCCCTGTAGTGAGAGTCATTCTGAAGCTTGGTGTAACTGTGGCATACGTGCATATACACTTTATAATACGTTTTCCGTAATTCAACGGGCAGCTTATCGGGATCAATTGATTCCAGGATGGAGAGGGACTCGTGTGTAAGCCCTGAAAAGCGCAGGTAGTTTGCCCGGCGCAGGAGAGATTCCGTAATGAGGTTCCGGTCGCCCAATTGCCTGGCTATCTCCAGACATTGGTCGGCATAATATAATGTGGGGGCGTTTTCATAATTGCTGTATTGAGAGACCAATTCTTTGGAAAGCTCATATTTCTGTTCCAGCGAAGCAGCATTGAGCAACCGGTTTTTGAGCTCGATCAATGTATCGTTCTTTTGCTCTATGTAAAACGAACGGTTAGCGATCGACGCATCCAACCTGATGAAAAGCGAGTCTGGCGCCAATGATTCTCCGGACGCCACGCGGCATCCCAAGAGACATAATATCAAAATTATAGTCTGTTTCATAATTTCCGTCACAAAAACAACAATCCCTTAAACATGTTGACAACTGCCGTTCATTCGTGAAAGTTACACGCGGCTATATGAATTTGAATTGTATGCCAAAAGTATGCATTTTCCGTGCAACTAATCCCCATACCCTTTCTCAATCTGCATTTACCTTCAATCAATCGAATTAGAGACCTACTATACTACATAACATATACATAACATTATATAATTGTAAATCATATGTATGTCGCTGATAATTAATCGTTTTTCTGATTCATGGCACTTAACCAAAATACTAATATTACAGCTAATTACCACAAAATCAGGCATAACAAAGTCTAATTTTACAGCGTTTTTCACTAAATCAAAGATGACAAAATTTAAAGAGTTTATCCGCAACCAGTTATGGCATTCTCTGTACTCCTGAAACTGATTGAACACGAATATATTTCTTTGTAATTATCAGCACCACATTAATAAAAAAATGAACAGATTGAACAGACATATACTATGGCGCACGCTCATGTTGTCCTGGATATCACTGTTTTTTGGGGCGACAAACTACAGCTATGCCGCGTCTCCCGGGTATCGGCAGGATACATTGACTGCGGTATTTTATTTTGCCAACAACAGTTCGCTTCTGATGCGGGAGTACTGCACCAACCAGGCCGAATTGAATAAACTGGAAGAAATATTCCGGGATATAACGGTTAGATCCGCATTGGATTCCATTGTCATTCAAGGAAGCTCTTCCCTTATCGGATCGTTCCGGACCAATTCACGCTTATCGTACGAACGTGCCATGGCGGTAAGAAGTCATATACGATGGAAATTCCCCGATGTGGAGTTGAATGAACAGAAAATATTTATAAAACCGTCGGTTATCAATTGGAGCTACCTTTTCGAACAGGTCCGACTTGACAGGATGGTTCCATACAGGGATGATCTTCTGCGCATACTTTCGATGCCGCTTGATGAAGAATCGAAGTTCATTAAGATGAAGCGTCTGGGCGGCGGCGCAACAGAGAATTACCTGACACGCAACTTTGCCAGGCTTATGCGGTCGGGAACAAGCGTTGTTTTCTATTTAAAGGAAGAAAACCCTGAAAAGGCGCAGCAACGGGAAGAGATTGTCACGGTACCCGTCCCGTCAGACAGTCCCGCGATAGAAACGACTATTGATTTTCCCGGGCAGGTGGTGGGGCCGGAGGCTGGCAATGACTCGGTAAACGATCCGAGCGACACCTTGTCAATTCCATCGTTGCCGACAATGGCACGCAAACCGCTTTTTGCGATGAAAACCAACCTTCTGTACGATTTAGGATCTGCGGTCAATGCCGGTATCGAAATCCCCATGAGGGAGCGCTGGTCATTGGCTATGGAATGGGTGTTCCCGTGGTGGCTTTTTGAAAAAAAACAACACGCCCTGGAAGTGCTGAACGGGAACATGGAATTGCGTTACTGGTGGGGCGAGCGTACAGGACGCAATCAAATGACGGGATGGTTTACGGGCCTATATGCGGGCGGCGGTTATTATGATGTGGAATGGAAGACAAAAGGATATCAGGGCGAGTTTGTTTCAGCGGGTATTACCGGAGGTTTTGCCCACAGCATCAGCAAAAACTGGCGGATGGAGTATTCGCTCGGTTTAGGATATATGGGAAGCAAGTACAGGGAATACGCTGCCGAAAAATGCGGAGAGGACGATCTGTGGCACCTTATTCTCAAGAGCCGGGGGAACTTCCACTGGGTTGGCCCGACCCAATTGAAGGTATCCCTGGTATGGATGATTAACCGCGGTTACCGCAAGTAAGAATAAGAAAGCGAATAATGAAACGCATATACAATGAATATACAGTATTGATACTGGCCGTCGCGCTGCTTTTCAGCAGTTGCCGCCGCCCTATTGAAGAAGTGGTGGATCTGCGTGCCGTTATCCCCATGGGAACGCTGTGGGAGAAAGCCGGTATAGTCCCGCAAAACGTAACCGCATTGTTTTACAGTAAAAATGACGGCAAATTGGTTCTGGAACACCGTTTTGAAAACAGCGCCAACCGGATACAGACCTATGCCTATGTGCCCGAAGGGGGCTACACGGTTGTCGTTTTCAATGAGATCCGGGGACAGCTATATGGGGTCGGTATACGCGGATATGAGAATCTGTCGACACTCGAATCGTACGCCACGATCAATTCCAACCCCACCGTACCGTTAAGGTTGGGCGATGTTCCGTACGTTTACGAACCAGATATCCTGGCTTCGGTTACGGTACGTGATTTCGAAGTGAGTTGTGCAATGGTCAGGTATACCCAGAATCCAGAAGGGCAGACGCCTTCTCCGGGGATGCAGGAATCCATCGAAGCCCTGGTAGGATTGATACCCGAACGTAAGGTGCACGAATTGAATGTCACTGTTCATGTGGAGGGTTTGAATAATGCCCGTATGCCGGCATTGATCGATTTGAACGGGATGGCGGGGGCTTATAATTTCAGCGGGGACAGGAGTACACTGCAGGCCGTTAGCCAGCAGTTCACCATAAACAACAGAACCTATAACCCCGGCTCGACCACGGCGGGTACGATTTCAACCACTGTCCGCACGTTCGGGATCCCGGGCCAACAGCCCTCGTCGCTTACTCCCCAGCCCGACCGTCAGATCGCAATGGACTTTTTCTTCATCTTAAAGGACAGAGACCGGACCGTTGTGCACCTGCGGGCGAATGTTACCGGGCTGATCCGGTATCTGCCGGGGCAGCATGGGGCGACGACTCTCGAAGTGGAGGTGGACTTGCCCGAGCGGCTGCCCGATGTGGAGCCCGAGGAAGGAGGTTCCGGTTTTGACTCGGAGCTTATCGACTGGGATGTGATAGATGTACCCTTAACCTCGAAATAAGATATTGGTTATCAATAAATAATATTGTTTAAAGACGTGATAAAGTAAAAAAAAGCGATTACCGACCGGACAGGGGAACACTCCTAATTTTCACCTTTGCAAGGCGAAAGTGAAAATAAAGAAAACAAAATTTTAAAAGATTAACGAACGACGCATAATTCGAATCAAAATGAAAAAAATCTTAATGGCTCTGGCAGCGGCGGCCATATTAGCAGGCTGTTCGAAAAACGAACAGGAAAACGTTGACGGATTCACTCCGAAGCAGATCAAATTTACCAACCTGAACGACAAATTGACCCGTGCCGCAAACGATGGGAATGATCCTTACCGGGTTTATGCGGCTTGGAGTGGTGGGACAGGCTGGTTTATCAACGATCAGGTAAGTGCAAGCGATGTCCCCAGCGGCGGCCCTTACTACTGGCCCGCTTCCGGTAGTGTGGATTTTTACGCATGGGCTCCGGCAGACGTTGCGGCGACCGGAACTTATCCGACTCTCTCAATCGCCTATGAAGTTCCAGCAAATGCCAACAAGGATTTTACCATTGCCGCTCCTCAACTGGGCCTGACTTCCGGCACTGTTGGTTTGGCTTTTTCCCATATGTTGGCCAAAATCACCGTTACAGCCCAATTGCATGATGACTTGTCAGATGCTGGCTACCAACTCAGCACAATAGGGCTTACTGCCAGCCTGGATGTTCAATCGACAGGAGGAACAATTGATCCGACGGCCACTACTCCTGCATGGGCCTCTCCTAATTCAACGTCTGCAACCTATGCAGGAGCAGCGTCTTACATGATTATACCGCAAAGTTCGGCAGGATGTAAAGTGAAGATTACAGCCGGCATAACGATAACGAAAAACGGAACCACAATCTACAGTGGCGATCTGCAGCAGTATACGATTGCGACTGGCAATATCCCCGCCGATGAGTTCGAAAAAGGCAAGCATTATTTGTTGAAGATGATTATTGACGCCGATTCGCACGGCGGCGGAACGGATCCGATTTTCAATATAATCGAATTCGAGTCTTCCATTGCTGAAGATTGGACTGCTGTGACGCCCGATCCCGAACTTCCTCAGCCATAAATAAAGGAGACGTTTTGGTAACACAGACCGGAAGAGGGTGATACCTCTTCCGGTCACTAAAGATTTAAAAATAGATACGGTTATGAATACTATCAGATTTATAATAATAAGCTTGACCGCAGCTGTTGCAGCTGTGTCCTGTACTAAAAACGAAATGGAAGGTTGCGGGTACGGTGACGGCAGGATCGGTTTCATTGGTAACCCGGGTGATGCCTTCACCCGCGGAATGCCGGTGGAATCGGTAGCGGACATCCCGAATATGGGAGTATTTGCATATTATACCGGCAACGGAACATCCAATAACTGGGCGGCGAACGGAGCGACAGCGACCCCTGATTTTATGAATAACGTGAAGGTTTCCCACAACAGCGGCTCCTGGACCTACGACAATCCGGCCTACTGGCCTCAGGCCGCGGATGCGAATATCAGCTTTTTCGCTTATTCGCCCCACGCTACCGCTGCTAACGGGATAACTCCAAATGTTACTACCGGCATTCCGACCATCAGCTATACCGTTCCCACGAACTGCTCCGACCAGCCTGACCTAATGGTTGCGGCTCTTGTGGCAGACCGCAACAAAACCAATAACGGCTCTGCACCTGTCAATTTCCAGATGAGACACGCTCTGACATGCATCGGATTCAAGGCTTCCGGCAATGGACAGCAAATCACTAAGCTTGAAATACAGGGGGTTAAGACCAACGGCATCTTGACAACCAATGCAGACGGAACATTCTCATGGAATATCGCTTCCTCCTCCACAGGAAATTTCGAAGCCACGGTGGATACGGATGTATACTTGGATCCTTCGTCGCAGCTGGTCAATACCGGCGGCGGTTACTTGATGATGATTCCGCAGACTCTCCCGGCCGGCGCCAGGCTGATCGTGGGTGTCGATGACGGGCGTCCGGATGTTGAATTCGACCTGAGCGGAATTACATGGTCGTCCGGGCAGCGTATCAATTACAGTTTATCCGTATCCCCCGATGCCATCATTATGCTTACCCCGGAAAGAATCGTTCTTCCGCCTATGGGAGGGTTCTCGCAGTTCAACGTGATCGTGCAAAACGAGTCTCCCAAGACCTGGACCATATCGGGCACCAATTTCTATATCTGTGACAACTTCGCCGACCTGCAGGGCTGGGCGGCCGGAACGCTCACTGCCGCCAATGTGAAAAATCTGGATGGAACCATTCCGGTCATTGGCTCTTACAGCGGATCGGGAACGACGACGCTCTATGCATGGAAACCCACCTCTAACAACAGTACGACGAATGAAATAACCGGGACTATTGTTAACACGGACGATACGGACATAAAAATCAACCTTGTGCAACTGCCCGACTATGCGTCATCAGTGATACACGCCAGCTATATCCACGATCAATACGTCGGAGCATACTGGAAAAACAATCAGAAAGGGGAGCGTATCATACGCATACCTGTCAGTTCATCATTGCTTGCGGGAAGCTGGGATGCATCGGTGTTCTGGCTGGGCGACGGATGGAGCCCGGGTGATATTGTATTCAGTACGGAGGATTCCGACGATGCGGGCATAACTTATAACCGCAGTACTGAAACTCCGGTCGATATGCTTTTGCCGGCCAATGACGCCACTTTTAGCGTTTCCGGGCATTTGTCTTCGGCCTCAGGAAGCGTTGTCAGCGGAGCCGGCAACTATATTTCTTTCCGCATAGGCCTGACCTCCACCTATACGCCTACCACTTCTGTCCCAGTCCGCTATGCTTTGGTGTTGCTGCGTTACGGGTCTCCCCAAAAATATCATGTAATATTTATACGGCAAGGGGAAGAGGCCGACTACCTGATGTACCCTGGCGATGGCGGTCGCGGTTTATCGGCTGTGCGTTTTTCTGCCTACAATGCCACGGCATCAGATATGGCCAATTCCAGTATTTATACCGATATCCAGGGAAATCTGTCGAATGCCGCGTTCACGGATTATCCTTCACAGGCCGGAGCGCTCTATCAATGGGCACCTCTTATCTACCCGCGACGCGCTTATAATGCCGACATTACGACGGTACCGACAGGGTGGTTGTCTCAAACAAACCCAAACTTTTGGGAGAGTATAAAAAACACATACGAAACTTGTCCCCCGGGGTACCGCCGGCCGAACGACGGTTCGACTTCTGCAGTCGCGTTGAATAACTCGGCATCAAATATATCCAATTCGGAGATCAGGCAGTCTTTGTACGCCAACCCTCCCATTGGGGGGAATCAATCAAACGGCAATATGAGATGGGGCTTTTATGCGGACGGTTTTTTTGACCGGAGAGCTCACAATAACCCCTATGTAGGGCCAGGCGTAAATGGGTATGATGTCAGGGAAGGCAATACGGCCGTGGCATGGGGCACCAAAGACATAGCCTACATAGGCACGCTGTTCTTCAACCCGTCAACGAACAGTCCCCGCCGAAATGCGTCCATTTTTGTGCCGGGCGCCGGATACAAATATTCTTTCGACGGAGAACTTATAGAAGCTGGACAGTGCGCGGCCCTATTAACGGCCTCGGCTCCCGACACAGAGAATATGTGGTATCTGATAGGTACGGCTAATGCTCAACAACTTGAGAGTTCGAAAGCTTCCGCTATGAGTTTACGGTGCGTCAAGGCGGAATAAGAAGGGGTAAAATGGAGAGGATATTCGATTGTACAGGATAACGTAAAATCTGCGCAAACCAATATCTTGTTGCTAAGATAACCGATCTCTGTTTTTATACCCTCCTGCGTCAATCTTTTAAAAAGCTACATATTGTATCGCCTTAAAAAATTTAACCGCATTATAATCCCGACAGGTCCACTTTATAGTAGGCAGGAGCCGTATTCTCTTTTTCGAGGAACATCGCCATATAGACGGGAGCATAGACGATCTTACCCGCGACCCTCAGGTTGTCGTTATTGAATACGACAGCCTGCTGCAGGTCGTATTCCTTGCAATCCATAATGTTGGACAGGGCGCGGTGCGTTTCGTAGTCCTTGCCCGACTTTACCTCGATGGGCAGAACCTTACCGCCCAGTGCGATGACGAAATCCAACTCGCCCCGTTTCTTGTTGTTGTAATAATATGTGGCGATGCCGTGCGCCGCCAACTCCTGCGCTACGGCGTTCTCATAAACCGAGTCGAAATTGATGTCCTTGTCTCCGTTGATAATGCGTAGCTGGATGCCCTCGGCATACTGGCTGGCCAACAGTCCCACGTCATTTTGGAAGAGTTTGAACAGGTTGCGCGAACGGGCCAGTAAAAGCGGGACTTTCGGTTCCTCCACGTTATAGACCGGCAACGCCGTTCCTGCGTTGGTCAGCCACAGAAAACTGCTTTCGACCCGATCGAATTTCGCATGTTCGTTCAGCCTCTTCAGAATGAAGCGTTTGTTTTTGGCATTCAGCTCGGGCGGAATCAGGTTGAAAATCTCCTCGATATAGAGTTTGTTGCCCGGGTCGTACCGGGCAATGTCCCGTTTGTACAGGCGGATGATGTCTTGCTGTACGGCCATTACCTCCTGAAGATTATTGCTCTCGATGTACCTGCTCACAGCGGCCGGCATACCGCCCACGATGAGATAGAGCCGGAACAGTTCCATGATCTTGCCGTGAACGAACTCATTGACGGCCTCGCGGCGCTTCCACGCTTCGCGCAGCGACCCGATCACGGCATCGCTGATACCCACGCATGAAATGAACTCCTCGAAATCGAGCGGGTACATATCCTTGACACCAATATATCCGACCGGCTCCGAACGCAGGTCTTTCAACTCCACCCCCAACAGCGAACCGCTGAGGATATAACGGTACGAGCCTTCGTCCACAAGGAATTTGATCGCCGTAACGATCTCGGGACACTCCTGTACCTCGTCGAAAAAACGAGCGTTTCCCCCTTGATAAGCGGTACGGAAGTCAGGGCGGACAAGCGCAGCAGCATATCGCCGCTGCTCTTCGCCCCTTTGAACAGCTCCACCGCTTCGGGCATCTCGATGAAATTGATCTCGACGAAACTTT
>OGQI01002586.1_pt1 | contig 10816 bp, 7 predicted proteins | sample 1553171 | NCBI WGS metagenome assembly OGQI01 (sample SAMEA2579988, study PRJEB22360) | human gut metagenome | biome: human gut; feature: human-associated habitat; material: faeces | place: Denmark | collected 2008/2010
TGTGAAGCCGTTGACCGGCACAAAAATGAGCTGCAGCACCGACTGGAGAATGGTCATCGAGCCGACGTAGAGGTCGCTGCCGTACGTCTGCAGTCCGTGGTTCATGACGATGGTAATGGCGCTTTCTGTTGCCGACATAATAAACGGCGAGATGCCGAGCGCCATGACAGAGCCTAAAATAGCAAAATCCGGCTTCATCGTGCGCAGGGAAAGGCGGATGCCTGATTTTTTCGAGGTAAGGAACCGCAGAACCCATGCGGCACTCAATGCCTGGGAGAGAACGGTAGCGAGTGCGGCACCGGAAACACCCATGTGAAGAACGAAGATGAAAACCGGGTCAAGGCCGATGTTGACAACCGCGCCGATGAGGACAGAGCACATCGCTGTGCGGGCATGTCCCTGGCAGCTGATAAAGGTATTCAGTCCGACAGCCAGTTCAACAAATACCGTTCCGACAAGATAAATCGAAATATACGTGGAAGCATATCCAATCGTGTTGTCACTTGCGCCGAAGAGATACAGAAGCGGTGTCTGAAAGACAAAGAAAAATGCCATCAGAAGCACGGAAAAAAAGAGCAGCAGGGAAGTAGAACTTCCGAGGATCTTTTCTGCGCGTTCCCGGTTTTTCTGTCCGAGTGCGATTGCAGCAAGGGGGGCGCCGCCTCCGCTTGCAAATCCGGCGAATGCGGAGATGATGGTGATAATCGGAAATGTGACGCCGACACCGGTAAGCGCTAAAGAACCGACATCGGGAATCCGGCCGATATAGATGCGGTCTACAATGTTATAAAGTACATTTACAATCTGTGCGAGAACAGAGGGAAGGGCCAGCTCGAGCATCAGTTTCCCAATTTTTTCGGTGCCGAGACGGCCGTCTTGCTTGGTCTGCATGGAAAAAACCTCCTGTTTTTTTGATGATGAATCGCATATTTTTCTGCGTCCTTTTCGTGGACATTGCTTCTATTATAACTTTTCAAGAGCAATCCTGCAAGAAAAAAACGGAAAACTTGAGGATCCATTGTGAAAGTCTACAGGCTTTTCCCGGAAACGGGAAACAGGGTGTACGAAAGGAAAAAAATATGGTACGCTATAGAGCGGCACGAAAGTGGTTTCGTGAAAAAATAGAAAACAGTGTAAATAGATGGAGGAAAATCATATGCGAAATCTGTTAGTAGCGCAGTCCGGCGGCCCGACCGCGGCAATCAATGCAACGGTGGCAGGAGTTGTATCCTGCGCAGTGCTGTCTGGAAAAGTAGATCATATTTATGGTGCAGTAAATGGAATTGAAGGCGTGCTCGCAGAAAAATTTCTTGACCTTGGGAAAAAACTGGATTCAGCAGAAAAAATCTCACTTCTAATGCAGACACCGGCGGCAGCGCTTGGTTCCTGCCGTTACAAACTGGGGGACCCGAAAGAGAATACAGAGGATTTTGAAGAGATTCTCCGGATTTTTCGCAGACATGAAATCCGTTATTTTATCTATATCGGCGGAAATGATTCGATGGATACCGTAAACAAGCTGTCAAAATACTGCAAAGAGAACGGTGTGGAGGATGTGTTTGTTGTCGGCGCACCAAAGACGATCGACAACGACCTCGTCGGAACGGATCACTGCCCGGGCTTTGGCTCCGCGGCAAAATATCTGGCAGCAACCTTTGCCGAGCTGGAAAGAGACTGCCACGTCTATGAGAAAAAGGCAGTTACGATCGTGGAGGTTATGGGAAGAAATGCCGGATGGCTGACTGCAGCGTCTGCTCTGTCCCGCGTCAACGGCGGAGAGGGACCGAATTTGATTTATCTCTGCGAGCCGGCGTTTGACACCGAGCAGTTTTTAAAAGATGTGCAGGAAAAACTGGAACAGAAGGACAGCGTTCTGGTTGCAATCAGCGAGGGCATTCACGACAGCGAGGGCCGCTACGTGTCCGAGCAGGTGCAGAGTGATGCACAGGATCAGTTCGGCCACAGCTACATCGCAGGCTCCGCCAAGGTGCTCGAGGAGCTGGTGCGTGACCGCATCGGCTGTAAGGTAAGATCCATTGAGCTGAACCTGATGCAGCGGTGCGCGGCCCATCTTGCGAGTGCGACCGATCTTGAAGAGTCCCGTATGCTCGGCATGAAAGCCTGCCAGTGCGCACTCGAAAAGCAGGGAGGACAGATGGCATCGATCCGGAGAATTTCTGCCGATCCTTACCGCGTGGAGTACACATCCGTTCCGGTATCGGAAGTGGCAAACAAAGAAAAGAAAGTACCGCTTCCCTGGATTACAGAGGACGGCCACGATGTGACAGAAGAGATGATGGCGTATCTCCGCCCGCTGATCCTCGGCGAACCGGCCATGCAGTACGAGAATGGAATTCCGGTTCACATTGAACTGTATTAAGCAGAATAAAACCGTGTAAGAAAAGCTGCCGATAGGCGGCTTTTTTTATGCGGTGCGGAAAAAAACAGAATTTTTTGGAAAAGAACGGGTCGGGAAAAATTAAGTTTGACCTTCTATTTATAATAGGTAAAATCTGAAATTTTTCTGTCTATTTTCTGTCAAAAAGGTGAGAAAAAGTATTGAAAAAAAACGAAAAAACAGATATGATAGACTTGTATAAAATTTGTTTAAAATTTTATAATGAAAATAGAAAGATGGAGGTTTGAAGAATGAGTAACACAGCACAAAGTTTAGCGAGCACAAGAATCGCCTCTTTGCTGGATGAAAACAGCTTTGTGGAAATCGGCGGACAGGTTACTGCCAGAAGCACAGATTTCAACATGGCCGGCATGGAGACACCATCCGATGGTGTAATTACTGGTTACGGTGTGATCAACGGCAGCCTGGTATACGTATACAGCCAGGATGCGTCTGTGATGGGCGGTACCATCGGCGAAATGCATGCAAAAAAAATCGCGAGACTGTATGAGTTTGCACAGAAAACAGGTGCTCCGGTCATCGGACTGGTAGACTGTGCCGGTATGCGTCTGCAGGAGGCAACGGATGCTCTGAACGGTTTCGGCGAAATCTATATGGCGCAGGCAATGGCATCCGGCGTGATTCCACAGATCACGGCAGTATTTGGCACATGCGGCGGCGGTATGGCACTCATCCCGGCTATGACAGATTTCACGTTCATGGAGTCTAAAAACGGAAAACTTTTCGTAAACTCCCCGAACGCACTGGACGGAAACCACGTATCCAAATGTGATACCGCATCCGCAGATTTCCAGGGCGAAGAAGCAGGTCTTGTTGACTTTGCTGGAACCGAGGAAGAAATCCTCGGACAGATCAGAAACCTGGTATCTATGCTTCCGGCAAACAACGAGGACGAAGCATACACCGAGTGCGAGGATGATCTGAACCGTGCATGTGCAGACCTTGCAAACTGCGCAGGCGATACCGGAATCCTTCTTTCCCAGCTCAGCGACAACGGCATCTATTTTGAGACCAAAGCCGCTTACGGAAAAGATGTTGTAACCGCATTCATCCAGTTAAACGGAGCAACCGTAGGAGCAGTTGCAAACCGCTCTGAAATCTACGGCGAGGACGGAACTGTAAAAGAGAAAATGGATGGAACCTTAAGCGCAAGAGGAGCCAAAAAAGCAGCAGATTTCGTAAACTTCTGCGATGCTTTCTGCATCCCGGTACTTACCATCACAAATGTAACCGGATTCAAGGCAACCAAATGCTCTGAGAGAACCATGGCTAAGAACGCAGCAGCCCTGACCGCAGCTTTCGCAAACGCAACCGTTCCGAAAGTAAACGTTGTTGTCGGCAAAGCATACGGAAGCGCATACGTTGTCATGAACAGCAAATCCATCGGAGCAGACATGGTATTTGCATGGCCGAACGCAGAAATCGGAATGATGGATGCAAAATCTGCAGCAAAGATCATGTACGAAGGATCTGACGCTGCTACCATCAACGAGAAAGCAGCTGAATATGCAACCCTTCAGAACAATGTAACTTCCGCAGCCAGAAGAGGCTATGTGGACACCATCATCGAGCCGGAAGACACCAGAAAATATGTTATCGGCGCATTCGAGATGCTGTATACCAAGAGAGAAGACAGACCGGACAGAAAACACGGAACAGTCTAAGGAAGGTGGCATACGATGAGAAAGAACTGGAAAAAATTAGTAAGTCTCGTCCTTACCGCAGCCTGCACCATGGTTGTGACCGTAGCTCCTGTTTTTGCGGATGCGGCATCTACACCGGCTTATTCACCGGTTGAGGCATCTACGGTAGATTCTCTGCTCTCCTCCAGTGCTCAGTGGGTAGGACAGAGCCTGATGACCTACAGCGATGACGATCTTGCCAATATGGAAGCTTCCGACCAGCAGTTCTATGCAAGAGCAGCTGAGGCATGGGAAGAGGCAAAGGCTGACCTCGGAGAGGTAAAAAGCCTGGAAGACGGTACTCTCGAAGTAGACGGAGATTTTGTAACCTGCACAATTCCGGGTGAATTTGAAAAAAATCCTGGTATTGTCCGCGTATTCTGGAACATCAGCACCGGAACACCGGTTCCGACCGACCTCACCATCACCGTTGAGGAGTCAAAGGGCGTTCTGATCGGCCAGGCCGGCATGAACACCATCATCGGAATCGGCACCGTATTTGTTATGCTGATTTTCCTGATTTTCGTTATTTCTTCGTTTGATTACATTTTGGGAGACAAGAAGAAGAAAAAAGCACCGGCAGCACCTGTACAGGAAGCACCGAAGGCTGTCGCAGCACCGGTTGTTGAAGAGACAGTACCGGAAGCAGACGATATGGAGCTGCAGGCTGTTATTACAGCTGCAATCGCCATGTATGAAGAGGATATGGCTTCTGCATCCGGAGATGCTTATGTTGCACGTCCGATCCGCAGAAAAGGCAAAAGAGCTTAAGGAGGAAATTTTCAATGAAAAACTACACCATTACCGTAAACGGAAATGTATATAACGTAACTGTAGAAGAAGGAACCACAGCAGGCGCAGCTCCAACAGTCAGCGCAGCAAAAGCAGCTCCGGCAGCACCAAAAGCAGCAGCACCGCGTAGAGGTTACTGCTTCTGTACCTGGTAAAATCTGCAAAATCGAAGCAAACGTAGGCGCAGCTGTAAAAGCAGGCGATACGGTTCTTGTACTGGAAGCCATGAAGATGGAAATCCCGGTTGTAGCACCGCAGGACGGCACAGTAGCCAGCGTAAACGTAGCAGTAGGCGATGCAGTAGAATCCGGTGACGTTCTTGCAACCATGAACTAATGCCCGTTGTAAGAAAAAACCGGAGGTGAAAAAATGATTACTGAAACTTTAAACAACCTGCTTCACCAGACGGCGTTTTTTAATCTGGACTGGGGCAATTACGTTATGATCGCAGTGGCATGCTTCTTCTTGTATCTTGCGATTAAGCATGAATTTGAGCCGCTGCTTCTTGTACCGATCGCATTCGGTATGCTGCTTGTAAACATTTACCCGGATATCATGGCTGAACCTTATACCGACGTACAGGGTCTTGAGCACGCGGGCGGTCTGTTCTACTATTTCTTTACTCTGGACGAGTGGAGTATCCTCCCATCCCTGATCTTCATGGGCGTAGGTGCGATGACAGACTTCGGTCCGCTGATTGCAAACCCGATCAGCTTTATCATGGGTGCAGCAGCACAGCTTGGTATCTACCTGGCATACTTCTTCGCTATTTTCATGGGATTCAACGGAAGAGAGGCAGCAGCTATTTCCATCATCGGCGGTGCCGATGGCCCGACTTCTATCTTCCTTCTGAATAAGCTCGGACAGCAGCACCTGATGGGACCGATTGCCGTAGCAGCATATTCCTATATGTCACTGGTGCCGATCATCCAGCCGCCGGTCATGAAGCTTCTGACTACAGAGAAAGAGCGTAAAATCAAAATGGAGCAGCTTCGTTCCGTATCCAAACTCGAGAAGATCCTGTTCCCGATTGTTATCACCATCGTTGTCTGCATGATCCTTCCATCTACCGCTCCGCTGGTAGGTATGCTGATGCTTGGTAACCTGTTCCGTGAGTGCGGCGTTGTAAAACAGCTCCAGGAGACAGCTTCCAATGCCATGATGTACATCGTAGTTATCCTTCTTGGTACTTCCGTTGGTGCATCCACAAGTGCTGAGGCATTCTTAAATGTCAGCACCTTAAAGATCGTTGCCCTGGGTCTGATCGCATTCGTATTCGGCACCGCAGGCGGTGTCCTGTTAGGAAAGGTACTGTGCAAGGCAACCCACGGAAGAATCAACCCGCTGATCGGTTCTGCAGGTGTATCTGCGGTACCTATGGCAGCCCGTGTATCCCAGAAAGTCGGTGCGGAGGCAGATCCGACGAACTTCCTGCTGATGCATGCGATGGGACCGAACGTAGCCGGTGTTATCGGTACAGCCGTAGCGGCCGGTACCTTCATGGCGATCTTCGGTGTATAACTTCTTAAGACAAACAAAAGTGAGAAACACTTAATTTAGGAGGATAGAAATGGCAGTAGAAAAGAAACCTGTCAAGATTATGGAAACTGTTCTGCGTGATGCACATCAGTCCCTGATCGCGACGAGAATGACAACAGAACAGATGCTTCCGATCATCGATAAAATGGATAAAGTCGGATATCACGCAGTAGAGTGCTGGGGAGGTGCAACTTTCGATGCTTCCTTACGTTTTCTGCATGAAGATCCATGGATGAGACTGAGAAAACTCCGTGACGGATTCAAAAATACAAAACTGCAGATGCTGTTCCGCGGACAGAATATCCTGGGATATCGTCCGTACGCAGACGACGTAGTAGAGTATTTCGTACAGAAATCCATCGCAAACGGAATCGACATCATCCGTATTTTTGACTGTATGAACGATCTGCGCAATCTGCAGACCGCTGTCAGCGCAGCAAACAAAGAAAAAGGCCACGCACAGGTAGCACTTTCCTATACTTTAGGAGATGCTTACACCCTGGATTACTGGACCACCATGGCAAAGAGAATCGAAGAGATGGGCGCAGATTCCATCTGTATTAAAGATATGGCAGGCCTGCTCGTTCCGTACAAGGCAACTGAGCTGGTAACCGCGCTGAAAGAAGCAACCGATCTTCCGATTCAGCTGCACACCCACTATACTTCCGGTGTTGCATCCATGACGTACCTGAAAGCAGTAGAGGCTGGTGTTGATATCATCGATACTGCAATGTCTCCATTTGCACTGGGTACTTCCCAGCCTGCAACTGAGGTTATGGTTGAGACCTTCAAAGGCACTCCATATGATACCGGATTTGATCAGCAGCTTCTTGCTGAGATCGCAGACTACTTCCGTCCAATGCGTGACGAGGCTCTTGAGAGCGGCCTTCTGAATCCGAAGAACCTTGGCGTAAACATTAAGACTCTTCTGTATCAGGTACCGGGTGGTATGTTATCCAACCTTACTTCCCAGCTGAAAGAGCAGCATGCAGAAGACAAGTTCTATGATGTTCTTGAGGAAGTTCCGCGTGTGCGTAAAGACCTTGGTGAGCCGCCGCTTGTTACTCCGTCTTCCCAGATCGTTGGTACACAGGCTGTATTTAACGTTCTTATGGGCGAGAGATACAAGATGGTTACCAAAGAGACAAAGGATGTTCTCAGCGGAAAATATGGCGCTACAGCAAAACCATTCAATCCGGAAGTTCAGAAGAAATGCATCGGTGATACGAAGCCGATCACATGCCGTCCGGCAGATCTTCTTGAGAATGAGCTGGGCAAACTTGAAGGCGAGATGGCACAGTATAAAGAGCAGGATGAGGACGTTCTGTCCTATGCACTGTTCCCACAGGTTGCTACTGACTTCTTCAAGTATCGTCAGGCTCAGGAGAAAAAGGTGGATGAGACGGTTGCTGATACCAAAAACGGAGCATATCCGGTTTAATCAGTGAGGAATAAGGATTTCTATGGGACAGGTTATATGCTGATCCTATAGAAATTACGACGAAAGACACGTGCAGAGAAGGTTTTTGCACGTGTCTTTTTAAAAAATATACACAAAACTGTTTGAATCCGGTATGAAAAAAATATTCTACAGTGGGCAAATATCGCCAGGGGCGGCTGGTCACAACCTGGGAATTCCGCAGAAAAAAGTTTTCGAACAGATTTATGAAAGGTATCTAAATGAGTAAAATATTGATCGTAGGCGGCGGAGCTGCTGGAATGATGGCCGGTGTTTATCTGGCAAGGGCAGGACATGAGGTCCACATTCTGGAGAAAAATGAGAAACTTGGAAAGAAAGTGTATATTACAGGAAAAGGCAGATGCAATGTTACAAATAACTGTGACACGGAAGAACTGTTCCGGGCAGTTATGTCTAACCCGAAATTCCTGTACAGTGCTTTCTATTCTTTTACACCCCAGGACGTAATGGAATTCTTTGAAGAAGCGGGAGTTCCACTGAAGACAGAGAGAGGTAACCGGGTTTTCCCTGTGTCTGACCATTCTTCAGATATTATCCGCGGTCTGGAACGGGAACTTAAGAAAGCTGGCGCATATATCCATCTTCGCACAGAGGTGAAAAATGTGAAGGTCAGTCCTTATGAGGAACCGGACGTGGATGAGAAAAAGGCACATCACAGCCAGGTAACCGGTGTAGAACTGGCAGATGGAAGTTTTATGGAGGGCGACCATGTTCTGGTTGCCACTGGAGGACTTTCCTATCAGTCAACAGGCTCCACAGGGGATGGTTATCGCTTTGCAGAGGAAACCGGCCATAAAGTAACGGAGCTTTCTCCGTCTCTGGTTCCTCTTAAGACAAAAGAGGATTATATCCCAAGACTTCAGGGACTTTCCTTAAAAAACTCTGAACTTACGATTAAGTCAGGCAAAAAGGTGCTTTTCCAGGATTTTGGCGAGATGATGTTCACCCACTTTGGCGTGACAGGCCCCATGATTTTATCTGCAAGCGCACATATTGGCAAACAACTGCAGAAATCCGGAGAGCTGAATGCTTATCTGGATCTGAAGCCAGCCCTTACCATGGAACAGCTGGATGCCAGAATTCTGCGGGAATTTGAGGCAGGACAGAACAAACAGTTTAAGAATGTGATCGGCGTACTTTTTCCATCATCCCTTACACCTGTCATGCTGGAACTGGGTGGTATTTCTCCGGAAAAAAAGATACACGATATTTCCAGGGAAGAAAGAATGCACTTTGAAGAACTGGTGAAAGCTTTCCCATTTACCATCAATGGAATGGGAGAATATAAAGAAGCAGTTATTACAAGAGGTGGTGTTTCTGTGAAGGATATCCAGCCTGGTACTATGGAATCCAGAAGGGTAAAGAAGCTTTATTTTATCGGAGAAGTACTGGATCTGGATGCAGTGACCGGCGGTTATAATCTCCAGATTGCATGGTCTACCGCATATCTTGCAGCTATGGCATTGAAAAATGAATAAAAATCTGTTATAAATGTAAGAAGTGAAAAAACTGCGATTTAAGAGGAGGTAACAGAGAAAATGGGATGTAACATTGCCATTGACGGGCCGGCAGGAGCAGGCAAAAGCACAATTGCAAAGAGAGTGGCAAAGGAACTGTCTTTTATTTATGTAGATACAGGCGCTATGTACCGTGCCGTTGCACTTTATTTGCTGAGAAATGAAATTGACGGAACAGATGCGGAAGCAGTTGCAGGTAACTGTCAGAGCGCTGAGGTTTCCATTCGATATGAAAATGGAGAGCAAGTTGTAATTCTTAACGGTGAGAATGTAAATCAGTATATCCGTACGGAAGAGGTTGGAAACATGGCATCCAAAACATCTGCAAACCCGGCGGTAAGGGCACATCTTCTCAATCTTCAGAGAAATCTGGCAGCAAAGAACGATGTGGTAATGGATGGCAGGGATATTGGAACTGTAGTTCTTCCGGACGCACAGGTGAAGATTTATCTTACTGCCAGCGTGGAGACCAGAGCTAAGAGGCGTTATGATGAATATCTTGCCAAGGGCGAGAGTGCTGATCTTGAAGAAATCAAGAAAGACATTGAAAACCGGGATCATCAGGATATGACAAGAGAAATTTCTCCTCTTCGCCAGGCTGAGGATGCAGTGCTTGTGGATTCTTCTCTTATGAACATTGATGAAGTGGTAGCTGCGATCCTTGGAATTTACAAAGATAAGGTGGAATAAACCATGGAAGTAAAAGTTGCAAAAACAGCAGGCTTTTGCTTTGGCGTGCAGCGTGCAGTAGATAAGGTATATGAACTGATCGACAGCTGTCCGGACAGGCTTTTTACCCTGGGCCCCATCATCCACAATGAAGAAGTGGTAAATGATCTGGAAAAGAAAGGTGTCCGTGTTGCTTCAGAAGAAGAACTGAAAACTCTTCCAGAGGGCAGCACCGTAGTGATCCGCTCACACGGTGTTGGAAAAAAAGTCTACGATCAGCTGGAAGAGTGCGGCCTTTCCTATGTGGACGTGACCTGTCCTTTTGTCCTGAAGATCCACCGGATTGTGGAAAAGGAGAGCAAAGCCGGTTCCCATATTGTGATCATTGGAGATCCGGATCATCCTGAGGTTGTGGGAATCTGCGGCTGGTGTATAGGACCATATACTGTGATCCGCACCAAACAGGACGCACTGGATTTCGTGCCTCCGGAAGGCAAAAATGTGTGCATTGTGTCGCAGACCACATTTAATTATAATAAATTTAAAGATTTAGTTGAAATTCTCCGCAAAAAGAGGTATGATAATACTGTTTTAAATATTCTTAATATTTTAAACACTATTTGTAATGCTACCGAAGAACGGCAGAGAGAAGCAAAAAACATAGCCGGAGAGGTAGACACTATGCTGGTCGTAGGTGGCCGACATAGCTCCAATACTC
>OGQI01002594.1_pt1 | contig 10793 bp, 6 predicted proteins | sample 1553171 | NCBI WGS metagenome assembly OGQI01 (sample SAMEA2579988, study PRJEB22360) | human gut metagenome | biome: human gut; feature: human-associated habitat; material: faeces | place: Denmark | collected 2008/2010
CCCCAGGGGTTGCCGCGGAACCTCCTCGTCACGGCCTCGCCCGTCTCCGCGTCGAGCGCGCAGACGGTGGTGGACCTGAGGTGTACGTCCATTCCGAAGGCGGTAGAATATCTAGGCACGGGAGCCTCCCAACCTCGTTGCGGCGCGGCTGCGCCTCTGGCACTTCAACAACATTGTCGCAGCCCCGACCCGCGGTCACGAGCGGGGGCTCCTGTCGTTTCCGCGCCCCTGGATTGGGTCATAGTGTCTGACGTATGCTCAACCAGTAGCGTAATTAAGCCCCAAGTAAAAAGGCCGAAGCCCTCATCCGGGGCTTCGGCCTTTTTTGCAGCGTCCAAGCGCAGTTTATCGATTCTCAATTGACCCGATGTTCTTGAGCTCGATAGAGATGAGGCCGTTGGGCTCATTGACGAACTCAATGTACTCGGAATTCGAACCCATCTCTGCCGGGAAGCTGATCTCGATACCCGTGTCGGTACGAATCTTGTGATTGCGCACCGCCGCGCGTTCGACCTGCTTGCGCTCCACGGGCACACGCTCAGGCACCTTCTCCTCGGTCAGTGCCGCGCGCACGCTCTCCTTGATAACCGGTTCGTCCTCAAAGACCTCGTCGACGATATCCCAAGGCGGCAGCTCCTCGTCATCCTCGACCTTCTCGGCAACAGCAGCCTTAACCTTGGCGAGCGCTACGGCCGTATTGGCACCGTGCTCCTCGGCGACTTCCTCGACCACACGCGTCACGGTGTCGATGACCTCCTTGCCCGATACGCCCGTGTCGCACTGCAGCAGGCCATCGGGGATAAGCATACGGTCCTCGCCGGCGATCTTGCGTTTCTTGTCCACATAGCCGATCTCCATGGTGCTCGCGCGCACGATGGCATAGCTCGGCACCTTTTGCGAGGGGTTCGGCAGAATGGCGTAGTGGCGCGCGATGTCGTTGCGCACCTCCCCCTCCTCGCGGCCCACTTCGTGCATAAAAGCCTGCTTGGAGCCCAGCAGCATCACGGCAAACCAGCGGGCATCCTCATCGTCGTCAAAATCAGCCACGAGCACGTCGGTGGACTCGGCTTTCTCAGCCTTGGTGAGCTCGGAGGAGATAAACTCCGCAATCTGCTGCGACAGGTCCACGAACTCGCGCTCGCCAAAGAAATAGCCCTTGAGCTCGCCGCCGAATGCTGAGTTCTCGGCAAACGTGGCACGCTTGTTGTCGGCCGAAGTACGAGCGCGCCGCAGGTGCGTGGTCACGAAGTTGCGCACGGTACGGCTCTCGATATCGAGCTCGCGCTGGCTCATAACGTTGACGGCAGAGTCAAAGTCCAGGATATGCAGAATCGCGTGATTGATTTTCATATACGGCATTCCGTTCTAGATCGAATTGAGCACGAACCAGTATAGCGGTCGAGCCCGCCCCAGGCGCATCGAAGATTGGTGCATCGGGGACAGGCCGCTTTGCACTAATGGCTAGTGCAGGAGCTCGGACTGCCAAGCCTCGAGCTGTTCTGCCAAACTCTTACCGGCAGCGCGCATGTCGATCTGGGGTCGTTTGGGCAGCAGCGCGCATTTAAGGATTGCCACGATGGTCTGCGAGACAAAGCGTCGTGTATCATTGTCAAAGCCTTGCGCAGCCTGGAGCATCACGGGCAGGCTCTCGCGCAGATTCCCAGCGATATCCGCAAACCGCTCAGCACCCGTAGCCTCAAACACGGAGAACAACGCGTCTACAAAACGCTCGCGCTCGCTAGGCGACACTGCGAGCAGCATCTCGCGAATGGAATCATCAACGTAACGAGTGCCGGCGGACAGGCGCTCACAGTACACGAAGTCGCGACCATCAACCACCCAGCTAAAGGGATTGTGCTGCAGCAGACTGAACTCGGTGCTCTCAACGATGGCATAGTCCTCCTGCGTCTCGAACATCATGCCAAAGATCGACGACCGAGGTAGCGTCTTGTCGATTCGGTCGGAAAGATCGGCAAAGGCGTTGCCGTTCAGAAACTCCTCGACGAAACCCGGACCATCATGGGAATACGCCCGTTCGATTCGCGCACGGGCGACATCGGAGCACATCGCCGCACCGTACACCGCAAGGTTTCCACCCTTGGAATGACCTCCGCACAAAAGCGGCCCGTCAATCGCATCCGCCGCCTCGTCCACATAACGCGCCGCGGATTCCTGAGCCGACACAGGACACCGGAACGCCATGTTAAAATCCTCTTTCCAGCCCACAATCGTGCTGTCGGTCCCCCGGAAGGAAAGATAGCTAAACCCCGCCGGAAACCGGAACGCCATGGCTGCAAACTGCTCTGTCGCCACCACATCCCTCACGGCATGATAGCCGCAAACGTGCACGCCACGGTAGCGAGGGCTTGCTGCCACGGCCTCCAGCAAGGCCCTGCTCCCCCCTGGGTCCCACAAGTCGTCAATCATGTCCCGGTAGCACTCGGCACGCAGCAGCTCTCGTACGTCTAGGCCCTGCCAGTTCGTCAGCTCCGCCATATCACCCGGCAAACGCAAATAGGACAACCACGCAAAGACGAGGCTATCCACCGCGCAGAACGGCCGCTCCTCAAACGGATCAAACGCCGTCTGGGCATAGGTCAAAAAATTAGGCGAATCCGACATGGCCCCCCATCAACTATGGTGCATTGGGGTCAGGTTACTTTGCACCAAAAAGGCGCCCGGGCCGTGTGGACCCGGACGCCTTCATTGTAGCTTTTCGCTCTAGCGAGCTTGATTTAGCAGGAGAAGTCGACGCTGTCGATAATGTCCTTGAGGGCCTTGGCGGAGACGGTGAGCTCATGCTGCTCGTCTTCGTTCAGCGGCACGGGGACGCGGCAGACAACGCCGTCGCGGCCAACGACGGTCGGCATGGAGATGGCAAGATCGGACAGGCCATACTCGCCCACCATGAGCGAAGAGACGGGCAGAACGGTCTGCTCATCGCGCATGACGGCGGTGCAGATGCGCTTGACGGCCATGGCGACGCCATAGTAGGTGGCGTGCTTCTTCTCGATGATGGTGTAGGCGGAGTTCTTGACGTCCTCGGCGATGCGCTTCTCGGCAGCCTCATGCTCCAGATGGCCGTGAAGCTCGCAGAAGGTGTTCAGCGGAACGCCGGCAACCTGAGCGCTGGACCAAGCGACAAACTCGGAGTCACCGTGCTCACCCATGACGTAGGCCTGAACGTCGCGCGGATCGACCTCGACGTGAGCGCCGAGCATCTGCTGCAGACGGCCGGTGTCGAGCACGGTGCCGGAGCCGATGACGTGACCCTCGGGCAGGCCGGACATCTTGATGGCGGCGTAGGTCAGAACGTCGACCGGGTTGGAAACGATGAGCAGAATGCCGTCGAAGCCGGACTTCTTAATCTCGGGGATAATGGACTTAAAGATGTTGACGTTCTTGTTGACCAGGTCCAGGCGGGTCTCACCGGGCTTCTGGGCAGCGCCAGCGGTGACGACGATCATGGCGGCGTCGGCGACATCGGAATAATCGCCGGCGTAGATCTTCATCGGCTCGGCAAACGTCATGCCGTGCGCGATATCCAGGGCCTCACCCTCGGCACGGTTCTTGTCCACGTCGATGAGGACCATCTCGGAGAACAGACCACTCTGCATCAGAGCGAACGCCGAAGACGAACCGACGAAACCGCAGCCGACAATAGCGACCTTCTTCTCGTTAACCATTAGAAACTCCCATCTCTCTCCACAAACAAGCCGCCCGGGAACGACCCGAGCGGCTTGCCGTAATCCCAATACATCCAATCGGGACTTTGATTATGCTCCTATTCGCAGCCAAAAATCGACCGTTTACCGAAATTGTTTGCAGAATTCGTAAAATAACTGCACGAAATCGGTTTCGAGCTATTGACGTGTCGAAATAGGTCTCTAATACAGGCCCGCCTCGCGAATGGCCTCGACAGCCAAAGCGATCTGGTCGGGCGGTAAGACCAGTGCCATACGCACGTGCCCCTCGCCCGAAGGGCCAAAGCTCGCGCCCGGCGTTACCACAACGCCGGCCTTCTCCATAAGCTCCTCGCAAAACGCCATAGAATCGGTGCGACCACCGGGAAGCTTGGCCCACACAAACATAGAGCCATGCGCATTGGGACGCTCCCAGCCCAGGCCCTCAAGACCGTCGCACAGGGCATCGCGGCGCTCCTGGTACTTCAGACGCTGCGCCTCGACCTCATCGCGCGGACCGTTCAGGCAGGCGATGGCAGCCTTCTGGATCGGGAAGAACATACCGAAGTCGATCTGGCCGCGCAGCTTGGCAAAGGCCGAGACCACATCCTCGCGACCGACCAAAAAGCCGATGCGGGCACCGGTGACGTTAAACGACTTAGAGAGCGAGAAGAACTCCACGCCCACCTCAAGCGCACCGGGATACTGCAAGAAGCTGCCGCCGGGCTCGCCGTCAAACACGATGTCGGAGTACGCGTTGTCATGAACGATCAACAGATCATGCTCGCGGGCAAAGGCGATAATCTCCTCGTAGACCTCGGGCGTGCCCACCGAGCCGACCGGGTTCGCGGGCAGCGACACGATCATATACTTGGCACGATCGGCCACCTCGGGATCGATACCCGCCACATAGGGCAGGTAATTATGCTCGGCAACCAGCGGATAGTATTCGAGCTTGGCATCGGCAATCTTGGCACCCGCCTCAAAGACCGGGTAGCACGGATCGGGAACCAGAATGGTGTCACCCGGATCGAGCAGGGCCAGGCCCAAATGGCCCACGCCCTCCTGCGTGCCGTTGCACGACTGCACCATAGACGGCGTAATGCCCGAAACGCCAAAGCGACGCTCATAGTAATCGCACACGGCCTGCTTGAGTTCGGGCAGGTCGCGCAGGGCATACTTCCACATCTCGGGATCTTGGACTGCCTGCGTGAGCGCCTCGACCACATGGTCATACGGCTTAAAGTCGGGCGTGCCCACGCTCATGTTGTAAATGGTCTTGCCCTGAGCCTTCAGCGCGAGAAGCTTGTTGTTGAGCGAGGCGAAGACCTCCGCGCCAAAGCGGTCGAGACGCTGCGATGCCTGCATGGTGCCACCTTTCGATATAAAAAACGCGGCGCTCCGACAAGAGCGCCGCGCGATACGGGCCATCAGATTGCAAAAGTGTAACGCTTGCAACCCCCGTATTGGTTCAATTTAGCCAACCTTAGTCAACTGGATTGAGCGCGTCGATCTGCGCAAGCCACAGACGCGAGCTAGCGTCACTCGGCATACGCCAATCGCCGCGCGGGCTGAGCGTCACCGAGCCCACCTTGGGACCATCGGGCAGGCAGCTGCGCTTAAACTGCTGGGCAAAGAAGCGACGGTAGAACGTACGTAGCCACGTGTGGACGGTCTCAGCGTCGTAGACGCCCTCGAAGCTCTTGAGCGCCATGCGGTAGATCTTGCCCGGCTCAAAGCCAAAACGCAGCAGATAGTAGAGGAAGTAGTCGTGCAGCTCGTACGGGCCCACCAAATCCTCGGTCTTCTGTGCAATCTCGCCGTCGCCCGTGGGCGGCAGAAGCTCGGGGGACACCGGCGTATCGAGGATATCGAGCAAGACCTCGGCAATGCGCCCGCCAAAGACATCGGCGGCATAGCGCACCAGATGGCGCACAAGCGTCTTGGGCACGCTCGCGTTGACGGCGTACATGCTCGTGTGGTCGCCGTTATAGGTAGCCCAGCCGAGCGCCAGCTCCGACAGGTCGCCCGTGCCAATGACAAAACCGCCAGCCTGGTTGGCCAAATCCATCAGAATCTGCGTACGCTCGCGCGCCTGGCTGTTCTCGTAGGTCACGTCCTGCACGGTCGGATCATGCTCGATATCCTTAAAGTGCTGCTCCACGGCAGCATGGATCGAGACCTCGCGAAAGCTCACGCCTAGGTCGCGAGCGAGCGACTCGGCATTGGACTTGGTGCGGTGCGTCGTGCCAAAGCCGGGCATGGACACGGCCGTGATACCGGTGCGCGGCAGGCCCAAGGCGTCGAACGCACGCACGGTCACGAGGAGCGCCAGCGTGGAATCGAGGCCGCCCGAAAGGCCGATGACGGCCGCCTTGGTGCCCGTATGGGCAAGGCGGGTCTTGAGGCCGGCGGTCTGCAGGTCGAGGATAGTCTCGCAACGCTCAGCCAGATCACCGTGGTCGGCCGGCACAAAGGGAGCGCGGGGGAAGACTCGGTCGATGTCGAGCGCATCGCGCAGGACAGGTTCTTCGGCCAGTACGCCCTCAAACGAAAACTCAACGGTCGCGGATTCCGGCGCATCGTCGGTGCGCGTCCACGTCGTCGAGCGACGGCGCTCGGAAACCAGGCGGTCAAGGTCAACGTCGGCGATGGCCATATCGCAGGTAAGCAGTTTGGTCGCGGCGAGCTTGGAGCCGTTTTCGTAGACGAGGTTCTCACCCGCAAAGACCATGTCGGTCGTGGACTCGCCCTCGCTCGCGTCCGCGTAGGCATAGGCGCAGTACAGGCGCGCGCTCTGATTGGAGATAAGGCTGCGGCGGTAATCTGCCTTACCGATAATCTCGTCCGAGGCCGACGGGTTGAGAATCACCGTCGCACCGGCAAGCGCCATCTCGGTCGAAGGGGGCGCCGGCACCCACAGGTCCTCGCAGACTTCAACGCCCAGCACCATATCCTCGGCACCCTCATCACAGCAGCGGTAGACAAGCCCCGAACCCAGCGGAACCGGACCCTGACCGGCAAATTCAACCCACACGGGATCCGCAGGCGACGGAGCAAACCAGCGACGCTCATAGAACTCGCCATAGTTGGGCAGATACTTCTTGGCCGTGAGGCCCAAAAGCTCGCCCGCGCAGCACACGGCGGCGCAGTTGTAGATGTTTTCTGCCACCGCAACGGGCAAGCCAACGGTAAAGACGATCGGCAGCTCACGGGTTTCATCGAGGATGTGCACCAGCGCTGCTTCGCAGGCATGCAGCAGCGTGCGGTTATGGAACAGATCGGCCGCGGTATAGCCAGTCAGATTAAGCTCGGGCAACACCAACGCGCGAACGCCGCGCCCGGCAGCATCGCGAACAGCCGCCAGCGCAACCTCGGCATTGCCCTCGACATCGGCCACGCGAATCTGCGGCGACGCCGCCGCCACACGCAAAAAGCCATCAGACTGAGAAAGGTGAAGATTCATAAGAATGCTCCCGTGCGTAGACGCCATTCACAACAATTAGCAAGTCCTATTGTAGTTCAACCGCCGGGTGGAACCGCATCCCACCAACTTGGTGAGCAATTGATGAGTTGATGGTATCTGTTAAATGTCACGTACGATTCACATCTGGTGGGTACCCTGATGGCTACACGAAACGAAGCAGATTTACACCGGGAGGACCCCGTATGACAACCAAGTACACCGACGCGCCGCGCACGCGCGTCATGACGCCGGCATCGCTCAACAACGGCGTACACGAGAACCATTCCATTGGACAGACCATGGCCATCGCGCCCAAAAAGGGCCTGTTCGACGACATTTCCATTCCCCAGATCATCGCCGGCGCCGCAGCTGCCGCCACGAGCGTGGCGCTTGCTTCAAAGATCGGCATTGCCGGCTCGGTGATTGGTGCCGCTGTGAGCTCAGTCATCACTGTTGTGTCCTCGCAGGTCTATCGCCACTTTATCTCCGCCAGCGCCGAAGCAATCAAGGGCACGCATGCCGCTGTCGACTCCCCTGCCGGCGCCTACGAGCCCGTTGAGCCCGATGTCGAGGAGCACCTAGGTGGCGCCGCGACCACGCAGGAGATGCGCCAGGTTGCGGGACGCGCGACCACGGCGCGCGTCGCCCCCAACAGTCTGCGCGCCAAGGCGGCGGCAGAGCGCAGCCAGACACAAAAGAAGGTCATCGTCTTCTCGATCGCCATCGCCATCGTCGCGGTCATCGCCTGCGCCGGCGCCATCCTTATCACCACTGCCGGTGAGGGTCTGGGCGAGCGTCCCGAGCCAATCCTGTCGTCGCGCACGACCGAGAGCGATGCAAATGGCAACACTCAGCCGCAGGATCAGCAGGCACAGACGGACGACACGCAAGACAGTCCTACCTCTGCCAATTCGTCCTCGAACACCCAAAACCAATCGCAGGGCACCGATTCCTCTACGGCCAACAGTGGCACGCCGTCCGGCACGACCGACTCAAGCCAAACGACTGACGGTTCACAGCCGAACACGGGAGGCCAGACGAGCGACACCACGTCGGGAACGGGCACGGCAGACAGTAACAACACCAACAGCTCAAGCGGAACCGCTTCCGGCACGGCATCTGACAACTCGAGCCAAGGCACGGCATCGGGCAACTAAGCACGTTTGCCTCTCATAGATAACCGACCTGTACAACGGGCGCGAATCGAAAGCGGTTCGCGCCCGTTTGCCTTGGGCGCCGCCATGGCGAACGCCATGCGATGGTAAGATGCTTTACATGTGTAAAGAGGAGATTTGCCATGAGCAAGACAATAATTAGGCCCACGCTTTCGCTGGGCAACCACATCTATCTGTATCGCCTGCTGCGCGATGCGATTGGATGTGGCAAGCAAACGTTTATGACGCAGGTCGAGGAGGCGCTCGCCGCTGGCGACATGACCGCTTATGACCTGGGCTTCGAGTCCACGCGCGAGTTGCTCGAGGAACTCGACGACTGCATTAAGCTGACCGTCTTTAAAGGCGGCCGCCTGTATGCCACGGTCATCGCCAACGAGGCCTGGGATGCTGCGCTTGCCAAGGGCGAGGACAAGCCCAAGACCGCCAAGGGCGCCAAGCAGTCCTACAAAAAGAAAAAGCGCGGTGAGAAGGACCTCAAGGCCGTGCGCCCCAAGCACGTTAAGCGTCCCGAGCCCGAAGCCATGGTTGAAGCCGCGCCGGAACCCGAGCCCGAGACAGAGATCGAAGTCGCTATTGAGGTAACGGCAGAAGCCGAAACCGAAATCGCCGCCACGACCGATCCCAAAGTCATATCCGAGCAGGAAGCCACTGTGGAGCTCAACGAAGCGCCCAAGTCGACAACCGAAGAAGCCGCTGACCAACCCGAGCCGTCTGCGTTCCAAAACAGCGATGTCTTTGGCGACGAGGCCGAGGACGATCAGTCCGACGAGCCCACAGATCAAGACGCTACCGAGTCGGCGCCGGAACCCGAGACGCCGCAGCCCGCCATCTCGCTCACGGTCGTCTATGACCCCGAGAATGCCAATGCCGGCATCACCACCATGGCATCCACGCCCATCGAGGCAAAGTCGAGCGTCGAGAATGAGAGCGCGACGCAGGTTGAGGTTGAAACTGAAGCTGCAGACGCGCCCGTCACCGTGAAGCCCGCAGATTCCACAATCAAGCCGAAGACGACGCTGGAGTTCGCACCCGTCATCGAATCCGTGCCCGCCTCTGCTTGCGACCAAATTCCCGCACCGGCACCGGCTTCGGTACTCGCAGAGGCCCCAACCCCCGCACCCGTAGCGCCCGCCATCCCCGAGGACTTCCCCGTCGATTTCGCAACCGAGGTCTTCTGCCCCGGCCCGCTTCTGCACCAGCTGTCGACCTATCTCCCCTACGGCGCCGATACCCTCGGCATTGTCGGCGAGTACTACTGGATCGCCCGCGAGCGCGGTACCATCGAGGCCGCGCGAAACCGCGCAAGCTTCCCCCTGCGCTACACGCAGGACGGCGAGCGCCACGAGGTTGCCGTGCGCATCCGCCGCAACACCACCGGCGGTCTCGGAGCCACCTGGACCATCGATAAAGTCGAAGAACCCGAGCAGTAACGACAAACGGCTCAAATCCAAATCAGGATTTGAGCCGTTTTTATTTGTTGATGTTGCGTAACCAACAGCGAGCGGGCCGCAAGTGCCCCAGGTTGCCGTGAAAGAGGAGCGACGCGTACTTCGGTACGCGAGCGACGGCTTGAACGGCAAGATGGGGTGCTTGCGACCCGCGCAGCGTCGAGCAGTTACGCGGTTTGGAAAACCGCGTAACGATCTAGTCGCGCGTCAGCTTACGGTGGATACGATGCGGCTGGGCTGCGTCCTCGCCAAGGCGCTCGATGCGGTTGGCCTGATAGGCCTCGAAGTTGCCCTCAAACCAATACCAGTTGCCCGGATTCTCGTCGGTGCCCTCCCACGCTAGAATGTGCGTGGCGACGCGGTCCAGGAACATACGGTCGTGGCTAATGACCACCGAGCAGCCCGGGAACTCGAGCAGCGCCGCTTCGAGCGAGGACAGCGTCTCGACGTCGAGGTCATTCGTGGGCTCGTCGAGAAGCAGCAGGTTGCCGCCCTGCTTGAGCGTAAGCGCCAGGTTCAGACGGTTGCGCTCGCCACCGGAGAGTACGCCGGCGCGCTTCTGCTGGTCCTGGCCCTTAAAGCCAAAGCTCGCCACATAAGCGCGGCTCGGAACCTCAGTCTCGCCGACCATCATGTGGTCCAGGCCATCCGAGACGACCTCCCACAGGTTCTTATCGGGGTCGATGCCAGAACGGTTCTGATCGACGTAAGAAATCTTGACGGTCTCGCCCACCTCGAGCTCGCCCGAAGTCAGCGGCTCCAGACCCACAATCGTCTTGAACAGTGTGGTCTTACCGACACCGTTGGGGCCGATGACGCCCACGATGCCGTTGCGCGGCAGGGTGAATGATAGGTCGTCGATGAGCACACGGCCATCGAACTCCTTGTGCAGGTGATGGGCCTCGAGTACCTTGTTGCCCAGACGCGGGCCCACAGGGATGCGGATGTCGGTCCAGTCGAGCTTCTGGCTTGCGCGGGCCTCGGCCTCCATCTCCTCGTAGCGAGTCAGGCGGGCCTTGTT
>OGQI01002596.1_pt1 | contig 10774 bp, 8 predicted proteins | sample 1553171 | NCBI WGS metagenome assembly OGQI01 (sample SAMEA2579988, study PRJEB22360) | human gut metagenome | biome: human gut; feature: human-associated habitat; material: faeces | place: Denmark | collected 2008/2010
CAGCAGAAATTGCTAAAGTTGTTCCTGAGTTGGAACAAGAAAACATTCAAAATCTGCTTGAAACCCCTAAAAATGCTGACATGGGAGACCTCGCCTTTCCTGCCTTCTCATTGGCAAAAGTCTTGCGCAAGGCTCCTCAAATGATTGCAGCAGACATCGCTGAAAAAATTGATGCCTCAAACTTTGAAAAAGTTGAAGCTGTTGGTCCTTATATTAACATCTTCCTCGATAAATCAAAAATTTCAGCGGACGTTCTAGGACAAGTCATCGCTCAAGGTAGCCACTACGCTGACCAAAACATCGGTAACGGACGTAATATTGCCTTTGATATGTCTAGTCCTAACATCGCCAAACCTTTCTCTATCGGTCACTTGCGTTCAACGGTTATCGCTGATGCTCTTGCCAACATCGTAGCTAAACAAGGTTACAAACCAGTCCGCATCAATCACTTGGGCGACTGGGGTAAACAATTTGGTATGCTTATTGTTGCCTATAAGAAATGGGGTAGCGAGGAAGCTGTCAAAGCCAATCCTATCAATGAACTCCTTCAACTTTATGTGCGTATCAATGCCGAAGCTGAAGAAGACCCATCTGTAGACGAAGAAGCTCGTGAATGGTTCCGTAAATTGGAAGCTGGTGATGAGGAAGCAACTGCCCTCTGGCAATGGTTCCGTGACGAAAGCTTAGTGGAATTCAACCGTCTCTACGATGAACTTGGTGTTTCATTTGATAGCTACAATGGTGAAGCTTTCTACAATGATAAGATGGATGAAGTCGTAGACATTTTGACAGAGAAAGGACTTCTCCAAGAATCTCAAGGTGCCCAAGTGGTTAACCTTGAAAAATACGGTATCGAACACCCAGCCCTCATCAAAAAATCAGATGGTGCAACACTCTACATCACACGTGACTTGGCTGCTGCCCTCTACCGTAAACGTACTTATGATTTTGCCAAAGCCATCTATGTAGTTGGTAATGAACAATCTGCCCACTTCAAACAGTTGAAAGCTGTTCTTAAAGAAATGGGCTATAACTGGTCTGACGACATGACTCACGTTGCCTTTGGTCTTGTAACTAAGAACGGTAAGAAATTGTCGACTCGTAAAGGTAACGTTATCTTGCTTGAGCCAACTATCGCTGAGGCTGTTAACCGTGCCCAAGCTCAAATCGAAGCTAAGAATCCAAACTTACCTAACAAGGAAGCTATTGCTCACGCTGTTGGTGTTGGAGCTATCAAGTTCTACGACCTTAAAACAGACCGCATGAATGGTTATGACTTTGATCTTGATGCTATGGTATCTTTCGAAGGGGAAACTGGGCCTTACGTTCAATATGCACACGCTCGTATCCAATCTATCTTGCGCAAGGCTGACTTCACGCCATCTGCAGATGCTACATACAGCTTAAACGACGTTGAAAGCTGGGAAATCATCAAACTCTTACAAGACTTCCCACGTATCATCAACCGTGCATCAGACAACTTTGAACCATCTATCGTTGCTAAATTTGCTATCAGCTTGGCTCAAGCCTTTAACAAATACTATGCGCACACACGTATCTTGGACGAAAGCCCAGAACGTGACAGCCGTTTGGCTCTTTGCTACGCAACAGCAACAGTCCTCAAAGAAGCCCTTCGCCTTCTCGGTGTTGAAGCTCCAGACGAAATGTAATCTATACTTAAAACGCCTAAGGGCGTTTTTTAGTAACCAAAAAAAGAACCCAACACATCATGTTGAGCTCTTTTGGAGATTATGAAAAAGAAAAGTTCGTTGTTCTACAAAAAGTGTAAGCCAACGAGACTTACTGAAAAGTGTTCAGTAAAAGTTATTTAGGGGATTTACAGTATAACCTCCCTACCTTAAAGAAACCTTAAATCGCAGCACAAAAAAACATAAGGGATTTTCACAGCAGTCCAAAGACCACTGAAAAGATACGATTGTACAGGCTTCCCAACCTAATCTTCAAAGGTGACCGCTTGTCCAATAGAATCTTTATATAACTATATCACCTTTTTCTAGAAGGGTTTTCAAGTGTTTTCTTAAAATATCCTAATAAAACATCAAAAAGAAGAAAAAAGCCTAGATTGCTAGACTTTCTTAGGGGAAATTTGTTATGAAAAAATTATGTTCACCTTCTAGCTCACAAAAGCTAGCTGCTTTACTAGGATGGTTATAATATATCTTAATGAACTTAAAGGTTACTTAAAATATTATTCTCTTTCATCACTTTTTAAAACGATAAGCAAAATAAGTAATAGTAAGCACCCATTAGGAATATCCATATCTAAAAACCAAGAAGGAACTTTGATACTTCCTAAATCATTCATAATCCTGATGATATTATAAGCAAGGCTTACTATTAAGAGACTAAGTTCCGGCAAATAGTTAAATCGTCCTTTTAAGAATGATAACTCCTCCTTCCTGACAGTTTTCTTGCGATGACCCTATTGTAAAGTAAAAAAGAGAACAAAAATAGTGACATAGATATCACCATAAAAAAGTAGGGCGGTCCTGCTTTTTCTTATTCATATAAATCAGTCACCCAAACCGATGCGTTCGAAGATTTCATCAACACGTTTAGTATAATAAACTGGGTTGAAGATTTCGTCGATTTCTTCTTGAGTGAGGCGAGAAGTTACCTCTGGATCTGCTTCAAGAAGTGGTTTAAAGTCTACTTGGTTATCCCATGATTGAGCTGTCTTAGGTTGAACAAGGTCGTAAGCTTGTTCACGCGTCATGCCTTTTTCAATCAAGGTAAGCATAGCACGTTGACTGAAGATAAGACCAAATGTGGAGTTCATGTTGCGGATCATGTTTTCTGGGAAGACTGTCAAGTTCTTAACGATGTTTCCAAAACGGTTAAGCATGTAGTCAATCAAGATGGTTGTGTCTGGTGCGATGATACGCTCAGCTGATGAGTGAGAGATATCGCGTTCGTGCCAAAGAGCTACGTTTTCATAAGCTGTTACCATGTGACCACGGATGACACGTGCAAGACCTGTCATGTTTTCAGAACCAATAGGGTTACGTTTGTGAGGCATTGCTGAGGATCCTTTTTGACCTTTTGCAAAGAACTCTTCCACTTCACGTTGTTCAGATTTTTGAAGACCACGAATTTCAGTTGCCATACGCTCGATAGAAGTTGCGATGCTGGCCAGAACTGCAAAGTACTCAGCGTGAAGGTCACGAGGAAGCACCTGTGTAGAGATTTCTTGAGCACGGATACCAAGCTTGTCGCAGACGTACTTTTCAACAAATGGTGGGATGTTGGCAAAGTTACCAACCGCACCAGAAATCTTACCAGCTTCCACACCAGCAGCCGCATGCTCGAAACGCTCGATATTACGCTTCATTTCACTGTACCAAGTCGCTAATTTAAGACCAAAAGTTGTAGGCTCAGCGTGCACACCGTGCGTACGACCCATCATGATCGTAAACTTGTGTTCCTTCGCTTTGTCAGCGATGATATTAAGGAAGTTTTCAAGATCCTTGCGGATAATATCGTTGGCTTGTTTGTAGAGGTAACCATAGGCAGTATCTACCACGTCAGTAGACGTCAAACCATAGTGAACCCACTTACGCTCTTCGCCAAGAGTTTCAGAAACCGCACGTGTGAAAGCAACCACATCGTGACGAGTTTGCTGCTCGATTTCCAAAATACGGTCGATGTCAAAGTCCGCCTTTTCACGAATCAAAGCCACATCTTCCTTAGGGATTTCCCCCAACTCAGCCCATGCTTCGTCAGCCAAGATTTCCACCTCAAGCCAAGCACGGTATTTATTTTCTTCAGTCCAAATGTTCGCCATTTCTGGGCGAGAGTAACGTTCGATCATAATTAAGATATTAAGGGCGTTAAGCGGACACAGTCAAAATAGGAGTTTAGACGAAGAAGCATCAGCTTCTAGGAAAAACTATCTTTTCGACCAAGTCCGTAAGCCCGTATTCAGTTTTAGTGAATACGAGTGCCCTTGTTCCTTTCTTTTTTTGTTTATTTATTCTATCAAAGATTGGACGTTTAGCTCATCTTAATCGAATCCTATGTCCGCTTCTTTTTAGTTTTACGTGCAATATTCTTTTGATGTTTCACATCAATTAACAACCGACAGTCGGTTTATTCAAATTCCTCTTTTCCAATCCACACTGACGGATAGTGATTTAGTGTATTCAAATCCGTATCCATCGGCAAATCATAGATAGCTAAATAGTTTTCAGGATATTGAGCAATCAACTCTTCATACTTAGCTCTCACTTTTTCGTGATTGCCACTAGCATACAAGACTTAAACGACTGCTACTGTCTTATCTTTTTCAACAAATGCATTAACGATGAGTTGAATCATAAAACCTCCTAAAGTGAAATTCCCTTCATATTTGCTTCCAGAATGGGAATCTTCACACCTAACTCCTGACCGGTTTGATAAACACTTTGACAACAATAGAAGATGTCCTGTTTATCATTGTGTAAGGTCATAATTTTTCGGGTCAGCTCATTTTTTGCAAACATGATTTTCATGGCTTTCCCAGCAATCCATGCGGGAATTTTGTACGGCAAGAGCTCAGCTTTGTAAAGCTTCAAATTTACGCCACGCGCTTCTACGACTTTCAAAGCTTCTCGAATGGTCTTGATGACTAATGATAATTCCGAAGAACTACTCATCAAGTTCAGAGCCAGCTGTTCTGGATTTTCCAGATTCCCCGAACGTGCAGCTGTCGAAGTGACACCTGCGTTAATCGCCATGTGAATCCAAATCCACTCGACCATATCATGAGGCACTTCCCACTTTAAATCTGCAGAAGTCAGTAAAGCCGTCAAATCAGTATAGTTAGAAATGTGTGCTTTTTGCTCACCTTCTAGCATTAAATGGTCGAACAAGACCCCATCCAAATGGTCATCCTGCATCTGGCCTCCAGCAGTTGGAAAAGCTAGAATATAAACGTAGTCTCCTGCCCACTCCTCTACCTCTTTTCGAGTATCCCAGAAATTACAGAAGAAAACAAGGGTGCCTTTGACATTATTTTTTCGCAAGATTTCCACAGCTTCTTTGACAAAGCCATGACTCACACTCAGAAAAATAAAATCGTATTCTGAATGAGCTTTCGCCACATGTACCTCATAGGTGTCATGTTTGTTTTCACCCTTGGAATGATAGTGACCATCTAGCAGGTCAACCGAGAGAGATTTTTGAGCATTGTTTCGCTTACTCTCTCAATACATGTTCTACTTGGTGGCCAGCTTTTTGAAAGGCGTAGCATAAGTCATTCCAATGACTTCGAGTCCTAGAATTGCTATTTTTACCTAAAAATCAATTCCTTTCCCAAACTCAACCACATTATCTGGCTCATTACTAAACAAAGTCACATGACCCATCTTTCGGTTGTGCTTCGCTTCTAGTTTACCATACATGTGGAGGTGGGCGCTTGGATTTTCTGTGACATAACGCTCAGCTGCTTCGACGTGTTGGCCGAGGACGTTGAGCATAACAGCAGGTTCATGGAGGTTGATTGCTGGAAGTGGTGCTCCGAGAACGCCCAAGATATGTGTGTCAAATTGTGAAAAGTCGCAGGCTTCGATTGAGTAGTGCCCTGAATTGTGTGGGCGTGGCGCAATTTCGTTGACAATGATGTCATCAGCTGTCGCAAACATTTCTACACAAAGGGTACCAGAGAGGTTAAGTTGCTCAGCAATCTTCACAGCAATAGCTTTAGCTCTGTCTGCTAGTCTATCAGAAATACGAGCTGGAACGATAGTCTTAGAGAGGATGTTGTTGCGGTGGATATTTTCCTGAACTGGGAAAACCGTCACATCCTTGCCGTTACCTGACACGATAACCGAAATTTCAAGGTCGAAGTTGACGAACTCTTCCAAGACACACTCAGCTGAGTTAGCAAGTGCATTTGCCTCTTCCAAATCTTCGGCTGATGTGATGACTTTTTGACCGTGGCCATCGTAACCACCTGTCGCAGTCTTGAGGACGTAATTTTTAGAAAGATCAATATCTTCCAAATCAAGGCTAGAGGTCACGACCTTGTAAGGTGCCACCGTTACTTGAGCCTTGTTTGAAAGGAAGTCCTTCTCAAAGATACGGTTTTGTGAAATGCGAAGCAGTTCTGTTCCTTGTGGAAGTTGTCCATCCTTGATGACAGCGTCAAGACCGTCAGCGTCGACATTCTCAAATTCATAAGTGAGAACATCACAGCAGTCCGCCAACTGACGAAGAGCATCTACGTCATCGTAGGGTGCCGCGATAACCTCAGACACACGAGAAGATGGACAATCTGATGCAGGATCAAGGGTGATAACCTTGTGGCCCATATAGATAGCAGAAATGGCCATCATCTGACCAAGCTGGCCACCACCGATGATACCAATGGTTTTAGTTGAGCTCATTTGTAGACTCCTCTGCGATTTTTCCTTGTTCTTCAGCAAAGTTAGCAAGTGCCTCTGCAATAGCCTTGTCTTCTACCGAGAGAAGACGAAGGGCAAAGAGGGCTGCGTTGGTCGCACCTGCTTCACCGATCGCCATAGTTGCGACTGGTACTCCACCTGGCATCTGAACGATGGAATAAAGTGAATCCACACCGCTAAGAGCACGAGATTTGACAGGCACGCCAATGACTGGAAGGGTAGTTTTAGCTGCTACCATCCCTGGCAAGTGAGCTGCGCCACCCGCACCAGCGATGATAACCTTGATGCCACGGCTACGAGCTTCTTCGGCATGCTTGAACATGAGGTCCGGTGTACGGTGTGCAGAAACAACTTTCTTTTCGTAAACGACACCGAAGTTATTGAGGACTTCAGCGGCTTTTTGCATGGTTGCCCAGTCGGATTTTGAGCCCATGATGATGGAAATTACTGGTTTCATATTAAGATACAAAGGGACGATTCGCTTGCGAAAACTCCCGTAGAAAAATAGGGAAACTAACGACGACGTTACGTCTAGGCAGTTTTATCTTTTTTCCTAGGGATTTAGTCCCGTGTTCGGTTAGGAAAACTAACTGAACATTCCCTTTCTTATATTATTTCTTTTTTGATAATGGTCTTAGGTGGTGGGGACGGAAGCAAACCTTCGGTTTCATCCCTAAACTTTTAGCCTAGGGTCTAAAAGTTCCCTCGACCAGAACAGGATCTGTTCTGGTCTTTTCACCACGGTAACCATTATCTTAGTTTGGCTCGCTTTCGCTCGCCTTTTACAACCTACGGTCACTTATTATTTGTTAGCCTTGCTACCGATATCTGTACGGTAGAACAAGCCTTCTGTGTTTTGGTTGTTGAGTTCGCTGTAGATGATATTTTGACCATCTTTGACGGTGTCTGCTGTTGTGACCAGCATGTAGACACGTCCGCCGTTTGAAAGGAGGTCTTGGCTATTTTCAGCGAATTTAGCACCTGCATAGTAAGTGATGATGTCGCCCTCTGTCTTGGCTGGAAGCTTGACGCCTTTCTCATAAGCGAGTGGGTAACCGTTTGATGCTACAACCACACCAAGTGTCACACCCTTGTCGGTCCAAGTGATTGCTGGCTTTTTGCCATCCAAAATGTCAGTGATATTTTGCGCAAAATCAGATGTCAAACGAGGCAAGATGATTTGCGTTTCAGGATCACCAAAGCGAGAGTTGAACTCGATGACTTTAGGGCCGTCAGCTGTCAAGATAAGACCAGCGTAAAGGACACCAGTGTAGGGACGACCTTCTTTGATCATGCCTTCAAGAACCGGCTTGACAATAGTGTCAACCGCTGTGTCAACCACGCTCTGTGGCAAGTGAGGAACTGGCGCATAGGCACCCATCCCACCAGTGTTAGGTCCCTTGTCACCATCATAAGCACGTTTGTGGTCTTGGGCCGTTGGCATAATGTAGAACTTGTCCCCATTGACAAAGGCAAAGAGAGAGAACTCTTCCCCGTCCAGGAATTCCTCGATGACCACACGCGCACCTGAGTCACCGAATTTATTGTCCAAAAGCATCTCGTGAGTGGCTTCTACTGCTTGCTCAACTGTTTCAGCAACGACGACACCTTTACCTAGAGCCAAACCGTCTGCCTTGACGACGATTGGAGCGCCTTTTTCCTCAATATAGGCTTTAGCTTCCTCGAAATCTGAAAATGTTCCATAGGCTGCTGTTGGAACATCATATTTGACCATGATTTCCTTAGCAAAATCCTTAGACCACTCAAGTTCAGCCGCAGCCTTGGTCGGACCAAAGGCTTTGAGTCCTGCCGCATTGAAATCATCCACGATACCAGCCGCAAGGGCATCGTCTGGACCGATAAAGGTCCAAGCAATATCGTTCGCTTTTGCGAAGTCAATAAGCTTAGAATGTTCGGAAATTCCGATGTTGATCAAATCAAGACCGTCCAATGTCATCCCGTCATTACCAGGAGCCACGAAAACCTGCTCAACGTCCTTAGACTCCAATAATTTCTTGGCAATCGCATGTTCACGACCGCCAGAACCAACAACCAAAAGTTTCATTTGAAAGATACCTCAATATCAAATAATACTAGGGGCAAATGCCCGTTAACGACCATCATTCGGAAAAATTAGTTATTTTCACGAATTATATGTAACCATTATAACATATTTGTTCGGAGATATGGGTGTGTAGCCAAATTTGAACATAAAAAAAGGCGACCACTTGGACCGCCTCTTAGGAGATTATGAAAATGAAAAAAGTTATTTAGGATTAATGATAGTATAGTCTAAATAGCTTAAGAGAGACTTAAATTCAAAAATCATCTTCATTTTCCTGAAAAACTGCGAATAGGTAGGTGGAGGTTGAAATGAAGAAAAAATTACTAAATTATCTCATACTGCTAGCTTGTCTAGCGACTGTTTCGGTTTCGTGCAGCGGCTCTGCTCAGGCAGCTGTCCTCGGAGATGACTACCCTTTTTCTTGGAAATATGGTGGCTTCGGCGTGGACCCTTGGACTATGTACTGGCGTCAGTGTACTTCCTTTGCGGCCTACCGCCTTAGCAACACCAATGGATTCACCTTACCTATAGGTTATGGAAATGCCATCACTTGGGGTAATATCGCACGTGCGAATGGCTACCGTGTTGACATGAATCCTGCCGTAGGGAGCATCGCCTGGTTCTCAGCTGGTGTTAATGGAGCTGGTCACATGGGGCATGTCGCTTGGGTTGCAGAAGTACATGGTGATCAGGTAACTATTGAAGAATACAACTACGATGCGGGTCAGGGGCCTGAGAAATATCACAAACGTAGCTTCCATAAGAGTCAAGTGTCTGGATATATCCATTTTAAAGACCTCGAATCAGGAACTCAAAATAGAAATCCTACTAATTCTTCTATAAAAGTTGGCGATTCAGTCCGATTCACAGGTACCTTCCGTGTCACCTCTGTGTCAGGAAATACCATCACCAGCCAAGATTTAGCTGGAGGTACACCAACCAAACACAATATCGTTGACCCTAGCCCCGTTCTTGAAGTTGATGCACAAGGTAATCCAACATCAGACCAGTACCTCAATCCTGGTGAGACCTTTACTATTCCAGGTAACTTCAAAGTTCTTGCCATTGACCCACCTAGCGATGGCATCCTCGTCCAAATCGGAAATCTCAAGACTTGGGTAACCCAATCTGTCCTTGAAAAGATTTAAATTTATTGAACAATCGTGAGAACGGTTGTTTTTTAATATACTGAAAGAAAAAAACCAGCGGATGCTGAGCTCTTGTACTGACCCCAAAAAGTTAGACAACTAATTTATCCAAAGGATTTAGTTCTGTACTGCACAGGACTAAGTCCTTTTAATTTTACTTTAATGCGTTTGTTGTTGTAATAATCAATGTAATTGATAATGGATTGTTTGAGCTCGTCAAGTGAGTTGAATTGTTTCTCAAAACTATAAAACATTTCAGATTTTAAGATGCCAAAGAAAGATTCCATCATACCGTTATCTGGACTGTTTCCCTTGTGGGACATGGATGGACGAATTCCATTTTTCTTAAGAAAATCATGATAAAACTGGTGTTGATATTGCCAACCTTGGTCACTGTGAAGAATCGTCTGGTCATAATGTTCTTCTGGAAAAGCTTGTGTTAACATAGCTTTGACTTGTTCTAAATTCGGTGAAGTGGATAGCTGATAAGCGATAATCTCGCTATTATAGCCATCTAAAACCGGTGATAAATATAGCTTTTGTGAACTGACTGGAATGGCAAATTCTGTGATATCGGTATAACATTTTTCGTAGGGCTTTGAAGCTTCAAATTGTCGTTGGATGAAATTATCTGCTTTCTTGCCAATCTCACCTTTGTAAGATGAATACTTGCGTTTACGACGAATACGGGCTGCCAAATCAAGTTCTTTCATCAAGCATTGGACTTTTTTGTGGTTAATCAAAATACCTTAGTTTCTTAGTTCCAAAGTGATGCGACGATAGCCATAATTTCCTTTATGCTCATAATAAATTTCTTGAATTTCGCCTTTAGTCTCTTTATCTTTGTCGTGCCCATCTAGTTGTTTCAACTGATAATAGTAAGTCGAGCGAGCTAAACGTGCTGTTTCAAGAAGTAAATCTAGTCGAAATCCTCCTGAAACCATTTCTCTAACTGTTTCTGCCTTTCTCGCTGTAAGGCTTCGTCCCTTTCCTCTAACTCTTTTAACTTTTTTAGGTAGGCCACCTCGGTACGTAAGCGTTCATTCTCCTCTTGGAGTCGCTCTAGTTCTGTCATTTCTTCCCAAGTTTTCTTACGTTTACGCCCCATTTTAGGTACTCTCCCTCTTCTTTTCTCAAGAAGAGTATACCCATTTTTC
>OGQI01002598.1_pt1 | contig 10771 bp, 9 predicted proteins | sample 1553171 | NCBI WGS metagenome assembly OGQI01 (sample SAMEA2579988, study PRJEB22360) | human gut metagenome | biome: human gut; feature: human-associated habitat; material: faeces | place: Denmark | collected 2008/2010
TTTCTATGATTTCCGTATTCTCATAACCTTCTTTACGCACTTGCCGGATCTCTTTTTGCAACTTCTGAAAATGTTCATCCAGTTCTTTCATCTTATTCTGGAATGCGTGGTCATCCAGACGGACCAGATTCAGCTCATCACTTCCATACCGAAGTCCTTCTATAAATGAAGCTACCGATTCAATCATCTCATCCTGCGGTTCTTTTGCATCCTCCAGCTTGATGATCTGCTGGGTCTTTCCCCGGACCAGGCCTGCATAATTCACCACTCGCGCCGTCCCTTGTATCTTACTGACCAGAATCATGATCGTCAAAAACAGGGCGATCAGGATCACTGTTAAAAGCATCATCAGCATTCTTACTATTTTAGAAATCTTACTGTCTTTACTTTTCATAACCACCTTCACTCCATATATCCTGTTATCTGATATTTCACATCTTCCATAACAGATTCTTATTTTATAATAATATCTCTGTTTTATACATTTTGCAATTTTCTCTTTGCTAATATGCTAGTACAAAGTCAGATACAAAAAACTTGCCACCTGCTACTTCTTACAAATGCATGGCAATACATAAAACTTGCCACTGACAGCATCTCTTGCATACTATGGTATAAAAAATGTGGACTGGCACCTCTTTTTTCAGGAACCTGTCCACATTTTTATTTTCTTTTCCGTATATTCACCTGTTATATCTTATGCAGTCCGGAATCTATTTTTTATATTCAACCTCGAATGATCCAAGTTCATATCCATGAACGCTTCCCTTTACCTCTCTGGATACAAGCTCTACTTTCTGTTCAAGATGTTCACTATATACTCTTGTTGTCAGAACCGTTTCCCCGTTATTAATGAATATCTCAATGGCTGATGTATCCGAAAAGATGGTAATATTCGAAAGCTCTTCCACCTTAGCAAAGCGCTGCTTTCTTCCACGTCCGCTTTCTCCCATCGATAAGGTAAAAAGCCCGTCCTTCCAGCTTATTGTAACATCTTCACGAAGCTTAAGCTCCAGATTTTTTGCTTCTTCCACGTCAAGTCTCAGTTCAAAACAGCAGTCCGCAGGCGCCCACTTTGTAAATGCTTCCAGTTCGCAGGTAAATGCATTTTTACGCAGATCTTTCATCTCCTTTAATGGATGCTGTAAGATCTTTCCATCTTTCCATTCCAGTTCTCTTGGCATGGTAAGTGCATGGATCCAGTCATATGCAACCGTTGCATCATTATCATAATCTGCATCCGGAATCCCCATCCAGCCAATCAGGATTCTTCTACCCGCTTCATCTGCAAATGTCTGTGTCGCATAGATGTCAAATCCTTTGTCAAATTCCTGAAATTTTCCAAAGCTGTATGATTTGTTCTTCAGGTCAAACTCTACCGGAAAATATCCACACTGGTACACATTCTGGTAATCATATCCCTTCTGATCTACTCCCTGTGGACAGCATGTCATAATCTGCTGGCCGTCAATCTCGAACAGATCCGGGCATTCCCACACACCCTTCACATGATTTCCTTCCGGTCCGAATTCTCCTGTTTTCTCCCAGTTTTTCATATCCTGGGATGCATAGAAGAAGACACGGTCCTGCGCTGCAAGGACAAGACTCCAGCATCTTCTGACCGGATTCCAGAACGCTTTCGGGTCACGGAAATCGGAAATTCCCGGGTTTTTGATGACCGGATTCAGATATGACTTTTCAAAATGCCGGCCCTTATCATTGCTGTATGCAATACTCTGCTGTTCCAGGCCGTCCTTATGATGACTCGTGTAAATAGCAATGATTGGCGGATTTTCATTGGTGCCATACTCAGAAGAATTCTGCGTATCATACACAGCACTTCCCGAGAAGATAAATCCAAGTTCATCCGGATAAAGTGCGATTGGCTGATGCTCCCAGTGAATCAGGTCGCGGGATGTTGCATGGCCCCAGTGCATCGGTCCCCAGCTGGTATCATACGGGTACTTCTGATAAAAGAAGTGGTACACGCCATCTACATAAACCATGCCATTCGGATCATTCATCCAGCCTTTTTCCGGCGAAAAATGGATTTTCGGTCTGTAATCTCTTTTTTTCATCATTTTTGTAAAACCTCCCAAAATAAACATATCCCCTATTTTTTAATGGTGTACATTTTCACTTCCAGATCTCCGTCTGTGGAAACCACCTGATACGGAGCATCCGGGTAAACACATACAGAAGCGGTCTCCAGACCACCATCTGCATAAATCTCCAGATAGGAAACATCAAAAATAATCTCCATGTTGACATTTCCGCGCATGTAACGTTTTGTTGTGGATATCAGCAGATCCTCTTTTTTGAAGAGCTTCGGATCTACATCATCAAAGTAACTAAGGTCGCCGCTCTTAGAGCGGTCCACCGTGATGCTGTCCACCGTTACCTCGATGACTACTTCCTCACCTCTGCTGTTTTTCAGCGCAATTCTTCCGAAATTGCCCTGCACGAGAAGTCCAAAGCTCTCGGTCAGCAGCGGCTTCTGATTTCCGATCGGGAAGGCACCCGCACGGTACTCATCAATCCCGAACGGTTTTGTTTTCAGGCGGTATCCCTCATCGGTCTCACAAAGTGAAAGTTCTCTTGGCAGTGTCATCAGACCGGAATACTCACCGGTCGGAACAAAGTTCGCATAGAGCGGATTAACGCCCCATCCAAGGTAAACCGGGCGGTCGTAGTTTCCATACGTTACGCCGGCATAGTTGTCGAATCCGAAATCAATCCACAGCGGCTCGTCTGTGATCTCGGTGCACTGGAAGGTATCTCCATCAAAATCACCGACGAAATACTGTATATTGGCACGGCCTTCGGTTCCCGGATGTATCATGCTGACTATCAGAATCCATTTGAATCCGTCAAATTCATTTCCTGTCTTAGCACGGATCAGATCGGTGCATTCCCATACCGTCGGCACTTTATTGACACCGACACCGAACTCGCCTGTTTTCTTCCAGTTTTTCAAATCCTGGGATGCGTAAAACTCTGCATGGTCGCCAGATGCCAGAACAAGGCTCCAGCAGTCCTTTTTGTCATTCCAGAAGACGCGTGGATCACGGAAATCCGGTGTGCCCGGGTTTTTGATCACCGGGTTGCCATAATATTTTTCAAAATGCTTTCCCTGATCCAGACTGTATGCAATACACTGCTGCTCCAGGCCTGTTTCCATATTGTGCGCCGTGTAGACAGCCACCATCGGCTTCTCACCGTATTTCGCAAATCCGCTGGTGTTATTTTCATCGTATGCCATACTTCCGGAGTACATCGTTCCGATCTCATCCGGGTACAGGGCGACCGGCAGATGCTCCCAGTGAATCAGGTCTTTCGATATTGCATGACCCCAGTGCATCGGTCCCCATACAACGTCATTTGGGTTATTCTGATAATACAGATGCCAGATACCATCGATGTAAATCAGTCCGTTCGGATCGTTGTTCCAGTTTTTCTCCGGTGTAAAATGAATGTTCGGTCTAAAATCTCTTTTTCCCTGTTTACTCATATGATCCCTCTTTTCCTGTTCTCTCTTTTCCTATTTTATCGTTTTCCATTTGGAACTTCAACAAAAAAGAAATACGAACGAAATAGTCTTCTTTTTAAATATGACCATGTTATATGGGATACAACATGGCCACATTTAGAATTTCTTTAGTTATAGAATATCAATTGCAAATCGTTTACGTTACTGTTTTTTCGTAATCGCTTTTCGCACGATTTTTAGTTTGCTGCAGAAGCTGCTCTGTCTACTGCGCCCTGGTAAGTCTTAACCAGTTCATTCAAGCCAGCGCCTTCCAGCTCTGTTTTATAGGAATCCCAGCTTGCATCATCAACGCCGCCGGTTACCCATGTGGTGATGTAACGATCAACAATATCGGAGATGGTCGGCTGAATCTGTGCCAGACGCTGAATCTCTTCCTGGGTCATCAGAACACGCGGAATAGTGTCATACTCTTCCATGATGTCATCTTTACCGTTTTCTTTCTGCATCTCGAGAAGTTTTACAGCATCGAAGGTGTAGCCGCAAACGGTGTCATAGTACTCGTTCTGAACGATCATAGAACCACGGCAGGTTGTGGAGTTTACACGAGCCTCACCAAAGTTCTTATATTCCGGATTCAGAGGTTTGTAGTTTCCGTTTTCATCGAGCGGTGTACGAAGAATGCCGTCTTCGTCTTTCTCATAGTTGTATCCGATTGCGCCCCAGTTAGATGTAACAGAGATTTCCGGATCGCCTACCATGTAATCTACAAATCTTGCAACAACGTGCGGGAATTTGCAGGTCGTTGTGATTGCTGTGTCGGAAGAATCCTGCAGCTCAGAGTAGTTGCACTCGAAACCGGTCATACCGTCTTCGCCCTGCAGTCTCGGAACTGCTACGTACTGATCATGCACTTCCTGGTTTGTAATTTCCTGATCACCCCAGACACCGAAGGAACCGATCTTTGCAACATTCTCTTTGATCAGAGAAGATTTGAATGACATACTTTCATCTGCCTCGAAGGAACCGTTCCAGATCAGTCCTTCTTCATACAGCATGTTGAAAAATTCTGCTGTTTTCTTGAATGCTTCGTCTGTTGCAGTGAACGTAACTTTTCCATCAACTATTCTTAAGTGATCCGCATAGGAGTTTCCTCCGCAGTAGGAGTCAGCGCATCCGAATGCACCTGTGAAACGATAGAACAGGTTGTAGGAACCAAAGGTATCGGTTGCGCCGAACCAGGTTGCCATCGGGATTTCATCGTCTTCGCCGTTTCCGTTCAGATCGCCGCCGTCGCGGATTGCTTTCAGGCAGTCTACCCACTCGTCTACGGTTGTCGGCACTTCTTTGCCTACTTTATCCAGCCATGTTTTGTTGATCACGAACGGTCCAGGTGTTAATACAAGACCTTTCATTTCCTCTACGTACGGGAATCCATATTTATGGCCGTCCGGAGCGGTGATCTCAAGCTGATACTGCTCATTGTCATCGAGGAATGCTTTCAGGTTCGGCATATACTCTTCGATCAGGCCTTCGGTCGGAAGGAATACATCCTGGTCTGCGTACTGAACTACGGTGTTTCCGGATTTACCATCGCCGAAGTTCCAGAATACATCCGGAAGATCCTGTCCGGAAGAAAGCATCAGGTTGATTTTCTCTGTTGCGCTCTCCTGCGGGATCGGCTGCCAGTCAAACTCTACTCCTGTGTCCTCGAACCATTTCTGGCACATAGCCAGGTCGCCTACTTCTACGGTTCTGTCTGCAGTGTTTACGATCAGAGCGGAAATTTTTCCGTATTTCTCTTCGAATTTTGCCGGATCTTTGATGATCGGAAGGGTACCGTCGAGCTGGATGATTCCCTCATCTACTGCTTCCTGCTCTTCTGCTGTGAGACCTGTGTCACCTGCTTCTGTACCGGATGCAGAGGTGGTGTCTCCTCCTGTGCTTCCTGCACCGGAGCTGCTTGAGCTGCCGGAGCTGTTTCCACAGCCTGCGAGCATGCTGGTTACCATAAGGCTTGCCAGTAATACGGATACGATTTTTTTCTTCATATTGTTCCTCCTTTATTTTGCTGCCTTTTCCGGCAGTGAAATACGTTAGTATTTTTGTATTCCTACACATAAACCATGTCTGCTATATCCATGAATTCTGCAACAATAAATTTTCTGTTCTGCATCAGCCCTTGACTGCACCGATCGTAACACCTTTTGCGAAGTATTTCTGCAGGAAAGGATATACGCACAGAAGCGGGAATGCGGAAACAACTACGACACAGTATTTTAACTGCTCAGCCAGTTTCTGTTTTGTTACCATCTCAGAAGCACTACTTCCCATCTGGTTGGACTGGTTCATCAGTACCAAGTTTCGAAGAACGACCTGAAGAGGCATCTTGCTGTCATCCTGCAGGAACATCAGTGCGTTGAAGAACTGGTTCCACATTGCGGTTGCATAGAACAGACACATAACTGCGATGATCGTTTTCGACAGCGGAATTGCAATTTTGAAGAAGAATCCAAAATCGCTGCAGCCGTCGATTTTTGCTGCTTCGAGAAGCTCGACCGGAATACCACTTTCAAAGAAGGAGCGGCATACGATCAGGTTGTAAGCGGACACTGCTACCGGAAGGACCATAGCCCATGTTGTGTTGTAGATGTGCAGCTGCTGTACGGTTAAGTACATCGGAATCATACCGCCGCTGAAGAACATCGTGAAGGTGAACAGGAACATAATCGGTTTTCTTCCTACCATATCGTATCTGGAAAGTGCATAGCCGGCCGGAATGGTGCAGACCAGGGAAATCAGCGTTCCTAATACGGTATATTTGATGGTGTTTGCATAGCCGGTCCAGAGCGGCTGGTATTTCAGTGTGGTTTCATATCCGTTGGTGTACCACGCTTCCGGATAGAGAAGAATTTTACCGGAGCTTACAACAACCGGGTCTGTAACAGATGCCAGAAGCACGTAATACAGAGGATATACAATTGCAATACAGACAAGGATCATGATGACGGTATTGATCACGGTAAAGACCTTGTCTCCCGTACTCATTTTTACTTTTTTCTTTTTCACAGTGTTATTATTTGCCATTTTTCAAGCCCCCTGACTCTTAGAAAATACTGATATCGCTGGTCTTCTTTGCAACTGCGTTTGTGATAACCAGAATAATGAAGTTTACAACGGAGTTAAACAAGCCAACGGCTGTCGCAAAACTGTACTGTGCGGTCTGGAGACCTACTTTGTATACGTATGTCGAAATGATCTCACTGACGGTTGTGTTGGTACCGTTCTGCATCAGATAAGCTTTCTCATATCCCACGTTCATAATGTTACCTACCTGAAGGATCAGCATCAGGATGATGGTCGGCATAATCAGAGGTAAATCAATGTAAAGGATTTTCTGAAATCTGGAAGCACCATCCATCGTTGCTGCTTCGTAATACTCCGGGCTGATTGCGGTCAGTGCTGCGATGAAGATGATGGCGTTGAATCCCATCGTCTGCCAGATGTTACTTCCGATGAAGAGTTTGCGGAAGTACTCCGGAAGGCTGGTGAACATGATTGCTTTTCCGCCGGCTCCCATAACTGCGTGGTTTACAAGACCGTTTGCGGAAAACAGTACGGAAATCAGGCTGACTACAACTACGTTTGACATAAAGTACGGTGCGTAGGAGATGGTCTGGATGATTCGTCTCGGTCCGCTTCTCTGTACCTGGTTCAGTAAGAGTGCGAAGATAACCGGAATCGGGAATCCGATGATCAGGCTCTCCAGACTGATGATGATCGTGTTCTTGATTGCCGTCATGGCAATACTGGTACTGAAGAACATCTTGAAATACTTGAAAATCGGATCTGCCCACGGGCTTCCCATGATTCCCATGCGGCCTTTAAAATCTTTAAAGGCGATGATCAGGCCGTACATTGGATAGTAAGCAAAAACGATCAGCCAGATCAGTGCAGGAATCAGCAGGATGTACAGCTGCCAGCACGAGAGCGCTTTTTTCAATTTTCCACTTTCTGCCGTTTTCGGCGATGACGTTTTTTTCTTCATAGTTCCCTCCTTATTTCTCTAAAAGCTTTACCAACCGCTTTTCGTTCCACATTGGCATTGTTTCCGTTTCGGCACTTTGTCTTATGGAACCTGTTCCATATCTGTATCATAGCACTCAGTTCGCCCAATGTCAACGAATTTTCCATATTTTTTTCGTCATTTTCAACATTTTCACAATTTTTATTTTATGTTTTTGTGCAATATGCATCCTGTTTTTCATAAAATTCACACTTATCTTCTTTCTTCTCCCATTTTCCTGTTCCACATGTTCCGCTGTTCCATGCTTTTTCTGTTCCATATGTTCCACTTTTCTGTTTTTCACTATTTTTTCGACAATTGCAACTGTTTCAGCAGCGATTTCATCTCCTTTTGCTCAGTCTTTCTGTCCTTTTGCCGCATATAAGTTGGTTTTATTTCATTTTTATTTTATACAGGAAAAAGAGACACCCTCTCTTTTCAGATCGAGTGTCTCTGATATCTGTTCTTCTTCTGTTCTATCGCAATTCCGGAAAATGATGCAAAATTCGGTAATTCCCTGTTTTGTTATCTTCAGGTACTTTCTCCTTTTCGGAAGGTCACATCCACAATCTGCTCCATCTCCTCAATCTTCTTTCCGTCAATCATGCGGATGACTGTGTCCACGCTCCGCTTTGCGATTTCCGGTACATTCTGACGAACCGTTGTCAGCTCCGGTGTCAAAAAGCGGGTAAAATCCAGGCCGTCGTAGCCGACCACCTTCAGTTTTTTCGGAATCTTAATCCCTTTTTTCTGCAGCATCTTCATGAGCGCTGCCGCTGTGACATCGGCTGTAAAGAGTCCATCAATTCCATCAAAATGGCTGATGTATTTTTTCCAGATCGTCGGGCCGCTCTGAAAATTCGGAATCTTGCTTCCGGCATCAATCGCTGTAATTTTACATTTATGCTGTTTACAGACTTCCGCAAACCGTCGGTAACGCTCCATTGAGTAACCACGCTCTGTTGCACTCGATGCAAAATAGAGCACGTTCTTACATCCTGCACTCAAAAGTGCCTGCGCCGCAAGCTCACCGCCGCGCTTATGGTCGGAATGTATACACGGAATCCCTTCGGTGACGTAGCGGTCAATCATGACAATCGGACGATGAATTTCCGCCAGGCTGACAGAAGACGGGATATCCGCACAGCAGATAATGCCGTCCATGACATTTCGCTGCAGCATTTCCACAAATTCCTCGATGCGGTTCGGATTGTCCCCAACCTCGCAGAGCATGCACTTGTAGCCATTGGTGTACAGATTATTCTCGACATGTTTCACCAGAGATGCCATAAACGGATGTGAAAGATTCTTAACAACAATTCCGATAAAACCGGACTTGTTGCGGAACAGGTTCTGGGCGAGTTCGTTTGGTTTGTAGTTCAGCTCCTCCACCGCCTGCATGATTTTCTGTTTTGTTTCATCGGAAATATACCCGCTTCCATTGAGTGCACGGGATACCGTTCCGATTCCTACTCCCGCTTTGATCGCGACATCTCTAATACTTGCCATAGTTTCTCCTAACTCCTATTCTGACACTGGGCTGTTTTCTACTGACTCGTTCCGGCTTTTCCCCCGCTGCCGGTCTGTGGAGCCCGTTCCACAACGCTTTATTACTTTTATTTTAAAGCACCGCAATCTACAAATCAAGTTAAAAGCTGAAAATTTAAGTACAAAAAAACAAGCGACTGTTTGGATCATTTCCCTTTTTCTGGTGAAACCATCCAAACAGCCTCCTGTGTTTTTGTCACTTTTGTCTTATTTTTCAAAAACGCTCATTCATGCAGGCATGCTTTGCGATTTTTCCGGAATTTCATATGCCCCTGAACAGTCACAAACGCTTAATCGTTTTCCAACGAGATATCACCATCCTTTGTCATCAGTGTGATTCTGCCCGCAGCCTGATCCGGTACATAAGAAAAGCTCTGCTCATCCTCCTCTTTCTGCATCAGATTTTCCATGGTATCCGGTACATCGATCTCCCCAAAGTCTGTCTTTGCCGTAATTTCCAGCTGTTCCAGATCTTTTTTACCCAGTTCAAGGTCAATATCGCCGTAGGAGTTTTCCACCGACACGTCTCCGGAAAGCTTCGTATTTTGGATTTTTGCATCGCCATCCTCCAGCGTGATCGACCCATTCTCCCACGTTCCGCTCTTCAGTTCCACATCACCGTAATCTGCTTTGCATTTGATATTCTGCATGTCACATCCGAAAAGTGTGATATCTCCATCCGCATTTTGCAGTCTTCCGCTTTCCGCCTGGATGCCATTCATCTGCACATCGCCGAATCCCATCGTTACCTCTATTTTTTTCAGTACCTTCTTTTCCGGTACATACAGAATCACTCCTGTTTCCGACTGTTTACCGCCACTTAAGATTTCTTCCGTAAAGTCAATATTAATGTAAATCGTATCGGACACTGCGCTTGTCTCTTCGATGCTCAGAACACCGTCCCGCACGCGATATTCCACTGCATTCTCTCCTTTTTTCGACGGAATCCGCCAGGCGAGATAACAGGAATCGTCACCGGACGGAAGGATGTTCAGGTCGCCGATCGTAAGGTCTGCCTGCAGTTCATCAAAATTATCTATTTTTATTTTTTCCTGCACGGAAATGCTTTCTTCCTTTGTTGCCGAACCGTCAAACGCATTCAGATCATACGTTTCCACATACGCTTTTCCGCCGTCTGCCCAGCCGCAGAGTATAAGTGCTGCACCGGCAATACAGCATGCACAGCCTGTCAGCAATGCTGCCTTGGTCCATTTTTTCATGATCTTCGGCCTCCTTTTCTTGTTATTCTCCGTGCGCACAACACAAAAAGCCATCCCATCCATTTTGCAAGGTATACGCCGAACACAATACACAAAATACTGATTCCAATCAGTAAAATGCCCATTCCGGTGATAAGAGAAAAGCCGCCGAAGGAAACCGTAACTGCCAGAATGCCGCGCAGCAGCATTTTAATTCCGGCGACCACGCCGACAACTGCAATCAGAAAGACGCTCATATCAAGCAGTGCCGCACAGAGGGCCGCGCAGAGCAGAACGATGAGAATGCTGATCAGAATCGGGGCTCCGATCGGGGCTGCAAACAGGGCGAGAATCGCGATCCAGACGACGTTGGCGCCTGTCGTTTTTTTCTTCTCTTTCTGTTTTTCTTCCTTTTCCATTGCCTCGCGTTCATCTACTTTTTTGTCCAGAAGATTCCGCATCAGCTCGGCG
>OGQI01002602.1_pt1 | contig 10758 bp, 10 predicted proteins | sample 1553171 | NCBI WGS metagenome assembly OGQI01 (sample SAMEA2579988, study PRJEB22360) | human gut metagenome | biome: human gut; feature: human-associated habitat; material: faeces | place: Denmark | collected 2008/2010
AAGCCTCCTTACTATGTTGGGGTTTTCGTTTTCCCTGCTGCTGCCGTTGGCGCGTGGCACGAACGGAAACGGGTATTCATCATCGGTTCTTCTGCCAACACCTCTTGCCAGCGACACCGGGGATGTGGGCAAGGGACTGGACATCCAAATCTCTGCGAACGGCAGCTACCGCAAGATGAACAAGGATGGCAAGGCGTGGACGGCGCGGCTTTCCCATGTGGTCTACCGGATGACCCCCACCACGCTGGAAAAGCCCTACCTCAACCCGGACTGGGTAGAGTGGCTGATGGGTTTCCCGCGCAAATGGACGGACATTCCCTTTGGGCCGAAGAACCCGCCGACATCCCGCGCCTGACCGAAGATGTGCCGAACCGCAGCAAGCGGATGAAAACACTGGGCAATGCGGTTTCGCCGCCGCAGGTGTTCCCGATTCTCAAATACATTGCGGACATTGAAACGGGCCGCTGTCCGATGGGAGGTGAAGAACTTTGAAAGAATTGCAGGCAAAAGCCAAAGTCACCCAGACCATGACCCGTGACGGTCTGGTGGTGGAAAATCAAGCGGACGGCACTGTAGAGAATGTTTCCAGTCGGGAGGCGGAACAGGATTATTCTACGGATTCCGAGGGTAAGACCGAAAAAATACTGGAACGCACCGAGGACGTAAAGGACAAGCACAAGGCAAAGAAAAAAGCCAAACAAGCTGCGGAAACCGCCGAGAGTGAAGATGGTCTGCACTGTTCCGCCGCCCGTCTGGAACTGACCGAGGAAGAACGGGCAGACCCGGAGTTGCAGCCGTACATCCAAAAGGCGGGAGCGAAAGCCGACAAACTGGATGCAGCCCGCGCCGCTTGAAACCGTGCTGCGCCAGATGGTTGAAACCAAGTGGCTCAGACCCCGGCGCAGACCGTATGAAACCGACAATACCTACGCCGCGCTCGAACGGGAGATGCAGCTCAGAAAAGAGGTGAAGGCGCTTGAAGAACAGGCGAAAAAAGCCCGGCGTTAAGCTGACGCGGGCGCAGAAAAAGAAGCTCGAAGAGCTGACCCGTCAGGCGAAAGCGGACGGCAGGCACCCCAACAGCGCACAAAAGACGATTCCGTATCTGAGCATGTACAAGGACGGGCTTTGCCGCGTGACGGAAAACTATTACACCATGTCGCTGCTCTTTGATGATATGAACTACGACCTTGAAGATGAAGCGGAACAGCTCGGTATTTTCGGCGGCTGGTGCAGCTTTTACAGCTACTTTGACTGCGCTGTGCATGTGCAAATGACCGGCATCAACAGCGAGAACGACCCGGAAGCGTTTGCGCGTGCGCTTGCCGTGCTGGAGCGCAACGAAGCCTATCGTGCGCTCTGCGCAGAATATGTTCAGCTGCTGCAAACGCAGTACATGCGCAGCAACAACGGACAGACGCGCATCAAGCTGATGACCTTCGGCATCGAATCCGAAAGCGTCAAGGGCGCTCGGTCGCGGCTGACGCGTATCGGACTGGATATGCAGGGCAATTTCAAGAAGATCGGCGTGGAGTCCGTGCTGATGGACGGCAAAGAGCGGCTTTCCCTGCTGCATGCGCTGTTTCACATGGACGATCATGCGCCGTTTGTCTTTGACTGGTCGTGGCTGCCCGAAACGGGGCTGTCCACCAAGGACTTCATCGCGCCCGGCAGCTTTGATTTCTCGCCGTCCCGCTCGTTTAAGATCGGGGAAACGTATTGCGCCGCGTCGTACATCCAGATTCAAACGTCGAGCCTGAGCAAAAAGCTGCTGGGCGAACTGCTCAGACTGCCATCCAGCGCGGTGTTCAGCCTGCACGTTCAGCCGATGGATCAAATGACCGCCATCAAGCTGATTAAACAGAAGCAGGTCGTGCTGGACGCGACCAAAATCAGCGAACAGCAGAAGGCGTTTCGTTCGGGATACGATATCGACATCATCCCGCGAGATATCGACGCATACGGCGACGATACCAAGCGCCTGATGCAAACGCTGGGAACGAATGAAAAGCTGTATATGGCGACGATTGTCGTGATGAACATGGCGGGCAGCAAGCGTCAGCTCGATCAGGCGGTGGCGCAGACACGCGGCATTTTGCAGACGCGGAGCTGTGCGCTGATTCCACTGGATTTCCAGCAGGAGAAGGGGCTGACGGCATGCCTGCCGCTGGGCATCAATCCGCTGAAAATCGAGCGTTGTATGCCGACGAGTGCCGTTGCGGGCTTCATTCCGTTCTCGACGCAGGAACTTTGCAGACTGGACGGCAAACCGGTTTATTACGGAGTCAACCGCGTTTCCGGCTGCGTCATTATGGCAGATCGAACCGTGAACCGAAATCCGAACGGGTTGATCTTCGGCACATCAGGCAGCGGCAAGTCCGTTTCCGGCAAGCAGGAGATGATCTACATCTATCTGACCACGGATGACCAGATTATCCTGTGCGACCCGGAAGGCGAGTACCGTGTGCTGACGCGCAGGCTGAACGGTCAGACCATCATGCTGTCGGCAGACAGCCACGATTACATCAACCCGATGGATATTGAGCTGGAAGAAAACATGGACGACGTGCTGCGGCTCAAGTCGGAGCTGATTCTGTCCTTCTGCGAAATCGTCATGGACGGAAAGCGCAACATCCCCGCAGAAGCGAACTCCGTGATCGACCGCTGCCTGCCGATCATCTACGAAAAGTATATCAAAGACCCGAAGCCGGAGAACATGCCGACGCTGGGCGATCTGTATGAATGCCTGAAACGGCAGCCCGAACCGCAGGTGCGCCGCATTGTGACGGCACTGGAATTGTATGTCACCGGCTCGCTTAACTATTTCAACCACCATACGAGCGTGCAGCTCAATAACCGGCTGGTGTGCTTTGACATCAAGAAGCTGGGCAACAAGCTCAAGCCGCTGGCAATGCTGATCTTGCAGAACTTTGTCTGGAACCGCATCAGCGCCAACCGCGATAAGGGGCAGACAACGCGCTATTACATCGACGAATTTCATATTCTGCTCAAAGAACCGCAGACGGCGGCATATTTCATCGGCATCTGGAAGCGATGCCGCAAATGGGGCTGCGTGGCGACCGGCATCACGCAAAACGTCAAGGATCTGCTGACCAGCCCGGAAATCCAGAATATCTTTGACAACACGGACTTTTTCCTGATGCTCAATCAGGCGAATGCAGACCGCGAGATTTTGGGCGAAAAGCTCGGCTTATCCAGAGAAGAAATGCGATATCTGACCAATGCGGAGCAGGGCTGCGGGCTGATGGTCTGCGGAAATGTCGTTTTGCCGTTTGAAAACCGTATTCCGACGGATACACAGCTTTACCGCATGATGACGACCAAGCCCGGTGAGATGGAAGCCGAAGAAGGGAGGGAAAATGGATGATGGGATGGTTGATTGGCGGCGGCGTGTTGTGCATGATCGTGCTGATGACGGCACTCTGCGTCGTGTCCGGCGATGCGGACGAGCAGGCGGAAGCCGCATATCGGCACTTTCTTGAGAGCAGGGGGCGCAAAGCATGAAGCACGTTCGACCCAATGTTTCGCAGTTTGCCGCCCAGTGGACACAGGCTCAGCCGATAACAGAGCCTGAAAAGCCCAAACTCAAACCGCGCCCACGGCGGAGAAATCGGATTCCGATTCTGGAAACGCCGGATTTGCCGCATGAAGAACGGGAAGCGGATGAAAACGTGTCGGTTGAAGCGGTAAACGACGGAAAGCGTGCAGCGGAGAACGTGGCATGTTTTGTGAACGATGCGGGCTATCGCCGGAATGTGCGGGCATATCGGAAGGAAATCCGGGAGATACGTCCGGATAATGGGCGGGTCAAGCCGCCCGGACAGCCTGCGGCGGCGTTTGACGGCTTTCCATCTTCATCTGGATGGAAAATGCCAGCTGAAAAAGCGGCAACAGAGAACAGACAGACGTTGCACACATGCGGGAGGATGCAACAGGCAAGCAACCCGCTGTCCAAGGCTCATCAGAAACAGCACATGAAGCAGGCATTTCTTGCCCGCGCAAGGGAACGCAAAGCGGCAGACGCAGCCGTGGAGAACATCCCGGAAGTGCTTCGGCGTTTCCTGCCCAAATTGGGCGAACGGCAAGTCCATCTTTTCCCGGTGGCACTCGTCTGTTCGCTGCTGCTGTTTATGACCGGCGGGCTGTCCTCGTTCATGCCCCTTGGCGAGGCAATTTCACACGCTTTCATCATGGGGACATATCCGGCAGAGGAAGCGGACGTGCTGGCGGCGGAACGTGCGTACTGCGAGATGGAAAAGGAGCTTGAGGATGAGCTGGATCACTATGAAGCCCGCCATCCCGGATGCGATGAATACAACGTCAAGGCACAGGAAATCTGGCACGACCCGTATGCGCTCTGCGCAATCATCTCCGCGTATCTGGGCGGCGAGGAATGGACGATTGACAGCGCGTATCCCGTCATGGAGCGTTATTTCAAGCTCCAGTATATGCTGACCGAGAAAATCACGACCGAAACCCGATACCGCACCGAACAGCGCGTCGGGCAGCAGCTCGTGACCGACCCCAAAACCGGCGCACAGCGGTGGGAAAGCTACACTTACGAGGTCGAAGTGCCGTATACCTACCGACTCTGCGACGTGAAGCTGGAAAACAGGAACCTGTCGTATCAGCCGGTGTATTCCATGAGCCGCGAGAAGATGGGGCTTTACGCGCTGTACATGTCCACGCTGGGCAACATGCCCGATCTGTTTGCCGGAAAGCCGCACGCTTCCCAGAGCAGAGTTCCCATAAAACAGTATTTGCAAAAGTTCCCTAAATGGGGAAGATTTGGCGTGACTTCGGTCACGCCTTTTCTTTTGCTTCCAGTTCATCCAGAGGGATGTACCCCAGCCCATCGTACTTGATATGGATGTGCTGCACCCGCTTTCCGCTGGACTTATTCGGGGCATCCACATAGATGGCTGACACCAGTTCACGGAGAGCATAAGGGGTGAGTTCTTCAATATGAACGTATTTGTGCGCTTTCTGGACGAACTTCTCAATATTCTCGATCTGCTGTTCCTGTACTTCGATTTCCTGCTGGATAGAGAGGGCTTCCTCTTCCAGATGCTTCTGTTCGGCATCGTAGCTCTGGCTCATCATGTCAAAGCGTTCATCGCTCAGCTTTCCGCTGGCGTTATCCTCGTAGATTTTCATGAACAGCCGTTTGAGGTCTGCAATCCGCTTCTCATTCCGGGCAAGCTGCTTCTTCAGGACGGTCAGCTTTTCGGTGCTTTCCACCCGAAGCTGCTCCTCCATGACCTTGCGGAAGTAGTCTTCATGACGGAGAATGTAGTCCGTCACCCGCTGAACATGACTCAGTACACGTCCTTCCAGAACCTTTACCCGGATGAAGTGTCCCTTGCACTTGCTCCCGTTCTTCTTGTGCAGAGAGCAATCAAAGAAGTCTTGACTGAAGTCCCTGTTGTTGGACGAACCATATTGCATCTTGGAACCGCAGTCAGCGCAGTAGACCATACCGGAGAAAATGCTGCTCTTGCCTGTCCGGGTCATGCGGTGACGCTGGCTACGAATCTCCTGAACCTTTTCAAACACATCATCGTCAATAATGCGCTCATGTGTATCCGGGAAGATAGCCTGATTTTCCACAGGATTCAGATGTCTCTTTTTATCCCAGATAGAGTTAGTATAGGTCTTGAAGTTGACTGTGCAGCCAGTGTACTCCCGGCGTTCCAGAATCAAACTTACTGCTCTTTTATCCCAGCGGTAAGGGTCTTCCGGGGCAGGTGCGTTTGTACTCCGGCCATGGCTCAACTTGTAGGCGGTAGGAGTCAGAACTTTATCTGCCCACAGTTGGTTCGCAATTTGGGTCGGCCCACGTCCCTCCATGCACATGGAGAAGATGCGCTTCACAATCGCAGCCGCTTCCGGGTCAACAAGCCAATGCTTCGGGTTCTCCGGGTCTTTTACATAGCCGTACGGAACATTGACCGTCAGCGGCACTCCACGCTCTCCCTTGGCCTTCTGGACAGCCCGAATCTTGCGGCTGGTATCGCGGGCGTAAAACTCGTTGAACCAGTTCTTAATGCCCGCAAAATCGTTGTTTACGCTGTTCGGGTCAATGGTGTCGTAGTTGTCGTTAATGGCAATGTAGCGAACGCCATACTGGGGAAAAGTGAAGTTTGTGTACAGACCTGTCAAGGCAGAATTGCGTCCCAGTCGGGACAAATCCTTCGTGATAACGATTCCTACACGCCCTGCTTCGATCTCGACCAGCATACTCTGAAAGCCGGGGCGGTCATAGTTCGTGCCGGAGTAGCCATCATCCACAAAGAACACCGGGTTCGGGAAGTGGTTCTTTTTGGCGTATTCCAGAAGGATAGCCTTCTGGTTCTCAATGGACAGGCTTTCGCCGAGCCGTGCGTCCTCTTGCGACAGTCGGCAGTAAAGTGCGGTGATTTTATTCGTTGCTCCAGACATTGTTGTGTCCTCCTTACTCTGTGGAGCAACTGTCAGTACAGGATTGGTTACCGGGTCAAGTATAGCAGAATTGGGCGCAGTTGTCATTCGTCTGCACCCTCATCTTCAAATTTTTGCTGGGCGTTCTTGGCAACAATGCGCTCCAGCTTCTTCAAAAAGGATTCCTTGCCCTCATAGCTGCCGGTCACGGTGTAGGTGGTGTGACCGACTTTCTCCGTGGTGGTCAGTTCTGGAATCCAGAAAGCGGACAGGTTCTTGACATGGAGGTTGCCGTTCTCGTCCACATAAGAGCCGTGTTTCTTCTGCTCTTCGGTCAAGGGCTTCCGCTTGAAGTAGATTTCATTTTCGGAGATGCTCACAGTCTCGCTGGTCTGCTCTTTCGGGGCATCGTCATACAGCTGGGCGAAAAATGCCAGTGCATCTTCGGGTGAGTCTTCCTCCATGAGTTGCTCGAAAACTCGCTGTTCCTCTGCCGAGAGGTTGTTCCATGCGGCTTCCAACTCCTGCTCGTTGGCTGCGTTGACAAAGGCTTCGATCTCTTTTTTCATGGTGCATCCTCCTTTGGCTGCGGAAAGCGTTTTTTCAAAAAATATGGGTTTTCGTGAGAGCAAGAATCGTCCCGTGGCCACAAATTTTCAATACTCGAAAATTTCCTGTCCCCTTTGGGACTGTTTCTTGTTGGGGCGTGCCTGCCCCAAACCCTGCTAGGTGATTTCATTCTTGGTGGTTGCTATATTGCTTATATGCCTTTTCAAATCCTGATTTGTTATATATGATAAATTTATAACATTCTCCATCTTTCATGGAAATTGCTGCAACAGGAACGACCATCTGACTCCATGAAAGCTCCCTTATCTCGTTCATGGGCAATACAAGGTTGCGATACAGTGGACTGACTGTGAGCTTTTGAGTTGAATATGTAATGCTCTGTTCATCAATGTACAAACCACCGCCAATGATTCCATTACGGCATAAGCTACACACAAAAGTTTTTCCCATAATATTACCGCCTCCTATTAGTTGATGGTTGGTTAAGTTGAGTATATCATATTGATTTCCAGAAGAACACCCCTATATAGGAGATTTTAGCCGTTTTACTGCGTACGTGCGTACGAGAGATTGGTACGCACGTACGCAGCGATTTGCCCGAAGCGCACCCTATATAGCCGTTTCCCCCTCGGAGAGCCCACTACACTTTGCAGACCGCAGGGATGAAAGTGTCATAGTGGGTTATTACACTTCCGAAGAAGTGCATCTTCATTCCCCGTCACCTCTCGATGAACCTTGAAAGGAGGGATGCCCTTTGGCAAGAAACGATGGCGTTGACCGCACCAGTGTCCGAAATCTCGCCGTTTCGGACAAGGCCGTTGGCAACACTCAGCAGCACAACGAGCGCGAAAAGGACAGCTACCGGAACCCCGACATCATCCCCCAGCGCACTGCATGGAACATCCACTTCAAAAAGCCAACCGCCAGCTACACCGACCTGTTCTCCCAACTGGAAACCGCTGGCACGATTTCAACGCGCGGCTTGAAGCCGGATGCCACCCATTACTGCGAGCTTGTCTTTGATGTCAACTCGGCCTATTTTGACAATCACGGTGGCTACGAGTTCGCCAAGCAGTTCTATGCGGATGCCTACAAAGCTGCCGTTCGGGTTGTGGGCGGTGAACAATATATTCTTTCGGCTGTCATGCACGCCGATGAGATCAACCGCGCCATGACCGAAGCATTAGGCCGGGAGGTCTACCACTACCATCTTCATGTGGTCTATGTGCCTGTGGTGGAAAAGCAGATCCTCTGGTCGAAACGCTGCAAGGACAAGGCACTGGTCGGCACCGTCAAGGAGACCGTCATGCAGGTCAGCCGGAGCAAGAAGTGGGCTTCCAAGCCCCTGCTGGACGATGCTGGAGAGCCCGTCCTGCAAAAGAACGGCAAACCAGTCCTGAAGAAGTCGTACAGCATCCTGCAAGACGATTTCTTCAACTATATGCACAATGTCGGGTACACCGATGTAGAGCGCGGCGAGCGCGGCAGCACCGAAGAACACCTGACCGTCACCCAGTTCAAAGTTCAACGGGAGCAGGAACGGCTGGACAGCCTGACCGCCCAAGCCGACCAAAAGGCGCAGTCGCTTGCCAAAACCAGTCAGACCCTCTCCAAAAAGGAGAAGGAACTTGCCGCTGTGCAGAAAAAGGCCACGCTCACAAAAGAAGCCCTCATTCATGTGCGCGATCTGGATTATATCGGCAAGCGCACCTTTCTCGGTAACTACTCGCTGACCGAAGAAGAATTTTCCAAGCTGAAAAAGCAAGCCGACCACGGCTATATGATGGATGTGGAGAACCGCCGCCTGAAAGAAGAACTTTCCACCGCCAAGAAAGAGGCCGTTCGTTGGAGCAACAAGTACCACGACCTGTGGTACGACGTGAAACCCTATCTGGATGCTCTCCACCGTGCGCCCGAACTGGTGCGCGGCTTTCTGGAAAAGATTCTTGCCCCCAAGCAGGAGCGCACCATGAATGTGCCGCAGCAAAACCGTAAGCGTGGGCAAGATGTAGAACTTTAAGCTGAATTTTTAGATGATATGACAATATAAGGAGCAATGCTTATGGATTTTGACCGTAATTCTATGACCGTCCCTGTGCAATCTTCCGATTATACGAAAAAGTTCTTGCAAAAGGACTCGAATCCCACTACAATGGAAGTGGTCACTCAAACCAATGCCGTCAAGTCTCCGACTGACAGCCCAGCAACCACGAAGCTGGTGTACACGGTGGAAGAGATCGCACGAATGCTGGCCATCAGCCTGCGCTCTGCTTACAACCTGTGCAACAGCACCACCGAATTCCGTGTCCTGCGGGTAGGCGGAAGCATCCGTGTACCGAAAGACAGTTTCGATGCGTGGCTCTACCGGGCAGCTTGATAAGGAGGCAAACAGTATGGCATATATTACGAAGCGCGGCAACTCTTACAGCGTCCGATACACTTATGAAGATGAGCACGGCAAGAGCTGCGACAAATGGGAGAGCTTTCCCACAAAAGAGGAGGCAACGAACCGAAAAAAGCAAATCGAGCATGAACTGGCGGCTGGTACTTTCCTGATTCCGTCCTCTGTGACGGTAGCAGAGTTCCTCATGGATTGGCTGCCCAAGCAGTGCAGCAAGCACAAGTGGGCACCCAAGACCTACCAGTCCAATCTGGCGCTCATCCAGAACCTCATCATCCCTTATATCGGGGAGATGCAGATGCAGAAGCTGCGGCCCTACCACATCGAAGCCCTGTACGACACCCTGAGCAGGACCCCTTGCGGACAGTATGTGGGCGGCAAGCGGCGAGACCTCTCGCCCAAGCAGCAGAAGCGCACCCTCTCCGGCACCACCCTCCATGAGGTCCACCAACTGCTGCACAATTCCTTTCTGCTGGCGGTGGAGTGGGGCATCCTCATCAAAAGCCCCGTCCCGGTGGAAGCGCCCAAAAAGACCACCCAAGAGCGCAGCATCTGGGAGGTGGAGGAGATGCGGGCAGCGCTGGACAGCATGGAGGACCCCATCCTGCATCTGGCGGTGCACCTGACGCTGGTGGGTGCGCTGCGGGAAGGGGAGGTGGCAGGTCTGACCCCGGAGGACATCGACTTTGATGCCGCCAACGGCATGGGCACCTTCACCGTCAACCGTTCCATGCAGCGGGTGCAGAAGGACACGCTGGCACAGGTGGACAAGGGCTGCATCCTCCGCATCTTCCCGGACAAGCTGGAGGGCAGCAAGACCTCCCTCATCCTGAAAGACACCAAGACCGAAGCCTCCTGCCGCACCATCTTTATGACCGCCGCCCTGCGGGAGGAACTGAAGCAGTGGCTGGAACGCTTGAAACGGGAAGAAGCCCTCGACCCGGAGCGATCCCGCAACAGCGGGATGCTGCTACGGCTGCCCAACGGTCTGGCGGTGGAGCCGGTGCTCATCCGCAAGAAGTTCCTCAAATGGCAGGATGCCCACCCGGAATTCCCCCGCATTGTGTTCCACGGTTTGCGGCATTCCAGTGCCACCTATCAACTGATAATCTCCGGCGGCGATGTGAAAGCCGTTCAGGGCACCACAGGGCACGCCACGGCGGATATGCTGGTGAACACCTACGCTCATATCCAGCAGTCCTCTCGTGTAGAACTGGGCAGGAAATTTGAGGAAGGGTTCTATGCTAAACAGGAAAGCCCCAGCCCGCAGGCTGTACCCGCCGCAGGCGAACCGACCATCTCCATGACCGCTCTGCTGGAACTTCTGAAGGACGCAGACCCCGAAG
>OGQI01002603.1_pt1 | contig 10757 bp, 6 predicted proteins | sample 1553171 | NCBI WGS metagenome assembly OGQI01 (sample SAMEA2579988, study PRJEB22360) | human gut metagenome | biome: human gut; feature: human-associated habitat; material: faeces | place: Denmark | collected 2008/2010
GAGCGGCTTCTGGAGCTGGCACGGGCCGAGAATGAACAGGCGTCGCGTGCATTCACGCCATGCGATCTCAGTCAGATCACTGAGAGCAGCGCGCTGCTGTTCGAGGCCGCGCTGTTTGAACGTGGTCTGACGCTGCAGACCGAACTGGAGCCGGACATCACCGTCAGCGGCGATGCGCGCCAGCTCAGCCAGCTCGTGGAGATCTATCTCGACAACGCCCGGAAGTACGCCTCCGGCGGCACGGTCGCCGTCCGCCTGTCCCGCTGCGGGAAGAACCGCTGCCGCCTGTCCGTCTCAAACGAGGGCGAGGCGCTTTCCCCGCAGGCGCTGCGGCAGATCTTCGACCGCTTTTCCCGCGCAGACGCCGCGCGGACGCGCGACGGCAGCTTCGGCCTCGGCCTTTCCATCGCGCAGGCCATCGCGCAGACGCACGGCGGCAGCGTCTGGGCAGAGAGCGAAAACGGCGTCAACACCTTCTTTGCCGAGCTGCCGGTGCTGTCCGGGCATGAAAAGCGCCAAGAGACGGCAAAAAAGGGTATATGATTTTATGCAGAGCGCCGGTACGCCTCCGGTTGCAAAACGGCGAAAAAGGTGATATATTAGAAATGATATAAATTAGAAGGTGGTACAGCTATGAACACACAGCATTTGCAGTATATCATCGAGATCGAACGCACCCGGTCGATCTCGCAGGCGGCGGAGAACCTGTTTATCGGCCAGCCGCATCCTGCACGATGTGGAGCAGATGCTGGGCTTCCGCATTTTTGAGCGCTCCACGCGCGGCGTCCGGCCCACGACGCGCGGCACGATCTTTCTGCAGCACGCAAAGTCCATCCTGCGCGAGACGGAGGCCATTGAGGCCCTCGGTCCCAAGCGGGCCGTGGCGAACCGGCTGCGCGTGTGCATCCCGCGCTCGGCGGCCATGCTGGATCTGACGGCGCAGTATCTGGCCGGACTGCCGCAGGCAGAGCCGGTCGACGCGGTCATCCGCGAATGCCACGCGCGCACGGCGCTCGAAACGCTTGCAAGCGGCGAGACGGAGATCGGCGTGATCCGCTTCCGCTCGGAATACCGCGATTATTTTGACGAGCAGACCAGCGCCCGCGGCCTGAGCTTCGAGCTTTTGAGCAAATACCACTACCTCGTCACCATGAACCAGTCACATCCGCTTGCCGGGCGCAGCTCCGTTCTGCGCACGGAGCTTGACGGGCTGCCGGAGATCGTTCACGGGGACGTGTTCCGCGTACAGGGCAAGCCGGAGGAGCCGGTGCGGCGGAAGATCTACTGCGTCGACCGTCTGGCGCAGATGACGCTCCTCGAAACAATTCCGAATTCCTATATGCTGGCCCCCGCCATCCCGGAGCACTGCATTCAGCGCTGGAATCTTGTCCAGCTCCCGTGCAGCGACAACCAGAGTTTGTATCTCAACGCGCTGGTATATCATAAGCAATATGCAATGAGCGAGATCGAGGCCGGATTCGTGCAGTTTGTGCGGGAACATAAGGCATTTGTCTGATACTTCCCACAGAAACGGAATTGAACCAACATATCAAAAAGAATATATCTTTGCATAAAAAAGCATTGGTGCTTCCAGCATAATACCGATATAATTTTATCGCAATAACCGATAAAATTATATCGGTATATTTTGTTCGATTCAAATCTGAAATTGGGGGTTTTTGTGTATGAGCAAGATCACTGTTATCGGCGCGGGAAGCGTCGGCTCCACGATTGCGAACGACCTGATGATCCAGGGCACCGCATCCGAGATCGTCCTGATCGACGTCAATAAGCAGAAGGCCTTTGGCGAGGCCATGGATATCTATCAGGGTGCGCCGTTCTGTTCTCCGACGATCGTCCGCTCCGGCGACTATGACGCGGCCTCCGGCTCCGACATTGTCATTATTACCTCGGGTCTTCCCCGCAAGGCCGGACAGAGCCGGCTGGAGCTGGCGCAGGCCAACGTCAACATCATCAAGGACATTGCCCCGCAGATCACAGCTGCCGCGCCGGACGCCATCTATATTATCGTATCGAACCCGGTCGACGTGCTGACGTATGTGTTCCACAAAATTTCCGGCGTTCCTGAGAGCCACATCATCGGCTCCGGCACCATCCTCGACACCAGCCGCCTGCAGTCGACGCTTGCAAAGCGCTTCTGCATCAGCCCGAAGAATGTCCACGCGCACGTCTACGGCGAGCACGGCGATTCCTCCTTCGTGCCCTGGAGCCTTGTGCACATCGCGAACAACCATATTGATTCCTATAAGGAGCATTCCCCCGACTGTGACCGCATCAAGTGGAACCAGGATTACGAGGAGATCGAGCAGTTCGTCAAGACCTCCGGCGCACAGGTCATCAAGAACAAGGGCGCGACGTTCTATGCCGTCGCCATGTCGGTCTGCTATCTCTGCAAGTGCGTGCAGTCCAGCGCCGGCACGGCCGTCACGAACACGGTCCGTCAGATCGCCGGTGCCATCGGCGCACCCGTGCTGGTGATTCTGATGGAAATGTTCACCGCCCTGCGTTGGGCCGCAATCGGTGGCGCGAAGAGCATGTACGCGGCCGCGAACGTGTTCGGCATCCAGTGGGCGTTGCGCGTGAGCGCCGCCATCTGCTTCATCATGGTGGTCATGGTCTTCTTCGGCGTCCGCGGCAACGGCGCCGGCTCCACCCGCGACACCGTCCAGCGCGCACTCAATCGCGTCCACCCTCATGCCGCCTAGCCTGACCTACTCGCCCATACCCGTATTTTCGCCGTTCCGTAGGCATGTCATGAGCGTGGTTTGCTCAAGTGCCGCCATTCCCCGCAGTAGGAAATGAGAGAGAAATGTCCGCATAATGGCATGTGGTACGGGTGCACGTAAAAGCACTGTGAACCTCGCGGGAAGGAGGTGGCGCACCCGTGCCGTGTTGCGTATGGTGAACGGGAACGTAATGAAAGGCAACCATGCGGCAAACCTGCGAAAGCGAGCGTGAGAACGGCGGCAATAACGATGCCGAATGCGAACGCACAAGCGAAAGCGAAATCGAGGATCTGGGCGCGCAGCTCGACAAAGCATGCGCCAGCCGCCCCCTCGACCGCGCGCAACATGGCATGACCCGCCGTACCGCAGCAACACACCTTCTGACCGCGGTGCTCTGGCTGGCCACCGCCGTCATCCTGCTGGCCATGCTGCTGCGCATGCTGCCCAACAACCTCGACGGCAAACGGTACGTGCCGCTTATCGTCGCGCTGATGCCGTGGCTGGGCATGCTGTCTTTGATTATTGCGATCACCGCGATAGCCGTCCGTGCAATAGGCGGACGCGTCCTGCTCGCCACCGTCAGCGTGGTGTGCGTGGTCGTGCAAATCGGCTGGCATTGGGGTTATATCAGGCCGCAGCAAACGATTTCCGACGCGGCCAGCAGCGCAGTCACGCAGGTCTCGTCCAACGGCTTGCCCAACACGTCCGACCGGTACGCCCGCATCATGACCTTCAACACCAAGGAAGGACATGCCGACGCCAATCGGATCGTCGAAATCGTCAAAAACGAGCATGTGGAAGTGCTCGCGCTGCAGGAAGTGTCATGGGACCTGCTCAACCGGCTCAACGGCGCCGGAATCGCCAATTATCTGCCGTATTCCGTGGCCGCGCAGCAAACGTGGCATGACAACGGCGGTGTGAACGTGCTGTACAGCGCCGCGCCGATGGAAAACGCCAAACAGAACCTCATTCCCGTGGAATCAAGCAGCGTTTCCGCCGCGACGATCGATTTCGGCGGCAGCAAGGTGCGCTTCGGCTCCGTCCACCCGTTCTCGCCGCGCCCCCGCAACCAAGGTCTGTGGAACCGTAGTCTCGACTCGCTCGCCCAACTGCAGCATTACGACAATCTGTACGTGCTGATGGGCGATTTCAACTCCACATGGGACCACGCCAGCTTCCGATACCTGCTCGGCAGCCGCTTCCTGGATTCCGGCCAGCAGGCGGGCGAAGGCCTGCACATGACGTACCCGGCCATGATGCCGATCGCCGAAATCGACCATATCGTGCACGACAAGGGCGTGAACGTGGGCGATCTGGAAACCAAGTACATCGCCGGCTCCGACCACCGCGCTCTCCTCGCCACGCTCGAAGTCGCCTGACCCGCACCTAATCTGCGCTTGAACATATCTGCGCATAGCAAACATATCCGCACGTATCCCCACATATGCCCCTCAACGTACCAATAGCCGCAAACACGCCTGCTGCTATATCGACATTTTTGACATTATGTAGGTATAGGAATAGTCTATATTCACCCCGAACCTGCATATTCTGCACAAATGACGGTTATAAGGATGATGGTTATGGAGTACAAAAGCATACGGCAGACATTGGCAATGTCATCATCCACGGCCAAGCCGAAGGATGCGGCTGAGGAGGAATACCAAAAAAGACTCAACGGCTATTCAACATACCGGTCAGGTATTGAATTCGAAGGTCATGAGATGTTCGCCGTGGCGTTCAGGGAACTGTTGAACGTCATGGATTCGGTCCGTGGCATGGAAGTGCAGGTCGAATCGCTGTGGGCCGCATTGCCGCCGATTGCCCGCAGGGCGTATCTGATGGAACTCATCGGCGCGGAAATGCAGAGCACGAACTCCATAGAAGCCGTGCACACCACGCGCAAGGAAATCTCAGACGCGTTGGATGCGGCGGTCGCGGACGGACCGCACAAGCGGTTGAGTGAGCTTGCCAAACTCTTTCTCGGACTCTCCGGCGAAAATTCCGCAACGTTGGAACTACCGAAAACGTTGCATGACATACGTAATATTTACGATCAGGTGATGGCTGGGGAACTACGGGAGGAAGACAAGCCTGACGGAATGGTATTCAGAGCCAAGCAAGTCTCTGTGTGTGACGGCTTTGACCGGGAGATTCATCAAGGCGCATGGCCGGAATCGGAAATCCAAGTGCAATTGACCAAATGGCTGGCGTTGCTTTCGGATGAGGCGATTCCTCCGCTGCTGCGGGCTGTGATGTGCCATTACGCCTTCGAATGCATTCACCCGTTCTATGACGGCAATGGCAGGACGGGCCGGTTCCTGCTTGCTCTGCAGCTGAGCAAGCACCTGTCCATACCGACGGCGATCAGCCTGAGTCCGGTTATCGCCGACGCAAAAGGCCGGTATTACAAGGCGTTTGATGATGCGCAGCATCCGCTGAACTGTTCTGACGTCTCGCTGTTCTCATATCGGATGATCCGTTTTATCGCCACCGCCCAGAAGAACATCATCTCTGTGCTCGGCGAGAAGAAAACCCTGCTTGACACCGCGCGGAAGAGGCTTGAACATTATGCGCGAACGCAGGGCATTACGGAACTGCAGCGGAACATGCTGTACTTCCTGCTGCAGGAGGAGCTTTTCGACGATGCTCCGAAACCCATATCGCGCCGCCTAATGCGCGAATGGCTTGGCGTGGGGGAGCGGAAGACCAACACCGCGCTCGCGGAACTGGTGAACAGGAACCTGCTCGAGTTCCACGGCTCCCGCCCGATCCGCTATTCGCTGACCGCCACCGCCCGCGCCGAATTTCTGCAATGATTCTGCGCGTATTGGACGATTTGCCGCATGCGGGGAACGCCTCGCGCTAAAATTTCCGTTTGGCGGGTTGCGGAAGCCATGGTGGATTTCGCAAAACCGCAACACGAAACGTTGGAAGAACGGTTAAGGGGTTTAGGCATGCACATCATGTTCGTCTGCACGGGCAACATTTGCCGTTCCCCTATGGGCGAGCTTCTGATGACCCACTATCTGAACGGCACCACCGTGCAGGTGTCAAGCGCCGGCACGCGTGGTTTGCCGATGCATCCGATCGATCCGTCGAGCGGCCGCCTTATGCAAAGCGTCGGCATTGAGTCGAGCGGCTTCCGTTCCCGACGACTGACCCGACAGATGGCCGACGAAGCCGACCTGATCCTCTGCTTCGAAAAGCAGCAGCGCAAGGAAATCGTCACGTTGGCGCCAGCCGCCGTACGATACACGTTCCTGCTTGACGATTTCGCGAATATGTGCGATTACTGCGCTCGCAACAATATGATTGCCGGACTGACCATCCAGGAACGTCTTCAGTCGGTAATCAAGAAGTCCTCGATGATTCGTCCGATGATTCCCCAGCCGAAGGACATCGCCGACCCGCATGGCCGCGAATTCAGCATGTTCTGCGTCGCCGCCGAACAGACGAACGGTGCGATCCGTAAAATCCTGAAAAGCATGCGCAAGCACCGTACGGTAACCCCCGCCCCCATCCGCTCCCAAATCGTTGCCTGATAATTCTTTTAGGTCCATGGATTGATTCACCATAGCTTGGCCCTACTCTATTTTTTTGAGTCCGAGCGTGTTTGTGATATTCACCCATTTTTTATTATTGATATTTTGATTTGATTGGCATGTTGCATGCCATAAGAGGTAAAGAAGCCCTTTTTGAGCATCTCTTGAAAGATTAATTTCAGGATTGTTGGGGGTGGGCTGTCGGTGGCGTGGGATGGGGCGAGGGTGCTTTGCGTCGCAAGGTGGTATTGGTTGGAAAATTTTCTGAAACGTTTGCATATGTGAATTTGCAACGATAGTGGGTGCTACGGGGTGCTGGTATGAGTGTATCTGTTGCTGACAGCGTTTGCAACAGAGCAGAAAACAATTGCGTTTTAACCGCCATTTTTCAATAAAAATCATTCATTTTTCAAAGGAAAAATGTGGTATTTTTGACGCAACGTCTGCTAGTGGCAAACGTTGTCAAAGTTAGATGCAAGGAAGCAGGGAGGGTAAGGTGCGACTCAGCACTCATACGTTCGCGGGTATGGCGAACGCACTCACCAGAAAAGAGCCTCCGCACGACGATCAACCGGAGTTGATGACCCGTGCAGAGCGTAGGCGCGCGGCCCGCAAGGCTCGTGCGGCCAAAACCTGGAAGAAAGTAGCGGCGGGAACGGTGGCGGTCGCCACGCTGTTCGGCGGTATGGGTGTGGCATCCACCGCACTTGCCGCCGATCGTGACAGCTACCAGGACACCATCGGAAATTCTTCTTTCGAAGCGGCCCGTAACCAGTACGGTCTGACCAAGCACATGAAGAACGGCGCCATCCTGCACGCATGGATGTGGTCGTTCAAGACCATCACGCAGCACATGCCTGAGATCGCCGCGGCGGGCTACACTTCCGTGCAGACCGAGCCTATGAGCAAGATCAAGGAAGTCGCCGCCAACGGCAAGAAGTTCACCGAGAACTGGTACTACGTGTACCAGCCGGCGAACACCTCCATCGGCAATTTCGTGGTTGGCACTGAGGCTGATTTGAAGGAAATGACCGCCACCGCCCACAAGTACGGCGTGCGCGTGATCGTGGATGTGGTCGCCAACCACTTCACCTCCGATTGGAACGCCATCGACCCCGATTGGCAAAACAAGGACTACTTCCACAAGCGTACCGGCTGCGACGGCCCCAACGGTGAAATCAACGATTATTCCAACCGTTACAAGGTGACGCAGTGCCACCTGCTTGGCCTGTGGGATCTGAATACGCAGAACCAGGCTGTTGCCGATCGTATGCAGAAGTTCCTGAAGACCGCTGTGGCGGACGGCGTTGACGGCTTCCGTTACGATGCGGCAAAGCACGTCGAGCTGCCGACCGAAGTCTTCGACAATAAGCAGTCGAACTACTGGAACACCATTCTGAAGAACGGCTCCCAGTTCCAGTACGGCGAGGTGCTGCAGGGCGATTCCGGCCTTGACTACAAGGCATACGCCAACATGTTCCGCGACAATTCCTCCGATGGCGGCGGCAACACCGCTTCCAACTACGGCAAGACCATTCGCGCCGCTGTCGGCTCGAACAACCTTGACGTCAAGATGGTGAAGAACATCGATACCGGCGGCGCAAGCGAAGACCAGCTGGTCACCTGGGTTGAGTCCCACGATAACTACGCCAACGGCGACAAGGAATCCACCGGCCTCACCGACTATCAGATCATGATGGGCTGGGCGGTCGTTGGTTCCCGTAGGGCCGGCGCTCCGCTGTACTTCAACCGTCCGAAGGGCTCTGGCGGCACCAACCCGCAGTTCGCCGAGCAGTCCCAGCTGGGTGACGCCGGTGACGACATGTGGAAGAACAAGTCCGTCGCGGCAGTCAACCACTTCCGTAACGCCATGGATGGCAAGGGCGAGAACCTGCAGAACTGCGGCGACAAGTCCTGCCTGATGATTGAGCGCTCCACGTCTGATGGCATTCAGAACGATGGTGTGGTCATTGCCAACATGGGTGGCGACAAGAGCCTTTCCGGCATGGACACCACGCTTGACGATGGCACCTACCCGGATGAGGTCAATGGCGGCCAGCTTGTGGTCTCCAACCATAAGATCGTTTCCGGTACCGCCAAGGGCGGCGCGGTCAGCGTCTTCTACGTGAAGGGCGAATCCGATCCGAACGTGTCCGTGGAAGCGGCTTCCAAGGAATTCTCCTCCGACAATGTCAAGGTCACGCTGCGCGCGCAGGATGCCGACAATCTGAAGTACACCACCACCGAGGGCGAGAGCGGCTCCTTCACTGACGGAAAGGTCATTTCCGTTGGTAAAACTCTTTCCATCGGCGAGACCGCTACCGTCAAGGTGACCGGCACCGCCGCCAAGGATGGCAAGAAGGTCAAGAAGGGTCAGGCGCTGAGCGCTTCCGTGACCGTGAAGAAAGTGGAGGTCCCGAAGCAGAACCTTGCCGCGCAGTACAGTACCAACAAGGTGGGCATGGGCGTCAAGAAGACCATCAACTTCAACGCCGGAAAGGACGCGAGCATCGCTGACTGGGACAGCTCCATGCTGATCGCGCAGGGCGCCGCCAACGACGACCCGCGCGTGTACCGCCCGAATTCCATGTATGAGGTTCCGATCGATCTGTATGCGTTGTATGGCGCCTACGATGACGACAACCTGTACCTCATGTGGGAAATGACTAACGTGCAGGATGTCGTCGACACTGGCGACGACTACCCCCTGAGCCAAGGCCACCTGTGGCAGACCCAGAACCTGCCGTTCCACATCGCCATCGACACCAAGGATGACAGCACCTGCATCGGCAACAACGGCGGTCTGCAGACCGGCGGTTCCCTGTGGGCATCCAACATCACTTGGGGTGGCGAGCAGAAGCTCAATAACGTGGTGACCATTTCCACCAACGGTTCCAACGGGCCGTGGATTTACAAGGGCGACGAGAGCGGTCTGAACTCCAAGGCTGCGTATGGTCCGGCTGCTAACGCCGCCACCAACACCAAGAAGTCGAACATCAAGTTCGGCTATGGCAATGGCATTCTAAGCAAGGATGTCATCGGCATCGACGGTGGCTGGGGTGAAAACAACGGTCGTTTCATCGGCGATATGAAGGCCGAGAACCAGAACAAGGCCAAGTGGGTCAACTTCAACGAGAAGGGCCACAATTCCGCTCAGATGGATGATCACTACGAGATCGCCATCCCGCTGGAAGAGATCGGCACCACCGCTGACCGCATTGCCTCGAGCGGCATCGGCATCGAACTGGCAGCCACCTTCGGTCTGTCCGCCATGGATTCCCTGCCGTACGATCTGGCAATGAACGACAATGCCGACCTGCCGGACACCGGTTCTCAGGTGAACAACTCCTTCGAGAAGTCCGATGACGACATGTTCAGCGTGAAGATGGCCAACATCGGCGGCGAAGAGCCTCCGGTCGAAACCAAGTCTGTGAGGATTGATCAGTCGGATTACAGCGTGGACCTGTCCAAGGGCGTGGCCACGAAGCAGTTGACCGCCACGACCGATCCGAAGGGCGCGTCCGTGAGCTGGAGCTCGTCCGACAAGGACGTGGCGACCGTCAGCCCGAAGGGCGTGGTCACCCCGAGGAAGGCCGGCAAGGCCACAATCACCGCGAAGTCCGGGACCAAGACCTCGACGATCACCGTGACCGTGACCGGTGAGCTTCCTCCGGACCCGGTCGCGAAGAACACCGTCTACGCTTCGAAGCCCTCGGGCTGGGGCAAGATCTACGCGTACGTGTACACCGGCGACGGCGCGACCGCGGCGAACAACGCGGCCTGGCCGGGCGTGGAGATGACCGCCCCGAGCGCGACCGACGGCTGCGGCAAGACCGGCCTGTACAAGTACGTCGTGCCGGACAACCTCGCGTCCGGCGCGAAGGTGATCTTCAACGACGGCGGCAGCCAGCAGTATCCGGGATCCCGCCAGCCGGGCCTGGACTACAACGGCGGCATCGTGAAGTGGGACGGCTCCTCCGCGGCCCTGGCCGCGGTCGAGTGCGAGACCACCATCCCGGTCACGTCCGTCTCGATCTCCGGTGATGGCGTGAGGGACGGCAAGCTTGCCCTGAAGTCCGGCGCGTCCGCGCAGCTGACCGCGACGGTCAAGCCCGACGACGCGACGGACCGGAAGGTCGCGTGGACGTCGAGCGACAGCTCGGTCGCGAACGTGATGGGCACGGGCGTGGTCACCGCCGGGTCGAAGGCCGGCAAGGCCACGGTCACCGCGACCGCGGGCGGCAAGAGCGCGAGCGTCACGGTGACGGTCACGGACGTGCCGAAGCAGCCGATGACGGTGTGGTACAAGCCGGCGTCGTCGTGGAAGACCGCGAAGGTGCATTACCAGGCGAACGGCAAGTGGACGGGCTCGGCCCAGCAGATGACCCTGTACAGGAACGGCTGGTACAAGTACACGATCCCGGACACCGCCGGCGGGCAGGTGCGCATGGCGTTCACGGACGGC
>OGQI01002605.1_pt1 | contig 10745 bp, 6 predicted proteins | sample 1553171 | NCBI WGS metagenome assembly OGQI01 (sample SAMEA2579988, study PRJEB22360) | human gut metagenome | biome: human gut; feature: human-associated habitat; material: faeces | place: Denmark | collected 2008/2010
GAGCTGGCGGTGCTGCTGTTTCTGGCGCGCCCGCTGCTGGATACGACGGCGGCAGACCGGGAGTGGAGTATTCACTTTCTGTTCCCGTGCCTGCTGGCGTGTATCATACTGACGACAGTCGTCAGTTTCTGCCGGTTTGCTGCAGAGCCGGACCAGAAACCAAAACCGCGCTATGTGGGATGGAAACAGCCGATTCTGATGCTGGCAAACGCAGCCTATTTGTTTGCCACACTGGAATTTGTCACAAACAGCCAGTTCCGGGAGATGAAATGGTATTATGCGTTGTTGAATATCGGTGTCATTTTCGTACTTTCCATTTTCGTTTCCCTCTTTCTGAACTCCATCCGCCGCGCGATGATTTTCATGAACATCTTTTATTTCTGCATGAGTCTGGTATTCTACTATGTTTATCTGTTCCGCGGAGAAGCGTTCCAGCTCATCGACCTGTACAGCATTGCGACGGCGGCGGACGTAGTCGGCGGCTACAAATTCGAGATCACAGGTGAAATCGTGACTTCGTTTATCACGATGATGCTCGTTGTGCGCCTCTGGCTGCAGAGCCGGGAATACCGTTTTGCACGGAAAACGAGGAATAAAATTCTGCTCCGCGTGGCTGCTGCTGCGCTGATGCTCGGAACATACCTGGCGTACATGAATCTGAACTGGAACGCCGAGTTCGGTGTCATCAGTGACCTCTGGAATCCGGCGAAGACATACCGCCAGTACGGAACGACGGTCGGTTTTACCGCGGTCGCAAAATACATGCGCCTGACACCGCCGGACGGCTATTCGAAAGACGAAGTGACAGCGATTGCCGATACGAGCGAGAAAGAGACGAAAACAGAAGATCTTCGAAAAGATAATGCGGATAGCGTGACACCCGTCAACATCATCGCGATCATGAACGAGTCGTGGTTTGACTACCGTTCCGTCGGCGATCCGCAGACGAGCGAGAGCTACATGCCGTTCCTCGATTCGCTGACCGAAAATATCATCAAAGGGCACACGCTGACGTGTACCAAGGGCGGCGGAACAGCAAAAACGGAGTATGAGTTCCTGACCGGAAACTCCTGCAAGCGGTTCCCGGGCATGGTGCCGTACGTCAGCTACTTTACGCACAGCCAGTATTCCCTTGTCACGACGTTAAAAGACCAGGGTTATCAGGCAATTGCGATGCATCCGAACAAGGCGACAAACTGGAAGCGGAGCACGGCATACCGTTTCCTTGATTTTGATGATTTCATCTCGATTGATCAGTTCTCCGATACGGCCAAGCGGTACCGCGGCATGATCAGCGATCAGGCGAACTATGAGAAGATCGTGGAAACCTACGAGAACAAGGAGCCGGGCAGCCCGTTCTTCCTCTTTGATGTGACGATGCAGAACCACAGCGGCTACACGAACCGTTATTTCCAGGCGGATATCAACTGCAACGGCTACGACAGTGATGAGGCCGATCAGTATTTCTCCCTGTTAAAGCTTTCCGATGAGGCAATTTCCTATCTGATCCGGTATTTCCAGCAGGTGGACGAGCCGACGATGATCATTATGTTCGGCGATCATTCCCCGAAGCTGCCGGATGCGTTTGAAACATGGATTGCCGGAGACGCCTATCAGAATCTTTCGGTCGAGGATCAGGAGAAGTTCTATGGAACCCCGTTCTTCATCTGGACCAACTACAGCATGAAATCCGAGAGCAATGTCTGGATCAGCACAAACTATCTCTCAAGCTATGCGTTAAGTCTTACCGGTCTGGAACTAACGCCGTACAACGAGTATCTGCTTGACCTGCGCGAGAAGATGCCGGCGCTCAATCACCTCGGCTTTTTAGCAAGTGACGGAACCTGGTACCGCTGGAACGACAGCGATGCGCCGGAGGAGGATCTCGAGTACGAACGGCAGTATGAATGCCTGCAGTACAATGAACTGATCGACAAAAAAGACCGGGATGACAGCTTTTTTACAATTTCCGGTGAAAAAGACGAGGAATAAGGGCTTTCCCTACTTGCCAGAAAACGGAAACCTATGGTAGACTATACTCCGTATGACCGGGAAACCCCGGCGGTAACTTCACGTTTACAATTAAGAATAAGAAAATGAGGTTTTAAAAAGTATGATTGCAGCAAATAATGTGACACTTCGTGTCGGAAAAAAAGCGTTGTTTGAAGATGTCAATATCAAATTCACCGAGGGAAACTGCTACGGCATGATCGGTGCCAACGGAGCGGGAAAATCAACCTTTCTGAAAATCCTGTCCGGCCAGCTTGAACCGACAAACGGAGACGTAACCATCACACCGGGCCAGCGTCTTTCCTTCCTCGAGCAGGACCACTTCAAATACGACAGCTATCCGGTACTCGACACCGTTATCATGGGAAATGCCCGTCTCTATGAGATCATGAAAGAGAAAGAGGCGCTGTACGCAAAAGAAGACTTCACCGATGAGGACGGTATCAAAGCGAGCGAGCTCGAGGGTGAGTTTGCAGAGATGAACGGCTGGGAGGCAGAGACCGATGCAGAGCAGCTCTTAAACGGCCTTGGCATTGAGCCGGAACTGCACTACGCACAGATGGCGGACCTGACCGGCAGCCAGAAGGTCAAAGTTCTTCTTGCAAGAGCCCTGTTCGGAAACCCGGACATCCTTCTTCTCGACGAGCCGACCAACCACTTGGACCTCGATGCGATCGAGTGGCTTGAGGAGTTCCTGATCAACTTCGAGAATACCGTTATCGTCGTATCCCACGACCGTTACTTCCTGAATAAAGTCTGCACCCAGATCGCAGATATAGATTACGGAAAAATCCAGCTCTATGCCGGAAACTACGACTTCTGGTTTGAGTCCAGCCAGCTGCTGGTAAAACAGATGAAAGAGGCGAACAAGAAGAAAGAGGAGAAGATCAAAGAGTTACAGGATTTCATCTCTAGATTCAGCGCCAACGCATCGAAGAGTAAACAGGCTACTTCCCGTAAGAAAGCCCTGGAGAAAATCCAGCTCGACGATATCAAACCATCCAGCCGGAAATATCCTTACATCGATTTCCGTCCGAACCGTGAGATCGGAAACGACGTTCTGCAGGTAGAGGGACTGACCAAAACCGTAGACGGCGTGAAAATCCTGGATAACTTAAGCTTTACCCTCGGAAGAGAAGATAAAGTTGCTTTCGTCGGAAGCAACGAGCAGGCGATCACCATGCTGTTCAAGATTCTGACCGGAGAAGAAGAGCCGGATTCCGGTTACTACAAATGGGGCGTAACCACCACACAGGCTTACTTCCCGAAGGACAACACCGCAGAATTCGACTGCGACCTGACTATCGCAGACTGGCTGACCCAGTATTCCGAGATCAAGGACGTAACGTATGTCCGCGGATTCCTCGGAAGAATGCTTTTTGCCGGTGAGGACGGCGTGAAACGTGTCAGAGTCCTTTCCGGAGGAGAGAAAGTGCGCTGCCTGCTCTCCAAGATGATGATTTCCGGTGCAAACGTTCTCGTTCTTGACGAGCCGACCAACCATCTGGATATGGAGTCCATCACTGCACTGAACAACGGTCTGATCAAATTCCCGGGCGTGCTGCTGTCCACCCGCCACGACCATCAGTTTGTACAGACCACAGCAAACCGTATCATGGAGATCCTTCCGAACGGCGCGCTGATCGATAAGATGACCACCTACGACGAGTATCTTGCAAGCGATGAGATGGCAAGAAAACGTCATGTCTACACAATGACAGAGGAAGATAATTAAAGATGAGCAAAAAGACGACAGTTTCCGGCATTCTGCTGGTGTTGCTTGTGCTGGCCACAACGCCGCTTCTTGGAACGGACAACGTTTCGTTCCTGAAGTGGTGGCTTATGACCCTGGTGCTCGGTATTGGATTTTATCCGGCTGCCGCAGCGCTGTTTCCGCGGTTTCATGACCGGGGATGGATGTTTTCTAAAGTGCTTGGCATCGTTGTTTCCGGTTTTGCTGTATTTGCTCTTGGAAGCTTCGGACTGGTTCCGTTTACCGCACCGGTCTGCCTGATCACAGTCGGCGTACTGATCCTGGCTTCTTGGATTTTCGGATGTTTTAAGGTACGCGTCCATGCGCCGGAAATCGACTTCCTGATGATGGAAGAAGTGTTGTTTTTCGCCTTTTTCCTTCTCTGGACCTACCTTGCGGGCTTTCACCCGGAGGCACACGGAACCGAAAAATTCATGGATTATGGTTTTATGAAGGCCATGATGCGCAGCACCGCCGTTCCGGCAGAGGATCTCTGGTACAGCGGAAGCGGTATTAACTACTATTACGGCGGCCAGTTCTATGCCGTATTTCTGACGAAGATTACCTTCACGGATGTAAAGCAGACGTACCATCTGACGCGTACGATGGTGGCATCGTTTGCGTTTGTTCTGCCGTTTTCGATCACCTACCATCTGGCAGAGTCGCGTGCGTGCCACCGCATCCGGAAAGAGGGCGGCAATAAAAGCCAGATTGCACCGGTGCTTGGCGGTCTTCTTTCGGGAGGCACCGTTTCCCTTGCCGGAAATATGCACTATGTGATTTACGGCTGCATCCGACAGTGGCTGCTTTACAGGCTTACTGGTTCCCGAGTTCGACCCGCTATATCGGGTATGACCCGCTTGTGGAAAATGACCGCACGATTCATGAGTTTCCATCGTATTCCTTTGTGCTCGGCGACCTGCATGCCCATGTGGTGAATGTCATGTTCGTCCTGCTGGTGCTGGGCCTTTTATATTCCTACGTGAAAAATACCTGCCGTGATCCGGAAAAAGAGTGGAAATGGTCGTTAAAAGACGTTCTGCTTCAGCCGCAGATCATCGCGGCGGGCTTTCTGATCGGTGTGTTCCACTGGTCCAACTACTGGGATTTTGTTATCTATTTCGTCGTGATTGCAGGCTTTGCGCTGTACGGTGCGCTGTACCGGTATCATGCGCGGGCGAAAGAGACGATCGGAACGGTTCTCCTGCAGGCTGCAGAAGCTTTTGCAATTGGAACGATTGTCGCCCTTCCGTTTACAATGAAGTTTGAGACGATGGTTTCCGGTGTCGGCATTGCCAAGCACCATTCGATACTGTATCAGCTGGCGATTCTCTGGGGCCTTCCGACGGTGCTCGTTGTGCTGTTTATCGCAGCCGTTCTGCTAGCATGGCGGAAAAACTGTCATCTTCCGGGCATGGAGCGGCAGGGACAGATTGTACTTGCCGATGGAAAGACGCAGGAAGAGGTGGAAGAGCAGGCCGTTGCCCTGATCCTGGGAGAGAAAAAACCGGAGCCGGGCGAAAAAGAAACGGCAGAAAAGCCAAAAAAAGTTTCTGCCTTCTGTAATTTCTGGAGAGAGATTGCGGTGAGCGATATGGTGATCGGTATTTTAGGCCTCTGTGCCATCGGCCTTATCATCATTCCGGAACTCGTCTATGTGCGCGATATCTACGAAGAATCGTATGCGCGCTCCAACACGATGTTCAAGCTGACGTATCAGGCATTTATCCTGTTCGGTATCTGCATGAGCTACATCATCACGCGGTTCCTGCTCTGGAAAAAAGAGCGGATTCTGCAGGTGTTCGGCGGAATCGGGCTGGTACTGCTTTTATGGACCTTCGGCTATTTTGGAACGAGCGTGTACTCCTGGTTCGGAAATGTTTTCGATCTGTCCGAGTACCGCGGACTCGATGCGACAGCGTATCTGGAAAATGTCTTTTCCGAGGACGCAGGTGCCATCCGCTGGCTGGATGAAACAATAAAAGGACAGCCGGTTGTGCTTGAGGCGAACGGCGACAGCTACAGCGATTACGAGCGCGTTTCCGCAATGACCGGTCTTCCGACCGTGCTTGGATGGTATGTCCATGAATGGCTCTGGAGAGGGGATCCCGCAGACTTAAATGTCCGCGCCGAGGACGTGAAACAGATGTACACCTCGACCGATACGAATGAAGTGCTGCGCCTGCTGGAGCAGTATCATGTGACCTACATTTTTGTGGGAAGCAAAGAAAAGGAGAAATACGGCGATGCGCTGAACGAATCGCTGCTGCAGTCCATCGGAGATATCGTTTACCAGGATACTGCGTCCGGTACGTATATTCTTCAGGTGCAGGATACATAAAGAACAAAAACAGGAGAAAAGAACCGCCGGGTGCGGCATCTTTTCTCCTGTTTTTCATATAATACAGAGAATGCAGAAGAAAGTGCGAAGGGCAGACCATGCGGAGATTCCGAAAAGTGCGGCACGTTCCTCTGCCGCTTCTGGCTGTGATAATGGCGGCTATTCTGTTTGCAGAGCTGGCACGGTGTGAAAGAGAAGGCGCGAAAGAGACAGCGGCGGAAGCAGAAAAAAGTGTGCCCCGCCGTGCGGCGCTGACATTTGATGACGGGCCGAATGCGTGCTATACGCCGGAGGTGCTTGAAATTTTAAAAGAAAATGAAATTCCGGCAACGTTTTTTCTGCAGGGGCAGTGTCTTGCCGGAAACGAAGAAATCGTCCGCCGGATGCATGCGGAAGGCCATCTGATCGGAAATCATACGTTTCATCATGTTCAGCTTACGAAAGTATCAGAAGAGGAAGCGAGGGAGGAGGTCGTGAAAACAAGCAATGCAATCTACGAGATCACAGGGGAATATCCCGTCTATATCCGTCCGCCGTTCGGGGAATGGAGAGAGGGGCTGGACCTTGCAGTGACGATGATCCCGGTACTCTGGGATGTGGATTCCCGCGACTGGGAGAGCCAGAACACCGCGTCGATCTGCAGCGTGGTGCTTCCGAATGTGAAGGATGGCAGCATTATTCTCATGCATGACGGCTACCGCGCGACGGTGGAAGCGCTGCGGCGGATCGTAAAAGAATTAAAAGAAGAGGGATACACGTTTGTGACGGTGCGTGAGCTGATTGAAGAATAGCTTCCGCGGATTCCATCGAACATAGTTGCGGAGAATCCGAGATTAAGGGGTTGAGGATACCCGCCAAAATGTGATAAGATAAATGGCAGAAAGAAAAATGGGGTGAAAAATACATGGATTTGTTTGATTATATGAAAGAAACCACAATGGAAAAAGAGTCCCCCCTCGCATCGCGCATGCGCCCGACAACGCTGGACGAGGTGGTTGGACAGGAGCACATCATCGGCCCTGGAAAGCTGTTGTACCGTGCGATCAAGGCGGATAAACTCGGCTCCGTCATTTTCTACGGCCCTCCGGGAACGGGAAAAACGACGCTTGCCCGCGTCATCGCCAACACGACAAGCGCAGAGTTTACCCAGCTGAATGCCACGACAGCCGGCAAAAAGGATATGGAAGAAGTCGTAAAAGAAGCGCAGCAGCGGATCGGCATGTACGGCAAAAAGACGATTCTTTTTGTCGACGAGATCCACCGCTTCAACAAGGGGCAACAGGATTATCTGCTTCCGTTTGTGGAGGACGGCACACTCGTTCTGATTGGCGCGACGACGGAAAACCCGTATTTCGAGGTCAACGGGGCGCTGATTTCGCGTTCCATTATCTTTGAATTAAAGCCGCTCGAAAAAGAGGACATCGAAAAACTGCTGGAGCGCGCGGTGACGGACCCGGTAAAGGGGCTCGGGACGTACAACGTTGTGCTCGATGCGGATGCAAAAGAGTTCCTCGCCGACATCGCAGGCGGTGACGCGAGAGCGGCCTTAAATGCAATCGAGCTGGGCGTCCTCTCGACGGAACGTCAGGCGGACGGAAAAATCCATATCGATCTCGAAACGGCATCGGAGTGCATCCAGAAGCGCGTCGTGCGGTACGACAAGACGGGCGATCAGCATTACGATACGATCTCTGCATTTATCAAGAGCATGCGCGGTTCTGACCCGGATGCGGCGGTCTTTTATCTGGCCAAAATGCTGTATGCCGGGGAGGATATCAAGTTTATCGCCCGCCGCATCATGATCTGCGCGGCGGAGGATGTCGGCCTTGCCGATCCGAATGCCTTAAATGTAGCAGTTTCCGCGTCCCTTGCCGTGGAACGCGTCGGCATGCCGGAGGCGCAGATTATTCTGGCGGAGGCAGCCACGTATGTTGCCTGTGCACCGAAGAGTAATTCTTCGTACGAGGCAGTCTTTGCGGCGATGAAGACGGTCGGAAGTGTGCGGACGTCGGTTCCGCCGCATCTGCAGGACGCCCATTACAAAGGTTCTGCCAAACTCGGCCACGGTGAAGGCTATCAGTATGCACATGATTACCCGAATCACTACGTCGAGCAGCAGTATCTGCCGGACGAGATCTTAGGAAGCCGTTTCCTTCATCTTGGAACGAACGGCTATGAGCAGAAGATCCGGGAAAACTTCAAAAAAATTGGAAAAGACATCGAATAAAAGGGGAAGAAATCATGACAGACTGGCTTGGAAAGCCGTATTATTCGCTGGACGCCTATCTGAAAAAGACGTTCGGGGAAAAAGTGTACAAGCTCTCGCTCGACGGCGGGATGACGTGTCCGAACCGGGACGGCACCTGCGGTGACCGGGGCTGCATTTTCTGCAGTGCGGGCGGCTCCGGTGATTTTGCCGGGGACAGAAACAAATCCATCCCGGAACAGATCCGGGAGCAGAAATCCCTCCTGCAGCAAAAGCGGCCGGTGCATAAGTTCATCGCCTATTTCCAGGCGTATACGAACACGTACGCGCCGGTGGAATATCTGGAAAAAATTTTCCGGGAGGCAATTTCGGACGAGGAGGTCGTGGTCCTTTCGATCGGAACGAGACCGGACTGCTTAGGGGAAGAGGTTCTTTCTCTGTTAGAAGAGCTGAACCGGATCAAACCGGTCTGGGTGGAGCTGGGACTGCAGACGATGCATGAAAAAACGGCACAGTATATCCGAAGGGGCTATCCGCTTTCCTGTTTTGAACAGGCAGTAAACGAGCTGCATAGGCGGGGGATTCCCGTGATTGTCCACACGATCCTCGGTCTGCCGGGGGAGGGACAGGAAGAAGTCTTTGCAACAATGGATTACCTGAATGGACTTTCCATTTCCGGCATCAAGCTTCAGCTGCTTCATGTGCTGAAAAACACGGATCTTGCGGCGGACTACGCGGCCGGAAAATTTGAGGTGCTGGAGCAGGATGCGTATCTTACCCTTGTCATCGACTGCCTGCGGCGCCTCCGTCCCGATCTTGTGATCCACCGTGTGACGGGAGACGGCCCCGGGGATCTTCTGATTGCACCAACATGGAGCCAGGCAAAACGCACCGTCTTAAATGAGCTGCATCATCGCATGAAAGAAGAACATGCGTATCAGGGACAGCTTCTGGACGAAGAAAAAGGAGGAAACACACCGTGATTGAGTCATCCTTTACGTTATACAAACTGATTATTCTCTACATGCTGCAGAATGTGAATTTTCCGCTGTCAAATACACAGATTTCGGATTTTATCCTGGAAAAAGAGTACACGAACTACTTTCATCTCCAGGAGGCGTTAAGCGAGCTGCAGGATACAAAGCTGATCGAGATCGAGAAGGTGCGCAACACCTCGTACTACCACATGACTGAGGAGGGCAGCAAGACGCTTTCCTTCTTCGAAAACGAGATCTCTCCGGAAATCCGGGAGGAAATCGACCGCTATATGAAGGAACACTCCTATGAACTGCGGAAAAAAGCGTCCGTTGTGGCCGATTACTACAAGACCGCGGGAGATGACTACGAGGTCCGCTGTCAGGCAAGAGAGCGGAAGACAACTATTTTTGAGATTGTCGTGACGGTTCCGTCCGAGGAGGCGGCCAAAAAGATCTGCAGCAACTGGGAAAACCGGAGTCAGAAGATTTATGCTTCGATTATGAATGAACTGTCAAGATAACGATTGACAGGAATGGTGGCATATAATAGAATAAATTAGTATGTCTAAAAAGCATAAACATGGAAAACATAGTAAATAAGATTTTATATTCTAAAGGAGATAAAACCGTGCCTGATTATACAAAAGAAATTGAAAGACGGCGTACCTTTGCCATCATTTCCCACCCGGATGCCGGTAAAACCACACTGACTGAGAAATTCCTGCTGTACGGAGGAGCGATCAATCTCGCCGGTTCCGTAAAAGGAAAAGCGACTGCGCGCCATGCCGTATCCGACTGGATGGAGATCGAGAAAGAGCGTGGTATTTCCGTTACCTCTTCCGTTCTGCAGTTCAATTACGACGGCTACTGCATCAACATTCTGGATACCCCGGGACACCAGGACTTCTCGGAGGATACGTACCGTACCCTGATGGCAGCCGATTCCGCCGTCATGGTTATCGATGCATCGAAGGGTGTCGAGGCACAGACCAGAAAGCTGTTTAAAGTCTGTGTCATGCGCCACATCCCGATCTTTACCTTCATCAACAAGATGGACCGCGATGCGAACGATACCTTCGAGCTGCTCGACGAGATCGAAAAAGAGCTCGGCATTGCAACCTGCCCGATCAACTGGCCGATCGGTTCCGGAAAGAAATTCCGCGGTGTTTACGACCGTGACAAAAAGAAAGTCCTTACCTTCTCCGATACAATGAAGGGAACAAAGGAAGGTATCGAGGAAGAAATCGATATCGACGATCCGCATCTTCTCGATGTGGTCGATGAGGACCAGAAAGAACAGCTCATGGATGAGATCGAGCTGCTCGACGGCGCAAGTGCAGAGTTTGACCAGGAGCTTGTCAGCAAGGGAGAGCTCTCCCCGGTATTCTTCGGATCTGCGCTCACCAACTTTGGTGTGGAGACTTTCCTGCAGCACTTCCTCACGATGACGATGCCACC
>OGQI01002617.1_pt1 | contig 10716 bp, 7 predicted proteins | sample 1553171 | NCBI WGS metagenome assembly OGQI01 (sample SAMEA2579988, study PRJEB22360) | human gut metagenome | biome: human gut; feature: human-associated habitat; material: faeces | place: Denmark | collected 2008/2010
GCCCGAACCGCTGGCTGAGAAATCCTGAAGCTTTTTGCCATTCACAGCTATGCCGTTCACACACGGCACATCGGAAGCCACTGTTATGGTAAGGTCATAATACTGTGAGTCGGTAAGCTCGATCTCTCTTGACCAATCTTCCTCAGCGGAAATGTTCGTCACATAACCCTTGCCCTTGTAGCCCTTGCGGTCGCTTTTTACTTTCGCCTTGCCTGAAACTGCGCCTGTTTCGGCTTCAACGCTTTTTGAAAACTTTACATAAGGTATGGCGTTTGCCACTATCTTTGTTTCTTCGTAGCTTTTTAAAGCCTGCTCGTCAGCCTTGCTGTCATCGTTTGTCTGTTTCTTTGTTGTGGTTACAACAGATGTTTTTTCGGGGGCGGTCATGCTCTCGTTTCTGCCTATCTGCACTCCGCAGCCTGACAGCGTGCAAATTGCTGCAACAGCCGCTGCCATTATCCGATAATGTCTCATTTCAATATCCTCTCAAATTTTGTCTTTTGCTCAGAATGTGAGCGTGTATGTTTTACCTGTTTCCGTGTCAAACTCTGCTGCGCCGTCTGTGTACAAGGTCTGTACCTCGCTGCTTGCAGTGTGTACCTTTACACTGTCACACACTATCCTGCACTTCTTTCCGCACCTTGAGTGAATGTGGCAGGCTGTTATATTTGAGTCTTTCCACTCAAGGTCGATAACAAAGCCGCCTCTTGCACAAAGTCCTTTGAAGCTGCCCTCCGACCATTCTTTCGGCAGTGCAGGCAGGAGAATTATCTCGCCGTTCTCGCTTTGCAAAAGTGCCTCCGTGATACCTGCAGTGCCACCGAAGTTTCCGTCTATCTGGAAAGGCGCATGGGTATCCCAGAGGTTATCCAACGTACCGTTTTTCAACAAATTGCCGTACAGTTTATACGCATGGTTTCCGTCTTGCAGTCGTGCCCATTGGTTGAGTTTCCAACCCATGCTCCAGCCGGTAGCGCCGTCTCCGCGATGTTCCAGTACCACTTTGGTTGCCTGTGCAAGTTCGGGGGTAGTCACGGGAGAGATGGTATGTCCCGGATGCAATCCGAACAGGTGGTTGACGTGCCGGTGTTCATCTTTCGGATCGTCTATGTCGGTAGACCATTCCAGTAACTGGCCGTAGCGTCCTATGCGGTACGGAACGAGTTTGGTCAATACGTTTTCCCATTGCTTGCGCTCTTTGGCGTCCGTTCCGAGTACCTTGCTTGCCTGGATAGCGTCCAGTAATATTTCACGTACTACGGCATGCGCGAAAGTGACTCCCTCGTCCACCGGACCGTGTTCGGGAGAGGTGGAAGGCGCGGCGGTGTAAGTCCCGTCGGGCTTGTGCCACAAGTGGTCTACCGCAAACTGTGCGCTGCTTTTGATAAGGTCGTAGCCGATTTCCTTTAAGAATTTCGTGTCACGCGTATAATCATAATACTCCCATATATGCGTTGCCAGCCACGGACCGGCAGTAGGATTCAGGTTCCATGCCATAGATTTGCTGGATAAGGGAGCTGTGAATCCGAAGATATTGGCAGAGATGGATGCCGTCCATCCGCGTGCGTTGAAGTAGGCTTGTGCCGTTTGTTCACCGGGTTTCACCAGGCTGCGTATAAAGTCTATCAAAGGCCATGTACATTCCGGAAGATTGGTGGGGCACGCAGGCCAGTAGTTCATTTGAATGTTGATATTATTGTGGTAATCTACCCGCCACGGGCCGTCGGTATTGTTGTGCCACAATCCTTGCAGGTTGGCGGGCATATTGCCGGGGCGTGAACTGGCTATGAGCAGGTAACGTCCGAACTGATAGTATAATTGTTCGAGCTGATAGTCCGGCGTACCTTTCTTATAGTTAGCCAGTCGTTTGTAGGTCGGCAGGTTGGGACTGCCGATTTCCTGATTAATTTCAAAACGTACCCGATTGAACAGTGCGGTATAATCGGCTTCGTGATTACGATAAAGCTCGTCATAACCTTTTTTCAGGACATTGTTCATCATAGCCAGAGTCGTTTGTGACGGGTCGTTGCCGACGTAGGCTTTCGGGTCTTTGAAGTCCGGGGCAAAGTTCATCTTATAATCGGTGTCTGCCGTAAGCAGGAATACCACTTCGTCAGCATCCTTCACAATAATCCGGTCGTTTTCTGCTTTCAGTGTTCCCCCTTTGTGGATAGCTTTGATTCGGAAAGCGAATTTCATTCCGTTGTTATTGAGAACTCCGGTATATACTAATCCGTCGTTTCCATCTGCTTCCAGATGGCTTTTTGCTTCGTTGTTGGGACAATAGCTAAGCACAAGATTCTGTTTTCCGCCTTTGTCGGCAGTAAACTTCATGACCATGACACTGTCCGGATAGGATATGAAATATTTTCGTTGATACCGTATCCCGTCCTTATCGAATTGCACCACGGCCATAGCCGAATCCAATGACAGGATGCGGCGGTAACTGCTCATGTTGATTTCGCTGAGTCCGGTTTCCACATAAAGTTCTCCCATCGTGGTAAAAGCACCGAAGCGGAACGGAGTCTCGTCTTTTTCTTCATAAGCTCCCAGCCCGTTGAAGTTTTCTTGTGTGAGATACCCCGCCTTTTGGGAATCTCCGTCCAGAAAAGCCTGTCGTATTTCTTTCAATACACCTGCCGACTGTTTGTTTACATTCCAATAATATTCGGCGCCTTTGGCAGTATTCGGTCCACCTTTCCAAAGCGTCTTTTCATTCAGTGTGATTCGTTCCGCGGATATGGAGCCCATGATATTTGCTCCCAGACTACCATTCCCGATGGGTAGCGAACGGCTTTCCCATGTCTTGTCCGGATTCGCCCCTGTGCCCGAAGCGCGTAGCCAGACAGCTTGTCCGTCGAGATTGTTGGGAGTGTCGAACCATATGGAAAGTCCTTGTGTATAATCCACCGTTTCTATTGATGATGCAGTGAGTGAAAAGAGAGTGCAAAAAATAAGGAAGCAGAGTTTCTTCATAAGATGTATTATTTATAAGGAATGTGATGTGCAAAGGTATTGTTTTTTTAGGATTTCAGCGAACGGCCTGCTTTCGATTATAACCAATAAGCTTTTAAAAATCACCAAAAGTGCTTCTTTGTGTAGGTAGTAAGATGTTTCTAATGAGAAACTGTATGACGAAGGGCATAAGGACCTCATTGTAATATCGACCAAAATGAACATGTTTATAGATAAGGTCCGTAAGAAAGCAACGATGATGAATCCATTTCCTGTGGCAGCCCGCTTTGTTTCAATAATGCAACTTTCTTTATGACAGTTATTACCTAAACAGTTTCTGCTATAAATCTCATCCGGCTAATAGCATGAAAAAATAAAAGGATTTATGTCTGTCACTTCAATGCGGCAATCTTTCAACTTTCTTTCCCTTTCTTTGTTCTTTCTGCTGAAATATGCTACTTTTGTATTATCCTCATAGATATGAGAACTAAAGAAAGGAACAAATCATGGAGAAAATTTTATTTACTTCTGAATCAGTAACTGAAGGACATCCGGATAAGATGTGCGACCAGATTTCAGATGCAATCCTGGACGCCCTTATGGAGCAGGATCCAATGAGCCGTGTTGCCTGCGAGACATGCACAACAACAGGTCTTGTTATGGTCATGGGAGAAATCACGACAAATGCTTATGTGGATATTCAGAAGATTGTAAGGGATACAGTCCGCGAGATTGGTTATACTCGTGGAAAATATGGATTTGATGCAGATACATGTGGTGTGATTACAGCAATCGATGAGCAGTCTGCAGATATCGCGCTTGGAGTTGACAAAGCTCTGGAAGCAAAAGAGAATAAAATGTCTGAAGAAGAGATTGCAGCAATCGGAGCAGGAGATCAGGGAATGATGTTCGGATATGCTTCCGATGAGACGCCGGAACTGATGCCATATCCGATTTCACTGGCACACAAGCTTGCAAGAAAACTGACAGAAGTCAGAAAAGACGGTACATTAAAATATTTAAGACCAGACGGAAAAACTCAGGTTACTGTAGAATATGATGAGAATGGTACGCCGAAGCGTCTGGATGCAGTTGTACTTTCTACACAGCACGATCCGGATGTGACACAGGAGCAGATTCACGAAGATATTAAGAAATATGTTTTTGACCCGATCATTCCGGAAGGAATGGTAGATGAGAATACAAAATTTTTCATCAACCCGACAGGTCGCTTTGTAATCGGTGGACCACACGGTGACAGCGGACTGACTGGAAGAAAGATTATTGTAGATACTTACGGTGGAATGGCTCGTCACGGTGGTGGAGCATTTTCCGGAAAGGATTGTACAAAGGTAGACAGATCTGCAGCTTACGCAGCACGTTATGTTGCTAAGAATATCGTGGCAGCCGGAATTGCTAAGAAATGTGAAATCCAGTTATCTTACGCGATCGGTGTTGCACACCCGACATCTATCATGGTAGATACATTTGGAACAGGTAAGCTTTCAGATGAGAAGCTTGTTGAAATCATCCGTGAGAATTTCGATCTTCGTCCGGCTGGAATTATCCAGATGTTGAACTTAAGAAGACCGATTTATAAACAGACAGCAGCTTACGGTCACTTTGGACGTACAGATGTAGATCTTCCATGGGAGAAGACAGACAAAGCAGAGTTACTGAAAAGTTATCTGTAAGATTGATTTATAAAATTTTTAGAAATGTTTATGGACGCTTTCGTGTGAAGCGTCCTTTTTCATGCTATACTTGATTTTAGATGCAAAAGTGCATTTTGAGTGAGACCTGAACTTAAAAGGAGATTTATTTTATGAAATTTAAGACCAGGCTGGTAGTAGCGTTTTTTACAATTATATTAATTCCACTTGTATTATCTTCGGCGCTTGTGTGTATGGTTGGAAAATATCAACTTAGTTCTATTGAGAAAAATTATGGGATCAAGAATACGACAGTCGAGAGTCTGGCTAGTTCTGTAACCGTTCTTACACGGCTGACAGAACAGCCATATCGTGAGCTGGAGGCATTGATACGGGAAAATCCGGAAGAAATGGAAGATGCAGCACAACTGGAAAGTCTGAATGGTGAACTGCAAGATAAAAAATCTTATCTTCTTGTGAGAAAGAATGATACGATTGCCTATATTGGTACGGAGGCTTCTAAAGCTGAGAAAGTCATCAGCCAGCTCCCGGAGTATGGAGCGGCCGAGACGACATCAGAAAATGGCATGTATCTTGGAGGAAAAGCACAAGTCCTTCTAAAACAGATTGATTTTCAGTATTCGGATGGAAGTGAAGGCAGTGCATTTATTGTGACAAATGTAGGAAGCCTGATTCCGGAAGTGAAAAATCTGTTCGTGGAGATTATCGTATGCATTTTCCTGGTACTTGTATTTACCGCATGTGTGCTGATCATCTGGATTTACAGAAGTGTCATGGGACCGGTCGGAAAGATGCGGGAGGCAACAAAAAGTATAAAAGAAGGAAATCTTGACTTTGAACTGCCGGTTGAGACAGATGACGAGCTCGGACAGCTCTGTGGGGATCTGGAAGACATGCGAAAACGTCTGAAGAATACGGCAGAAGAGAAACTGAAATTTGACAAAGAAAATAAAGAATTGATCAGTAACATTTCCCATGATCTAAAGACACCTGTGACGACCATCAAAGGTTATGCAGAAGGAATCATGGACGGTGTGGCAGATACTCCGGACAAAGTGGCAAAATATGTACGGACCATTTACAATAAAGCGAGTGAGATGGACGTACTGATCAACGAGCTGACTCTTTATTCAAAAATTGACACGAACCGTATTCCGTACAATTTCACAATTTTATCTGTGAATGATTATTTTAATGATTGTTCAGAGGATTTGTCTTTGGATTTAGAGGCAAAAAATGTGGAATTTGGTTATTTTAATTATGTAGAACCTAAGGTCAAGGTTATTGCAGACCCAGAACAAATTAAGAGAGTGGTGCATAACATTGTGAATAACTCTGTAAAATATATGGATAAAGACAAGCCAAAGATTAATTTGCGCGTCAAAGATGTAGGGGATTTTGTTCAGATCGAAATCGAAGATAACGGAAAAGGAATTGCGTCAAAAGATCTGCCAAATGTGTTCGAGAGATTTTATCGGACGGACGCATCAAGAAATTCCTCAAAAGGAGGAAGCGGTATTGGTCTTTCTATTGTAAAGAAGATTATAGAAGAACACGGTGGAAAAATCTGGGCAACGAGCCGGGAACATACCGGGACAACCATGTATTTTGTGCTTAGAAAGTATCAGGAGGTACCAGTAAATGAGTAAAATATTAATCGTAGAAGATGAAGAGACAATTGCAGATCTGGAAAAAGATTATCTGGAACTGAGCGGATTTGAGGTGGAAGTTGCAAATGACGGAGAGACAGGACTTGAAAAAGCCCTGAAAGATGAATACAGCTTGTTCATACTGGATCTCATGCTTCCGGGTGTGGACGGATTTGAAATCTGTAAGAAAATCCGAGAAGAAAAAAATACACCAATCATCATGGTATCCGCAAAGAAAGACGATATTGATAAAATCCGTGGGCTGGGACTCGGTGCAGACGATTATATGACAAAACCATTCAGTCCGAGCGAGCTGGTAGCAAGAGTAAAAGCACACCTCGCAAGATATGACCGCCTGACAGGAAGCGCAGTGGAAAAGAATAAAATTATTGAGATCCGCGGACTCCGTATCGACACAACTGCAAGACGCGTATGGGTCAACGATGTAGAGAAGACATTTACAACAAAAGAATTTGATTTACTCACATTCCTTGCAAGCCACCCGAATCACGTATATACAAAAGAAGAACTGTTCCGGGAAATCTGGGATATGGAATCTATCGGAGATATTGCGACTGTGACTGTTCATATCAAAAAGATCCGAGAAAAAGTAGAAGTAGACACATCAAACCCACAGTACATTGAGACAATCTGGGGCGTGGGATACAGATTTAAAGTATAAAAATTAAATTGGGGACGTAGCACTTTAATAAAGTACTACGTCCCCATCGCTGATTAAGGCTGCCCCTTTTGGTGATTGTGCTGAATTAATAAATCCCAAGTGCTTTTAGTGCAAGCAGGAATAATACGAATACAATACTTGGTCTGGCAATTTTAGAACCGTTTTTCATCACAAGTCCGGCACCGATGTATCCGCCAAGCATATTGCAGGCTGCAGATGCAAGTCCGAGACTTAAAACGCCTTGTCCATTGTAAAGAAAGATTGCAAGTGCGGTCAGGTTCGTAGTCAAGTTGATGACTTTTGCCTGTGCATTTGCGGTCTGGATGTTCAGATGAGCAAATACTGTGAACGCGATAATTAAAAATGTTCCGGTTCCCGGTCCATAGAATCCGTCGTAACATCCAACGATAAATGCAGCTATCGTTGCAGTTAAGTAAGTTCTTCGATTCAGAGTGATCTCTTCACTCCCTTCATCGTTAAATAATTTCTTGTTTAATACGAGAAATGCAGATACCGGAAGGATTACCATTAATACATAGGAAAGAATGTGTTCCGGGACGCGAAGGGAGATCTGTGCACCGATGAAAGAACCGCAGATCGCAGCGACTACCGCAGGCGCTGCCAGCTTTAAATTAATGAGTTTTGCTTTCGCAAAACGGTAAGTGGCAAGTGCAGTTCCGAATGGACTGGATATTTTATTCGTGGCAATTGCTGCATGAGGCGGAAGCCCGGCAATTAAAAAAGCTGGAAGTGAAATCAGACCGCCGCCACCACCGATGGCGTCGACGAGCCCGGCGAGAAAAACAAGCGGGCATACGACTAAAAATGTATGAAGTGTGATATTCATATCAAGTGTTCTCCTGTCTTTTGTAAAATACTTTGATTCCAAAAAAGAAATCTTTTTTATTATAGAGAAAGATAATTTAAATGACAAGGGGAAAATCCATGAAAAACGTTATGTAAATCCGTAGAAAAACTCTGTAAAAATCTTGCAAAACCCCTTGACAATTAAGCGGTTTCATAATACTATAATCTAGCGTGCATAAAAAGGCATTAGTTTTTAGTGCGCATATTTCGTGTAAACGAGGCAACTTATTACTATCATAGGAGGTGAAAGAGAATGCCAACATTTAACCAGTTAGTAAAAAAAGGACGTCAGACATCTGTAAAGAAGTCTACAGCTCCTGCACTTCAGAAAGGGTACAATTCTCTTAAGAAAAGAGCAACTAATGAGTCTGCTCCACAGAAGAGAGGCGTATGTACAGCTGTTAAGACAGCTACACCTAAGAAGCCTAACTCAGCTCTTAGAAAGATCGCCAGAGTTCGTCTTTCTAACGGTATCGAAGTAACAAGCTATATCCCAGGAGAAGGACATAACCTTCAGGAGCATAGTGTTGTACTTATTCGTGGAGGAAGAGTAAAAGACCTTCCAGGAACAAGATACCACATCATCAGAGGAACACTTGATACAGCAGGTGTTGCTAAGAGAAGACAGGCTCGTTCTAAATACGGCGCTAAGAGACCAAAAGATAAGAAATAAATCTGTTGCGTAAAGCGTAGATAAGATTTCGAACCAATTAAAAATGTAATCACAAACAGAACTATGATTATGTAAGTTGCAAGGTATATATATTGTATGCCCTATGCACTACACAGTATCATTAGAAAGACACATGTGAGTACCGATGAATTAAATTAAGATGTTTAAGGAGGGAAGGACCGTGCCACGTAAAGGACATACTCAGAAAAGAGACGTATTAGCGGATCCAGTATACAACAATAAAGTGGTAACCAAGCTTGTCAACAACATTATGCTTGATGGTAAGAAGGGTGTTGCACAGAAGATCGTATACGGAGCGTTTGAAAGAGTTGAAGCAAAAGCCGAAAAGCCAGCTATCGAAGTATTTGAAGAGGCTATGAATAACATCATGCCAGTACTTGAGGTAAAGGCTAGACGTATCGGAGGAGCTAACTACCAGGTACCAATCGAGGTTAGACCTGAAAGAAGACAGACTCTTGCACTTCGTTGGCTGACAGTATACTCTCGTGCTAGAGGAGAGAAGACAATGGAAGAAAGACTGGCTAACGAAATCCTGGATGCAGCAAATAACACAGGCGCATCTGTAAAGAAGAAAGAAGACATGCACAAGATGGCAGAAGCAAACAAAGCATTTGCTCATTATCGTTTCTAATTATAGGAGGAAAAAATCTTGGCTGGAAGAGAATATCCATTAGAGAGAACAAGAAATATCGGTATTATGGCGCATATCGATGCTGGTAAGACAACTCTTACCGAGCGTATCCTGTACTATACCGGTGTTAACTATAAGATTGGAGATACTCACGAAGGTACTGCTACCATGGACTGGATGGAACAGGAGCAGGAAAGAGGTATCACAATTACTTCTGCGGCTACAACATGCCACTGGACACTTGAAGAGTTCACAAAACCGAAAAAGGGAGCTCTTGAGCACCGTATCAACATCATTGATACCCCAGGCCACGTTGACTTTACCGTAGAGGTAGAGCGTTCTCTTCGTGTACTGGACGGCGCTGTCGGCGTGTTCTGTGCAAAAGGTGGTGTAGAGCCTCAGTCTGAGAACGTATGGCGTCAGGCTGATACCTACAACGTACCGCGTATGGCATTCATCAACAAGATGGACATCCTTGGTGCTGACTTCTACAACGCTGTAGATCAGATCAAGACCAGACTTGGTAAAAATGCTATCTGCCTTCAGCTTCCAATTGGTAAGGAAGATGAATTCAAGGGAATTATCGATCTGTTCGAGATGAAAGCTTACATCTACAACGACGATAAGGGCGATGATATCTCCATCGTTGATATCCCGGAAGATATGAAAGACGACGCTGAGCTGTATCACACCGAGCTGGTAGAGAAAATCTGCGAGCTGGATGATGAGCTGATGATGCGTTATCTGGATGATGATATCCCGTCTGTAGACGAGATGAAAGCAGTTCTGCGTAAAGCTACCTGCGAGTGTACAGCTGTACCGGTATGCTGCGGTTCTGCATACAGAAACAAAGGTGTTCAGAAACTCCTGGACGCTATTCTTGAGTACATGCCGGCTCCGACCGATATCCCGCCAATCGAGGGTACCGATCTGGACGGAAACCCGATCGTAAGACATTCTTCCGATGACGAGCCGTTCTCCGCACTGGCATTCAAGATTATGACAGACCCATTCGTTGGTAAGCTGGCATACTTCCGTGTGTATTCAGGAACCATGAACTCCGGTTCTTACGTACTGAATGCAACAAAAGATAAAAAAGAGCGTGTTGGACGTATCCTTCAGATGCATGCAAACAAACGTATGGAGCTGGATAAAGTTTACTCCGGTGACATTGCAGCTGCAATCGGATTCAAGTTCACCACAACAGGTGATACCATCTGCGACGAGCAGCATCCGGTAATCCTTGAGTCTATGGAGTTCCCGGAGCCGGTTATCGAGCTGGCTATCGAGCCTAAGACAAAAGCAGGCCAGGGCAAACTGGGCGAGTCCCTTGCAAAACTGGCTGAGGAGGATCCGACCTTCCGTGCACACACCAATCAGGAAACTGGTCAGACCATCATCGCTGGTATGGGTGAGCTGCATCTGGAAATCATCGTTGACCGTCTGCTTCGTGAATTCAAAGTAGAGGCTAACGTAGGTGCTCCTCAGGTTGCATACAAAGAGACTATTACTAAGGCCGTAGACATCGACAGCAAATATGCTAAACAGTCTGGTGGTCGTGGACA
>OGQI01002618.1_pt1 | contig 10712 bp, 10 predicted proteins | sample 1553171 | NCBI WGS metagenome assembly OGQI01 (sample SAMEA2579988, study PRJEB22360) | human gut metagenome | biome: human gut; feature: human-associated habitat; material: faeces | place: Denmark | collected 2008/2010
CCGGGGGTTTGTTATAAATGTGTGATATATATATTTAAACGTCTAATGAGGAGGGCCGACTTAAAGTATATTTTTCAATACTATAGTCTTCACTCTCGTCATCTCGTCGAAGGTGGACATGACGCCCTCTGTTCCTATGCCGCTGTGCTTCCAGCCGCCGAAAGGCATTTCAAAAGATCTGAAGAAGCTGGCGCCGTTGATGACCGCTCCCCCTGCTTCCATGGCAGAAGCGACTTTGAAGGCGCGCTTCTGATCTCTTGAGAATACACAGCTGGAGAGACCGAATTTTGAAGCGTTAGCTATTTCAATGGCCTCTTCGTCGGTATCAAAGCCTATGATGGAAACTACAGGGCCGAAGATCTCCATGTCCTTTGCAACGTCGGCAGTCTTAGGAATATCGGTGATCACGGTAGGCTCATAGAAAGCGCCGTTTCTCTTGCCGCCCATGAGAAGTTTGCCGCCCTGCTTTAAAGTAAGCTCGACTTCTTTTTCGACTTTTACAGCCGCTTTCTCACTGATGAGGCAGCCTATCTGGGTGTCTTCTCTCGAAGGATCGCCGCATTTGAGCTGTTTGATTCTGACCATGGCTTTCTGAGCGAACTCATCCTTCAGCGAATTATGAATCAGGAATCGCTTGCTTGCGCAGCAGACCTGTCCCGTATTATACATGCGGCCCCATACCATTTCTTCTACAGCCAAATCAACATCTCCGTCATCCAGAACGATGAAAGCGTCGTTTCCTCCAAGTTCCAGAGCGGTATGAGTGAGATTGGCCGCCGCCAGCTTGGCAGTTCCAATGCCTACTTCTGTGCTTCCGGTGAGAGTAACAAGATGTACTCTTGGGTCGGTAACGGCTCCGGGAGCGGTCAGACACTGTATGACTCCATTAGGGACGCCGGCTTCCACCAGCATTTCTGTCAGCTTCATCAACGTCAGAGGATTATCAGAAGAAGGAAGCACTATGGCCGCGTTTCCCATCATCAGAGCTGGCGCCACCTTTTGATCATATAGATCGCAAGGGAAGTTGAACGGGATTATGCAGGCTACTACGCCTATAGGCTCTCTCGTCACCAGCTGCATGGTAGACTGCTGTCCGGCTTCTGTTCCCGGAGGAATGATGGTTCCGTAGTAGTGCTTGGCCTGTTCGGCAAAAGCGGCGAAAGCGATGCTTATATTGCCTATTTCAGCTCTGGCCTCGTTGATGGGCTTTCCGTTTTCTGCCGAAAGAGTCTGAGCCAGCATTTCTTTATTTTCTTCTACTATATGTATGAACTTGTAAATCACCTGCGCTCGCTGGCTGACAGGTATCTTAGCCCATTCTTTCTGACCTTTGACAGCAGCCGTAACTGCAAGATCTATGTCCTCAGCAGTGGCTTTTGGAACGCTCTCTATCACTTTGCCTGTTGCAGGAGCAGTCACATCGAATGTAGCGCCGCTTAAACTGTCAACTTTTTTTCCGTCTATTATCATCTTCATTTTAATTTCTCCTCTCTATTTGCCGAAAGCCGTAAAAGATAACATTAGTCCGCCGCAGGTATTGTTGCCGTCATCTTCATAGCCGTATTCACCGAAGGTGAATTCCATGATGAACGGGATGTCGCCGACGGCTTTTTTGACTTGCGCCGTCACTTCGTCTATTCTCGAGTCGATGCCGGCCCGCCTTCCTCCGCAGTGAACAAGGTGAAGTCCCGCGATAGGTCCGCCTATTTTGTCCTTCAGATCTTTCAGAGTAGTTCCCACTGCTTCGATGAGTTCATCTACCGTGGCTTCCATCTGTATTACGGCAGTTCCCACCGCCAGATTATTTCCGATATTCATAGTGCCGTCATCGTTTCCGTTCATAGGGTGCCTGATGGCGGTGAGATCGCCGAGCCTGTCTTTTACGCCCAGAGGCTTGCATATAGCATAAGATAGGAGATTGCCCCCTCTTATGTCATCCTCCGAGGCTCCGGTCCATCTGCGATACTGCTCCATGGCCGGGATTCCGTTTATTTCCGCTAAAGTGCGGTCGCCCATCACCTTGGTTATGATGCCCGCATTTTTAGTCTCGTGATATGCTCCCGTAAACTTGTTGGCGAAAGGCTTATCCGTATAGAAGAAAGCTACGGAGACTCCCTCTGCCGTCACCATTTCATCGGTATAGAGGAGCCATTCTCCGGCTATGGCGTTATCTGCTGCGCTGCCCCCGAAGAAAGGAACTCTTCCGATGACTTCGGTGATGCCCTTCAGATAATACTCTTCTTCTCCGGACGGAGCCGACATATAGAAGAAATCGGGAGCTTTATCTTTGCCGGACCTTCTTAGAGCCTCTGCGGCTACTTTATGACCTGTCTCTCTGGCGGTGCCTTCCTTTGGCATCCCCGCAACGCTTACTTTGAGTTCAGGATCCGACAGAGCCATGACGCCTACGAACCCGTCGCTGCTGCTGACAAAGCCTTCCTGAGTAATTACTCCCGTAAAAGAAGTATTTCCGATGAGCGGTACGCCGGGCAGTTCTTCGGATACGGCGTCCAGCATCTCCTTCTGATCGTACTGCACGCCGCTGTAAACAAAGGCCATCTTCATATCCTGCAGATTCTCTTTTACCTGAGCTGCGGCCTCTTTGCCGGCCATAGAAGCCTGACTGTTTGTACTTGTACCTGTCTTGATCTTTAACATGATATTTCCCTCCTCATGTAGATTTTTTTGTACATATCGTAAGTATATTTGAGCGGTCTTGCTTTATGGTTTCATGATACCCCTATATTAAAATGTGTCAACAGGGCCTGTTCTGCAATATAGAAAAGGTGTTTCATAATGCGAGACAGACGTCTTGATGAGAAAATTCATGTGACATATTGATATTCTTATGGTATCTTATATATATAAGAAGTAAAGGGGATGAAATATGATGGCGAGTATGAAAAAGAGCAGAAAAAACACGATGATACTGGTCTTAGCTGCAGCGATTATCATAGCGGTGATTTTAGCAGTCACTCAGATGAACAGGACTTTAAAACTTAACGGCCTGCAGGAGACGGTGATAAACATAGGCTGCGAGTATGAGGACGAGGGTGTAAATATAAGGGACGCGGAGGTATCGGGAGAGGTAGATACGGCAAAGACAGGCGATTACGCGGTGACGTACACTTATAAAGATCAGAGGGTATCAAGGACGGTACATGTGGTAGACCCGCAGAGCCTTATCGCAGGTCTTAGAGGAAGTGAAAAGACTGTAGTCCGTCAAGGGGATCCTTATATAGAATCAGGCGCATTTGCGGTGGATAAGGATAAAGGAGCGGTGACAGACTGTGAGATATCCGGCCAGGTAGATACTTCTGTTCCGGGAACTTACCAGATCAGATATAAATTTGTGTCAGGTTATGTGGAAAAGGAGATAACTCGCAATGTAGAAGTTATAAGTAAGGAAAAATTTCGTAAAAACGAGTCGGGTATACCTGTACTCATGTATCATTATGTTTATACTGAAGATGACAAGCCTGAGAAACTGAATTCTAATTATATATCGGACAAAGATCTCGAGAGCCAGCTTAAGTATTTAAAAGAAGAAGGATACTATTTTCCAAGTTTTAAAGAGCTGAGAGCTTACGCAGACGGAGAAATAGCTCTTCCACAAAAAAGCGTCATCCTCACTTTTGACGACGGACAGATGGGCTTTCTTTCTTACGGTATTCCTCTGCTGAACGAATACAGGGTACCGGCGACATCGTTTCTGATAGGAGTAAATGACGGGGAGAACAAAGTGAGAAACAATGCTTCTGCCTATGTCGCTTTTGAATCTCATTCCTATAATATGCACCGGCCCGGAGGAAACATAGGACACGGCGGAGTTATAAGCGCTCTTTCTAAAGAGGAGATAGAAGACGATCTGCTGCGCCAGCAAGAGATAGTGGGAAGCAGTCAGGCCTTTGCATATCCTTACGGAGACGTTACGGAAGTCGCTAAGGAAGCGGTCAGCCAGACCGGTATCCAATGTGCTTTTACGACTCAATACGGAAAAGTACACAGAGGCGATGATTACAGGGCTCTGCCCAGGGTAAGGGTACTGGGCGGCGCAGGACTCGAATCATATAAAGCCGGTCTGTAATTATAGGCCTTTAGGCTTGAAGAAAATTCGAGTATCCTCTTGTCAAAACATCAAAAATATTATAAAATATACGGAAAATAAAATTGGACGGCGGAGTATATTCTCCGGCCGTCCGTTGCTATAAATCGCTATGTAACGAAGAGGAGGAGAATAATGGCTCATTATTTTGAAGAACCGTCAAGAACATTTAACGAATATCTTTTGGTACCGGGTTATTCCAGCAAAGAGTGCCGCGTAGAAAATGTTTCCTTAAAGACGCCGATAACTAAATTCAAGAAAGGGGAAGAACCTAAGATCACGATGAATATTCCATTGGTTTCTGCGGTAATGCAGGCTGTCTCTGACGATAAGATGGCAGTAGCGCTTGCCAAAGAAGGTGGAATTTCTTTTATTTTTGGTTCTCAGCCTATAGAGAGCCAGGCAGCTATGATCCGCAGGGTAAAGACCCACAAGGCCGGTTTTGTAACCAGCGATTCAAATTTAAGACCGGATCAGACTCTCAAAGACGTGCTTGAGCTGAAGGCGCTCAAGGGACACAGCACCATCGCCATCACTGACGACGGTACTGCCGAAGGCAAAATCCTGGGACTTGTGACCAGCAGGGACTACAGGGTGAGCCGCATGTCTCCTGACACTAAGATCAGCGAATTCATGACTCCTTTTGATAAACTCATATATGGAAGATCCGGCATAACACTGAGCGAGGCTAATGATATCCTTTGGGATCACAAGCTCAATGCGCTGCCGATCATAGACGATAATCAGAGACTCACCCATTTCGTGTTCAGAAAAGACTATGACTCGCATAAGTCGAACCCCAACGAACTCTTAGATGAGCAGAAAAGATACATGGTGGGAGCAGGCATCAATACAAGAGACCACGAACAGAGAGTTCCTGCGCTGATAGACGCAGGAGTGGATATTCTCTGCATTGACAGCTCTGAGGGCTACAGCCAGTGGCAGGCAGACACCATCGCATGGATCAGAGAAAGATACGGAGACGATATAAAGATAGGAGCCGGAAATGTAGTCGACGGAGAAGGTTTCAGATATCTGGCCGAAGCGGGAGCCGACTTTGTCAAGATAGGAATCGGAGGAGGATCCATCTGCATAACAAGAGAGCAGAAAGGCATAGGACGAGGACAGGCTACGGCTGTCATAGAAGTTGCCGCTGCAAGAGATGAATATTTTAAAGAGACAGGCATATATGTGCCTATCTGTTCTGACGGAGGTATAGTATACGATCACCATCTTACATTGGCGCTGGCCATGGGAGCCGACTTTATAATGCTGGGAAGATATTTTGCCCGCTTCGATGAGTCTCCGACCAACAAGCTCAACGTCAACGGTAGCTACGTCAAAGAATACTGGGGAGAGGGCTCAAGCCGCGCGCGCAACTGGCAGCGCTACGACCTCGGGGGAGATCCTCGCATGAAGTTTGAAGAGGGCGTGGACTCATATGTCCCTTATGCCGGCCCGCTTCACGATAACGTGAATCTCTCTCTGACCAAGGTTAAATCTACCATGTGCAACTGCGGCGCTCTCAGCATCAAGGAACTTCAGGAGAGAGCCAAGCTGACGCTGGTATCTGCGACGTCGATAGTAGAAGGCGGAGCCCACGACGTAATACTTAAGGACACTTCAAACAACGTGATAAAATAGGATGACAGGACTGCTCTTTTGGAAGCGGCGTCCAGTCCTAGATATAAAGTTATAAGGAGAAAATCATATGGATAACAACAAGAGGCCGGAGAATATGGCCCGGATAAATAATGAAGAACTTGCAAGCCGGTTCATAGACCAGCAGGTCGAAGAGATAAGGGAGCAAGTGGGAGATAAGAAAGTGCTGCTGGCCCTGTCGGGGGGAGTGGATTCGTCAGTGGTTGCCGCCCTTCTGATAAAAGCGATAGGAAAACAGCTGGTGTGTGTCCACGTAAACCATGGGCTTCTGCGCAAGGGAGAGCCGGAACAGGTAGTGGAGGTTTTCCGCGGTCAGATGAACGCTAATCTGGTATATGTGGACGCTGTGGACAGGTTTCTCGATAAGCTTGCCGGAGTGGCAGAGCCGGAGAAAAAGCGGAAGATCATAGGAGCTGAGTTTATAAGAGTCTTCGAGGAAGAGGCCAGAAAACAGGACGGAATAGAGTTCCTGGCTCAGGGGACTATATATCCTGACATTCTCGAGAGCGATGGCGTAAAGGCTCATCATAATGTAGGAGGACTTCCGGAAGACTTGCAGTTTGAGCTGGTAGAGCCGGTAAAACTCCTGTTCAAGGACGAGGTGAGAGTGGTAGGAAAAGCATTGGGATTGCCTGACAGCATGGTGTATCGTCAGCCGTTCCCGGGACCGGGACTTGGAGTCCGCTGTCTGGGGGCCATAACCCGGGATCGTCTTGAAGCAGTCCGCGAATCTGACGCTATCCTTCGTGAAGAATTTGCAAATAACGGCCTTGAAGGCAAAGTCTGGCAGTATTTTACGGCAGTGCCTGATTTCAAGTCTGTAGGCGTGAAAGATGGAAAAAGAACTTTTGCGTATCCTGTGATAATACGCGCTGTCAACACCGTGGACGCTATGACGGCTACTGTAGAAGATGTGCCGTTTGCTTTGCTGCAGCACATAACCAACCGCATAACCCATGAGGTGGAAGGCGTCAACAGGGTAGTATTCGACCTGACTCCAAAGCCGGTAGGAACGATAGAGTGGGAGTAGACTGGGAGGTCGTAAAAAGCCAGTAGCTGTGCGGGGTTGCGGTACTTCAAGAAGTCTTTTGATAACAATTTGATAACAGTTATATTAGAACGCCCTTAGCTGTGGGTAACACGGCTAAGGGCGTTTTGTCGTTACTTTTTGGAGTCGTTTTTCTTTTTCTTCGGTGCAGGAAGTTCATCATACATAGAAAGAAACAGATTGCAGAGAAATTCTTTGTTGTCAACATCATCGACTAAGAGCATTTCTTTTGCTCCCTTATAGGGCAATTCATAAGTAACTGTGGGCATGAGGGCGATTGCGGATGGAACAGGCTTTACAAGCAAGCGGTTATCATAAATACCGCCTACAATCTTGTCACGGAAATAGAGGATATATTCGCCCATCATTGCACGACAGGTAACTCCCCCTAAACTTGATAACTGTTCTAATACAAAGGTTAAATAATCTTTACTTGAAGCCATACTACACCTGCTTTCAATCTTCTGTTTTGAGCTGGTCTTTGAATTGTTCTACCAAAGTATTGCTGAGCTCCTGTGACGGCACTTTCGTCCATCGCTGTGTGATGGCTTTTTTCGGGATAGGTATAACGCCATTCATCATATTGCTCTTTGGAAATCTCGCCGCTTCTGTATTTTTGAGCTTGCTCTGCCCAAACAGCAAGCATTCGGAAAACAGAGCGGTCAACATTCGGCTTATTACCGTCAAAGACGATATGTACTTCGTTTTCGTTTTTTTCACTCTTACGCCGTGCAAATCCTCAACGGCAAAAAGAGTATGTATAAAGCCAAGCTCACTGTCAATATCGGGAATTCTGAGTGTCAAAGGCGAAACCTCAAGTACTCCTGCAAGGGCTTTTACCAAATCTTCTTTCGGTGTTCTTGATCCTGATTCATACTGTGCCATGCGAATATCAGTACTTTTTTGCGGAAAACCAACAGCCTGTCCGAGCCATTTTTGAGTCATACCTCTTAAATTTCTAAAGAAACGGATTCTTTCCATTTCATTATTTTATTGGGATCATCATCGTAATCAATGGAAGGTAAACCAATGGAATCATAACTGTATTTATAGGTGTGACAGCTTTTTCCTTTAGCTTCCTTTTCTATAATTTCTATTATTTTAGGCATTGATTACACTCCTTTCTTCCATTGGCTTTCAGCAGCGATCCATTGTTGAGAAAATTCTGTTTTTGATAAAACCGCTATAAAAAGCTTTGTCAAAAACACCTTAATCGTTCTAAGAACTATGCTGAAATCATCAGTTTGAGTGTCAATCTTCCGACAGAATGCTTTCCACTTTTTCTGCATAGCAGAATCGTCTGCAAAGCTCATAACCTGTTCAAACTGTTCAATCGTAAAGGTGTGTCCACGATTTTCAAAAGTTTTCTTCAGTGCTTCGGTGAGCACCTTGCCGTCAAAATCAAATTTATTGGCAAGATAGTAGATATCGTAGTAATCCTTCATTCGGCTGGAAAATTCCATCAGACTGAGGATGGCGTCTATTTTCTCAGCAATCGTCGTTTCAAGAGAATATGTACTTACTACTGGCGCAGTGAAATCGTCAAGCTGTGTCGGGATTTTTCGCTTTTCCTGTTTCGGCACGATAACATCGCCCACACCGAAGTCTATGCTAAACGGAGTTCGTGTGTTTTTAATACGAGCCACAATAGAAGCTCCGATACCGGCGTATTTCTTTGCAACTGCAATGGGTGCAATATCTTTAATTTCGAAGGTAATGAAATCATTGCCGGTGGGCGTGGATATGATTTCTTCCAGTACAGGTTTTAACTGTTCTGGAGTATTTGATACTCTCCGAAGAAGAAAATCAACATCTACCGTTACTCTACTGTCAAAATCAGTAACCGAGTAAATAAACAAACCACCTTTAAGGACAAGATTTTCTGCATATTTGGATTTTCCCAAACGGCGTAAAAATTCTTCCTGACAAAAGAGCTGCAAACAAAGTTGATAACTTCTTCCGCTTTCGGCGGCCTTGTTTTTCAGCCGTGCAAGCACGGATGCAGCAACATCAGCCATTGAGCAGCACCTCCATTACATCCATCAATTTTTTATAAACCCGCATTTTCTTTGCGTAACTTGAAAGATTGCTCAGGTTTTTCCTTTTATCGGCAGCATAGGCATTGAGTGCTTTATTAAACATTTCGTTGTCCAACTTCGTGCGATATTTGAAACAGTCGCAAATGGTACGTTCCCGATCATAGACAGCAAGCTGCACTCCATTAAAATCCCCGCTTGTTTTTCCGATTTCAAACAAGGTAGGCTGTACAAAATACACCTTTGTCGCCAGAGAATCAATATGCAGCCTTGTCCGTGAGAAGGTACGGGGAATGGCAATTGACCATTGTCGGGGCGAAAAATCGCTATAGCCGTAATAAAATAGCGCCGATTCCACGCACACTATGCTTTCGGGAAGGAGAGTGGCAAGCACCTGTTCTTCCTTTATATCTTCCTGCTCAGCAAGCTGGTAATAGCCATGCTTTACACGCTCAAGATAACCTTCTTTGCATAGATTGGCTACATCATAGTTGGTAAGCCCTTCGGTAACAAAATCAGCGGTCTTTGCAATACCGTCTTTGTTTTTTATTATGTTTTTTACGGTTTCCTTTTTGTTCATTGTTCACCAACTTTCAAATCACAGCTTATTGATACTGTGTTCGAAAAATATTATACCATAGAAACACCCCTATATCAACAATTTTTAAAACACAGATATAAGATATTGTGAAACTAAAATTGAATTTTTTTTGCAAAATGGTTTGGAATCTGTTACAATATCTTCGGACGAGATGATATTGCTCCATGCTAAGAGAGGCTAGTACTGGTTCGCTGTCACTGTCTCCATATTTGTCAGACATAAGTGTATATCCGTTGCGAAGACTCTCCCAGCGAAGCAGATTCTGCAAAATGGGTTTACTCTGTAATACAACACTGAGGTTGTCCAACCGGATGGCCTCTTATTTTTTTGACTGGCCGCAGGAGAGCGCCAGATAAGTCCGGAAAAGCGCATGGGATTTTTGTCGTTAGTCGTTTTTTTCTTCTGTGCTGGCAACAAGACGGTCAAAATCACTTTGATACAGACGATCTTGAATGACACGGTACTGTTCAAATTTACTTTCCGCAAAGGCTTCTGCGATTACGGCTGTTACTTTACCCTTGTTTTGCAAGACTTACGCATCGTTGAATCGCGGGAACGCATCCAGTTTGGAAGCCCAATCTGCCATCGTCATGAGAATATGCCGCCATGCCTGTCTTGTAGCGTAGTCCAGATACATCATGACAATCTCGTTAAGCTCCTGTATTTCATCTTTGGATAAGTAATTCTTTGCAATCGACATATCTGCTTTCACGCTTTTTCCGTCGGGGTGGCAAGCGGCTTCTTTCGTTTTTTTTGAGCGTCGTGCAAGGGCACAAGACAAATAAATCACTCGTTATGCGGGCGGCGCCGATTACAAGATATATATGATCAAAGCAAATTTTAATAATTCTCTAACAAAAAATAAAACATTTGAAAACATAAGGATGATAAAATGCAAAGTATCAAATCAAGAAAAGAGGTATTCAAATATGAACAAAAAGGAACAAGAATTTCTCGTCCAAAAAATCCGTACACAGTATACTGAAAGAGAGCATACTCAGCTTGATGAACTGAAAAAACTTGATACTAAAGTTAAAACATATACAGGTGCAGGAAAGCTTACACTTACAACATTACAGTGGGAGAAGACTTCTTACAATGAAGCTAAGCAAGAACATACAGAACATGTATGGAATGATGGTGAAGTACAGAAAGAAGCAACTTGTACAGAAGAAGGTGTAATGACCTATTACTGTACTGTTTGTGAGACTGTGGTACGCACGGAAGCGATTCCGATGATCGATCACGTAGAGGATGCAG
>OGQI01002619.1_pt1 | contig 10711 bp, 9 predicted proteins | sample 1553171 | NCBI WGS metagenome assembly OGQI01 (sample SAMEA2579988, study PRJEB22360) | human gut metagenome | biome: human gut; feature: human-associated habitat; material: faeces | place: Denmark | collected 2008/2010
CCCAAAAGAGCTATGTTGCGAATGTTTTTTGCTGAAATCCCTGCCATAGTGATTACCTCTTTGAAATGGTTATGTGTGCATTGTACAACAAAATCAAAATTTATTCAATACTTTTTAAGGAATTTCGGGCAAAATTTATGAATTTTGTTTTCGCTCTGTACGGACGCATGGAAATCAATTCGGTTTTACCTCTCAGGCGCGCGCAGCAATCTGACGTATCTGTTTATTTCAGAGCGCTCGGGTCTGCTCAAAACAAGCACGGTGCTCGGCACAAAATGTCTGTCGTTTATCGAGTTGTTTTTTTCAAGCAAATCCCTGACTCTCCGTGCGACCCCCTCGTTTCCGTCGAAAACCGCGGCGGAGGGAAACATTTTTTCAAACAGCCCGCGTTTGAGACAGTAATGCGTACATCCGAGCACTATGTTGGAAAATTCCCCGTCGGAAACGTACCTTTTTACGTAAGAAGTTATTTCCTCGTCGGGAGCGCCGTATTCGATTAAAAGCGCAAGGTCGGGCAAAACGATTGTTTTCGCGTCAAGTCCGTACAGCTTGCTGCTTTGCAAAAGGTTTTCTCCCGTAACCGCCGTACAGAGCACCGCCGTTTTGCCTCCCTTTTCGCCCGCGGGCTTGTAAGCCGGCTCCATTCCCACTATCGGCAGGGAGGTAAAATCCTCTCTCAAAATTTTTACCGCCGCGCCCGTCAGAGTGTTGCAGGCAAGCACCGCCATTTTGAGTGCATAATCCTCCGAAACCTTTTTTATTATTGCCCTCGCGTTTTCGGCGAGAAAGGCTCGGCTTTTGTTCCCGTACGGCATATTCTTGTTGTCCGCAAAGTATATGTAGTCCTCGTAAGGCAAAATCTTTCTCAAAACTTTAAGCGTGCTTATGCCGCCCGCGCCGCTGTCAATCACCAAAATGCTTCCTTTCATTTTTCTTTTCCTTCCGATTTTTCAATGCTCTATTATATGAAAAAACAGCTTTTCTATATACAATTTTTTAATAAAAAAGGGTTAAAACCGTTGCATATATTTCGGATGTGTGATAATATAATCAAAGCGAATTTTAAAGTACAGACACAAGGAGTGTTTTTATTATGCCTAACATTAAATCAGCTAAAAAGAGAGTTTTGGTATCCGACAAAAAAAGGCTTGAAAACAAAATGGTTCGTTCTCAGATGAACACGGCGGTTAAAAAGTTCAACGCCGCCATAGCCGAAAACAATGTAGAGCTTGCGGAATCGCTTCTCCCTAAAACATCTTCGATGATAGACAACGCCGCTGTCAAAGGCGTTATTCACAAAAACGCAGCCAACCACAAAAAGGCGCAAATAGGAAAAGCGCTCCATCAGTTGAAACAAGGCATCATCGTCGTCAAGGCGGACGCGAAAACCCTCAAACAGGCAGAGCAGCGCGCCGCAGCGGCGAGAAAAGCCGCCGAAGAAGAGGCGTTGAAACAGGAAAGAAGCGCGGCGAGAAAAGCAAAGGAAGAAGCTGCGGCAGCCAAAAAAGCACCTGCCAAAGCGCCCGCAAAAAAAGCCTCCGCAAAAAAGACTGCTGACGAAACGGCTGCACCCAAGACGAAAAAGAGCTCTTCCAAAGCCAAAGAAGAAGCGACCGCTGAAAACGGCGCCGCTTCCGCGACCGAAGAGACTCCCGCAAAGCCTAAAAGAACAACCAAAAAAGCTCCCGCAAGCGTCGAGGACGTAAAACCCGAATAATCCTTTAACAATAAAATTCCCTGCTTAAACCGTAGGGAATTTTTTTAAGGCTTTTTAAGCCTCTTTACTTACGCCAAATTTTTTAGGAGGTAATTCTCACATGGAACAAACCAAACCAACGAAACGGAAAAACGGGCGCGAAACCGCCAAAAACGTCGTTTTAAGCTTTCAGCATATGTTTGCCATGCTCGGCGCGACAATACTCGTGCCTATTCTCGCCGGCATGAGCATTTCGATTGCGTTGCTTGCGGCGGGTATCGGAACCATTATTTTTTACTTTCTCACCAAAAAGAAGGTGCCGGTTTTTCTCGGCTCAAGCTTTGCATTTCTGCCCGGACTGTGCGCGATTGTTGTCGGTGACATCGGCTCGTCGGAATGGAATCAATCCATGGCTTGCGTTATGATAGCTCTTGTCTGCGCAGGTCTTGTTTACGTAATTCTGTCCGTCGTAATAAAATCCGTCGGCGTAGAAAAAATCAAAAAACTGTTTCCCCCCATTGTCGTAGGACCCGTCGTCATACTAGTCGGTATGATACTCGCGCCCAAAATGTTTTGGAACAATATTTTCGGGAATTATCTCGAAATCGGTTTTTACGGCGGCGGCGAGGGTTGGAAGCAATGGATCGTCACCGCGCTGACCATAATAGGCTTCAACGCTTACGCCAAGCCCAAAAGCTTTCTTAAAGTTATACCCATCCTGCTCGGTTTTGTCGTGGGTTACGTTTACTCCGCCTGCATAGGATTGGTCTCTTTCAAAGGACAATTTTCCGGCGACATAGTCATTTTTCAACAGGCAGGAGAAATCTGGGGCTTTTGGGGTAAGGAAGGCTTGGGCAACATAGACGGAAGTCAGCTTGTTTCGGCTATCCTTATGCTCGTGCCCTTGGCAATAGTTACGTTTATGGAGCACTTGGGAGACATCAACGCCAACAGCACCGTATGCGGCAAGGACTTCATGAAAGACCCTGGATTGCACCGCACCGTTCTCGGCGACGGCGTCGCAACCATTGCAAGCGCTTTGCTCGGAGGTCCCGCAAACACTACGTACGGTGAAAATACCGCCGTGCTTGCCATAACAAAAAATTACAACCCCAAAAATATTTTTTGGGCAGCTTGCATGGCTGTTGTGGCAGGTCTTTTCGTGCCCTTCGGCGAGTTTCTAGCCACTATCCCGAGCGCGGTTATAGGCGGCGCGTCCATAGTGCTGTTCGGTATGATAAGCGCAAGCGGTCTCAGAGCGCTGGTAGATGCGAAAGTCGATTTTTCAAATTCCAAGAATATGATTGTCGTCTCCACTACGCTTGCAATAGGTTTGGGACTCGGAGCGATGAGCCTTGCGGGCGACATTACCGGCGAATCGGGACTCAAAATAATGATAGGTCAGGTTGAGCTGTCTCCTCTTGCAATCGCCACAGTCGTGGCAATCGTGCTTAATCTGATAATCCCCAACACAAAGGAGGACAAATCGGAGGATTCGATAATTTCTCTTACTTCAAGCGGAGCTGTAAATATTTCGCAGGAGCTGTGCTCGGAAAAAGACCAAGAAGCTGCGGAAAGCGAATGCGACGCAACCGCAACCGAAGCTCCCGAAAACGAAAAAACGGAATGACGCCGCGGCAGAAAATTTTTCTCGACAAAAAACCATTGTGAAAGAGAAAATTCCGATAAATTAAATCGGCAATTGCGGCAAAATCGATACTGACAAACGGCAGACAATTTGTCTGCCGTTTGTCTTATGAAAATTGCGAGCGGTATATTTCCGCGTAAAAGCCGTTTTTTGCCAACAGCTCGGCGTGCTTTCCGCGCTCCACCACGTCGCCGTCTTTGACAACAAGTATAAGGTCGGCGTCTACGATTGTAGACAGGCGGTGCGCTATTACGAAGCAGGTGCGTCCCTCCATCAGCTTGAGCATGGCGTCTCGGATTTTAAGCTCGGTGCGTGTATCCACGTTGCTTGTAGCCTCGTCGAGTATGAGCATTTTTGCGTCTGACAGCATCGCCCGCGCGATAGTCATAAGCTGCTTTTGCCCCTTTGACAGATTAAACCCGCCGTCCTCCACCGTCGAACAGTATCCGTCGGGAAGCGACTCTATGTAATCCGCCACATTAGCCGCCCGCGCGACGCGCCGAACGTCGTCGAGGGTTGCTCCCGGTCTGCCGTAGGCTATATTTTCAAAAACCGTGCCGTCGAAAAGCCACGTATCTTGAAGCACCATGGTAAACGCGCCGCGCAGACTGTCGCGCGTATATGAAGAGACGGCTTTTCCGTCAATAAGAATTTCGCCTCCCCAAGCGTCGTAAAAACGCATAAGCAGATTGACGAGCGTGGTTTTGCCCGCGCCGGTAGGTCCGACTATGGCAACAGTCTGACCGTGCTCCGCCCTGAAAGAAAGATTTTTCAACACGGGCGCCCCTTCAAGATAACCGAATTCCACGTTTTTAAACTCCACGTCGCCGACAGCGTCGACAAGCGCGGTTGCGTCGGGCGCGTCCTCAGGCTCGCTTTCCTTGTCGAGCAGATTGAAAATCCTCTCTGCGGCTGCAACCGCCGACTGAATTTCGGTTGTAATATTGGCAAATTCGTTGATTGGTCCGGCAAACTTTCTCGAATACATAATCATCGAGCCTATGTCGCCTACCGCCACTTTGTTTGCCATATACAAAAGCGCTCCTGCCGAGCTTATCAGCACCATTGACAGATTGTTGATAAAGTTGACGGTAGGTCCGACGCTGCAACTGTGGTAATCCGCGTTGTAATAGGCGTCCGACGCGTCGGTGTTTCTTTCGGCAAATTGCTCGGAAATTTTTTTCTCCCTGCCGTAAGCTCTGATTGTTTTTACTCCCGACAGCATTTCTTCCGCATATCCGTTAAGCCCCGCAAGCTTTCCCGACCTTGCGCGGAAATACGGCTGCAAGGATTTGCTCTTTTTTATCGTAAAAATCACCGATAAGGGAATGGTTACGACAAATACCGACAGCAGAACGGGTGAAATAACAAGCATACTTATGAAAGAACCGACGACGGTAATGACACCCGTGGAAATCTGAATTATGTCGTTGGAAAGCGAAGCGTTCACCGTGTCGATATCGTAAGAAATTCGGTTTATCAGGTCGCCCGCCTGCAACTTGTCGAAAAAACCTACGGGCAGGCTCATAAGCTTGTTGAAAACGTCGCGCCTCATTTGCCTGACTATTTTTTGGCTCAGCTTTATCATAACCACGCTCAAAAGATAGGACATTGCAGCCGAAGCTATGTAAAACAGAGCCATAAGCGCACAATAAAAAAATACGCTGTCAAAATCCACAATGCCGTCGGGCGTGTCTATCGCGTTGATTGCGCGCCCCGAAAGATAAGGTCCCAAAAGCGCGAGAAGGTTGCTTGCGATTGTCAGAAAAAACGCCAGCGCAACCAACAGCTTGTGCCGCGCAAAATATTTCCCCATGCGCAGCAAAACGGCGCTTTTTCTTTTTCTCGCAGTCGGAACTTTATTCATCTGAGCAGCCTCCTTGGGAACGCAGAATTTCTCCGTAAAGCGGACAACTTTCGCGCAGCTCTTCGTCGCTGCCAAGCCCCGCCGCTTTGCCGTTGTCAAGGACGAGAATTTTGTCGGCGTGTCTTACCGAGCTTATTCGTTGGGCAATCATTATTATTGTTTTGTCGGAAAAATTTTCTTTGAGAGCCTTCCTCAATGCGGCGTCCGTCTTGTAGTCAAGCGCGCTTGAAGAGTCGTCCAGCACTATTACGTCCTTTTCGCCCGACAAGGCGCGCGCGACAAGCAGCCGTTGCTTTTGACCGCCGCTGAAATTAGCTCCCTTTGCGGCAAGTCCGTAATTTAATCCCTCGTCGTTTCCGAATATAAAGTCTGCCTGTGCGAATTTAAGCGCTTTTTCCAATTCCCCGTCGGAAATCCCTCTGTGGAAATCGACATTGTTTCTTACCGTGTCCGAAAAGAGAAAATCATTCTGAAAAACCACGCCGAAGCGCCTGCGCAACTCCTTTTTGTCAAAAGTACGTATATCTCTCCCGTCAATGTAGATATTGCCTTCGTCCGCATCGTAAAATCTCATCATAAGCATTATGATTGTAGTTTTGCCGCTGCCGGTAGCCCCGATGATACCGAAGGTTTCGCCCTTGCCGATTGAAAAGGATACGTCGTCAAGTACCTTGCCGCCGTCGTAAGAAAAGCTTACGTGTTCAAAGCGGATTTGCGCTCGGTCCGAATCCGCTTCCGAGCTCCCTTCGAGGTCGATTTCTTCGGTCAAAAGGTCCGCGGGCGCGTTGAGCACCTCGCAAATGCGTCTTGAAGAAGCAATGCCCTTTGAATACATAACGAAAATTCTCCCGACGGAAATCACTGCGTTGAGCATGAGAGTGAAATATGTCATAAACGCTATTATCTGCCCCGCCTTTGTCAGTCCCGCGCTCACGCGATAGGCTCCGACAAGGATGACCGCAGTCATACCGAGATTGAGAAACAAATTCATTATCGGATTGGTCACACCTGTGGTAAGTCCCGCTCTTGTCTCGCTTGACGAAACATTTTTGTTTATTGTTTCAAAGCTCTTTTTTTCGTATTCCGTGCGGGATAACGCCTTTATTACCCTTATTCCGCTGTAAATGTCGCGAATTTTGCGCACCATGGTATCCACTGTTTTTTGCAGTTTGGTATAGAGAGAAGTCCCTTTTTTAGCCACGAGCACGGCAAGCAGCACAAGAAAAGGCATAGTCGCCAGCAAAACCAGCGCCAGCACGGGTTCGACCATGAAAGTCACGACAATCCCGCCAATCAGCAGCATAGGCGCGCGTATACCCAGCCGCTGTATCATACCTATCATATTGTGCACGTTGTAAGTGTCCGACGAAAGTCTTGACACAAGGGAGGGCATGGCAAACCCGTCCGTCTGTCTTGCCGACAGGTTGAGCGTTTTGTCAAACAAATCGAAACGCATACTTTCCGTTGTGTCGCGCGCCACCTTTGACGCCATGCGGTTTGCCGTTATGTTTCCCAAAAGAGCAACCACCGCGCAGGCAAGCATAACGGCTCCCCACAGAAAAATACGCGCGACGTTTTTCTCGGGCGCGACTTCGTCAATCATATAGGACAAAATCCAAGGCAAAAAAAGTTCGGTTATTGTTCCCACGATTTTTATGACCGTACCCAACGCTATGCGCTTCGAATACGGTTTCAAGTAATGTCCGAGCGTAATCATTGTACGTCCGCCTCCGTTGACGAAACCGATTTTTTAGCTCTGTCGGCAAGCTTTGTCAGTATTCCTTCCATATTCCGTTTTTCTTCCTCGGTAAGCTCCTCCGTCAAATATTCCCTCCACTCCCTGAATACGAGCTTGATTTTCGGCAGAATTTCCTTTGCCTTTTCCGTGGGAAAAACCAACATATTGCGTTTGTCGTTTTCGTCCACGCGCCTTTCGATATACCCCTTTTCTTCGAGAGCCGCAAGCTGTCGGGTAACGGTGCTTTTGTGTATGTACAAAGAACGCGCGATTTTCTCCTGCGTTGTTCCTTCGTTCGAGCAGATATTCATCAAAAACGCCGTCTGCAACCCGTTTAATCCGTCGCTTTCAAGTCTGACGGTGCGGTAAAGAGCGCCGCAACGGTAAATTTCGTTTATCATTCTCATCAAATTTGCCATATCGCACCTTTTAGTTGCACACGCAACTGTTGCTAATGCAACTATATTAATATCAACGGCTTTTTATGTCAAACAAAAAAACCTCCCGAAAATATTTTTCGGGAGGTTTTCACAGGTTCAGAAATCCGTTTTTAAAATTTTTCTGTCGGACGTGTCAACTACCTTTACCGGCAGCTGCGCAAGATTTACTGCTTCAAAATACCTGTTTTCCATAGGTATCCACCCTTCGCGGTATCTTTTCAGCATTTCCGCGCCGCTTCTGTCAAGTATCCTTTTCAACTGCACGTCGCCGTTTACCTTGAACAGCGCCGCGCCGTCATAGCAGTTTATAAGCGATTGATGCAGGCTGTAACACCCTTCGACAATCGTAAGACGCTTTGGCGGCATTTCCGCCTTTTCAAAAGAATCTGTTTTGCAGTCGTATCTGTCGAAAACGGGCGCGTCGCCCTTCTTTATGCTTTTTAAAAGCGGCGCAAGTCTTTCAAAATGGATATTGCCCCCTATTTTCGACAGTCGTTCGGGCGTTCTCATATTTGACGGCAAAAAGAAATCGTCGGTATGAATAATGTTGCAGTCGAAATATTCTTTCAGTTTTTCCGCAGTGTACGTCTTGCCGCTGCCGCTCATACCGTCGATTGCGACAATCAGATTGGTCTGCGCTTTGAGCAGCGAATTTATGCTGTCGATAATATCGAACAAACCGAAAAAATCTCTTCGCACCACCCTGTACGCGGGAAAATAATTCAATCTGTAAGTCATCGAGTGACTCTCTACGGGATAGTCCGCCGCTTTGTATTCGTTTACGAATTTTTTAACAGTCAAATAAGGCAAATCGATTTTTCTGACGCAGCACTGCTCGGTAAAAATTTCCAGCTTTCTGTCAAGTCTTTCGCGGCTTGCGCTTTTTGCGCGGCTTTTGACGAACATTTCCCGCAGCGTCTCGACATTTTTACCCGACGCGACGAAAGGTCTCAGGTTGACGCGGGCAAAATTTGCGGAAATATCCTCGACAAGCTCCTCCTTGAAGGAAACGGGCTTCATGCTTTTGATTTCCTTTTTCAAAGAATCTGCCGCCGCAAGGTCGTCGTTGTTTCCGTGCGCGCCGCCGTACTCGCCCTGATAGAGCATTTTTACAAAATCCTGCGCCCGCATAAGAGGATATTTTCTGTATGTAAACAACAAATCGTCGGCTATCATCGAATAAAATCAACTCTCCTTGTGTTCTTTTTCGTCGAAAATCTTTTTCATTTCTTCAAAAAAGGTGTTGCTGTCCTTAAATTGTCTGTAAACAGACGCAAATCTGATGTAAGCAACCTCGTCTATCTTTTTGAGCCCGTCCATAACAAGCTCGCCTATTTCCTTGCTGGAAATTTCCGATTTCAGCGTGTTGTAAAGCTGTTTTTGAATGTCCTCCACCAGTCTGTCGATTTTTTCGGCGGATACGGGGCGCTTTTCACAGGACTTTATGATTCCGTTTTTGAGCTTTACCGGGTCGAACTGCTGCCTGTTTCCGCTGTTTTTTACCACGAGCAAAGGCATTGTTTCCACCGTTTCGTATGTGGTGAATCTTCTGCCGCATTTGGCGCACTCCCGGCGCCGCCGGATTGCGTTTGTTTCGTCCACGGGTCTGGAATCGATAACTTTAAGCACCTCGCAGCCGCAGTAAACACATTTCATTTCTCTCACCTCCGGCAAAGCAAAGCGTTTGCCGTTCTTCTTTAATAATATATAAGTCAACCCGTTTTGTCAAACATAGCCGCGCGTTTCACTCAAATTTTATTTGTTGCTCCGATATAAAAATTGCCTTTTCGAGGTTAAAAGTGTAATATAATCGTCATGGACGCGGTCAAAGAAAAAAAAGGTACTATGGACCTCACCGAAGGCTCATCTTTCAAAAAAATCATTGTATTTTCCATACCGCTGATAATCGGAAACATTTTTCAACTGTTTTACAGCTGGGCGGACGCAATAGTCATAGGCAAAACCGACGGAGCCGTGGCATACGGTTCCATAACGGCCTCAATGCCCGTTATTTTTCTTATACTAACCGTAACCAACGGCTTTCTCACGGGCGCGGTAGTTATTTTAAGCCAGCTTTTTTCCAAAAAAGACGAGGTCGGCATAAAAAAGTCGCTTAACACCATTCTGATAACCATGTTAGTCGCAAGCCTGCTTGTAACGGTAATAGGTTATTTCGGAACAAAACCACTCTTAAAGCTGCTTAAAGTAAGCCCCGAACAAATTGAAGGAACTACCGCTTATCTTCAAATTTATTTTCTCGGTTCCATTGCCGTCGTCATGTACAACACCTTCAACATGATACTCAAATCGGTAGGCAATTCGGCGGCTCCGCTTGTTATACTTATTTCCAGCACCGTATTGAATCTCGGTCTGGATATTTTGTTCGTCGCCGTTTTTCATATGGGTGTGGTCGGCGTGGCGGTCGCAACGCTGATTGCTCAATTTTTATCCGCCGTGCTTGCATTTGTCTATATGCAGATAAAAATACCAATCCTCCGAGTGCGGTTAAAAGATTTCCGTTTCAGCGGAGAGTATTTTAAAAGCATAAACAAAGCCGCTATACCCTCTCTTATTCAACAGCTTGTGACAAGCAGCGGTTTTCTCGTGGTCAATATGCTTGTCAACGGTCACGGCGCCGAGCTGACCATTGCATACGGGTTGGGCAACAGAATCGACGAAATAATGAATATGGAAATTCAGAGCTTCGGCACAACGCTTTCGACCTTTGCCGCGCAAAACAAGGGGGCGGGAAAAACCGAGCGCATTAAAAAAGGATTTTGGCAGACGCTTCTGATAACCTTCGTCACAACCGTTATACTGGGCGGACTTGTGCTGATTTTCAGACACGATATAGCTTCGCTGTTCATCTCTCTCGACAGCAGCGCAACGGAAGGCACAAACGTCGATATACAGAGCGTTATCGGCATAACGGGTACATTCATCTCCATTATGGTGCCGTCGTATTTTGTTCTTGCAGTCATGCACCTAACCACGCGGCTTTTGAGCGGCGCGGGCGACACGGTAACCGCCATGAGTGTAAACATTTTCAGTTTTGCGGTAAGAATCACAGCCGCTTTTGTTCTCAACCATTTCTTCGGTTACGTGGGAGTGTTTGCCGCGTCCGGCACGGCATGGTTCGCAGGCATGATTTGGGCGTTGGTAAGATATTTCGGAAACAAATGGCAGAACAAAGACTTATTCTCCAATCTTAAATCCCCGCCGTCACAGTCTTCCGACGAAGAGAACTCCCCTCTTGCCGCCGCGACAAATCTTAATCCTGAAAACGACTGAAAAAAACGACCGTTCAAACGGTCGTTTTTTT
>OGQI01002624.1_pt1 | contig 10685 bp, 10 predicted proteins | sample 1553171 | NCBI WGS metagenome assembly OGQI01 (sample SAMEA2579988, study PRJEB22360) | human gut metagenome | biome: human gut; feature: human-associated habitat; material: faeces | place: Denmark | collected 2008/2010
TTTTTATATATTAGGAAAGCACTTTCCTAATATATAAAAAAGCACTGCCCTACAACTATTATTGTTGTAGAACAATGCCTTTTATCTAATCTTATCTTTTCCTGATTTTCTAATTAGTTATTGATCAGTTTATCTTCATCGCTCCAACTGTAAAGTTTTCTGATCTCTTCTCCTACTTTCTCTGCCGGATGCTCTGACGCAAGTTTTCTCATTGCGCGGAAATGTGCCTGACCTCCGGCTTCGGACATATCCAGAAGAAAGTCTTTTGCAAACGTACCATCCTGAATATCTGTCAAAATCTGCTTCATCGCTTTCTTCGTATCATCTGTAATGATCTTCGGTCCTGTTATGTAATCACCATATTCGGCAGTATTGGAAATCGAATATCTCATTCCTGCAAAACCGGACTGATAGATCAAATCAACAATAAGCTTCATCTCATGAATACACTCAAAATATGCATTTCTCGGATCGTATCCCGCTTCTACAAGTGTCTCAAAGCCTGCCTGCATAAGAGCGCACACACCGCCGCAAAGAACCGCCTGTTCGCCGAAAAGGTCTGTCTCTGTCTCTGTACGGAATGTAGTCTCAAGAAGTCCTGCTCTTGCACCACCAATAGCAAGTCCGTATGCAAGTGCTTTGTCAAGTGCTTTTCCTGTGTAATCCTGCTCAACAGCTACCAGACAAGGAGTTCCTTTGCCAGCCTGATACTCGCTTCTTACTGTATGTCCTGGTGCTTTTGGAGCAATCATGGTAACATCTACATTCTTTGGCGGAACAATACATCCGAAATGAATGTTGAAACCATGAGCAAACATAAGCATATTGCCTTCCTCAAGGTTTGGCTCGATATCTTTCTTATACATATCAGCCTGTTTCTCATCATTGATCAGAATCATGATGATATCAGCCTTCTTTGCAGCCTCAGCTGCTGTATATACTTTAAATCCCTGCTCTTCAGCTCTCTTCCAGGATCTGCTGCCTTCATAAAGACCGATAATGACGTCACATCCGGACTCCTTCAGGTTCAGTGCGTGAGCATGTCCCTGGCTGCCGTAACCGATAATTGCGATTGTTTTTCCATCTAATAAAGAGAGATTACAATCTTCCTGGTAAAAAATTCTTGCTGACATTTTCGTTTCCTCCTACTGTGTTAAAACTTAAAAATATATATCGTTAAGGGAATATATATGCATATCCTGTGTATGATTATTCATTCCAGAAATACGCCCCTTAGCAAACCAAATAAATAATCCTGCCTTCAGAATTCTCCGCCTGTGGCGGATTGACTCTTGCGGCATCTGCCTGATCAGCGCTTCCGCAATTACAAAAATTTCACCCCATGAGAGCCTCTCTCAAGACCCATAACACCGGCACGTGCCAGTTCCAGAATCTCGTAATCTCCCATAAGATTAATAAATGCCTCCAGCTTGGTCTTGCTGCCTGTCATCTCTACAATGAGAGAATCCTTGCTCACATCTACAACCTTGGCACGGAAAATATCCGCAATGGAAACAATTCCCTGTCTCTGCTCCGGTGCGGCTGCAACCTTCACAAGAACAGTCTCACGAACTACGCTGTCAGATGGATCCAGGACTTTGATATCCCTTACATCAACAAGCTTCGCAAGCTGTTTCACAATCTGATCAAGAATTGCGTCATCTCCGCTGCACACTACTGTAATGCGAGTATAATTCACATCCGCTGTAACTCCGGCAGTGATACTGTCAATATTATAACCACGACGGCTGAACATTCCGGCGATCCGGCTGAGTACACCTGACGTGTTGTCAACTAGTAAAGATAAAATCTTATTTTGCATAAATATAATCCTGCTTTCGTGCTTCAGATTGATATGGTTATCATTATAACAACATAATTTATTTTGTCAATGCTACACTTCAAAAAAGTTTTAATGTTTTATAGCATTAAAGCATTTTTATTCATATAACACACTTTCATTTCACTATTAACATATTTACACAGTATGAAGTATCTATATTTTACGTAAATATTTTATATCAGATATTTACTCTGCAGGTCTGTCACTGTCTTTTGGTTCAGATAAAGTCCTCTTCTCAAAAAACGCTCCACATTTCCATATTCCGCATAAATCGTACGAAACATTCTGTCCAGATATTCCTCTTTTACCCTGAAAAGCGCTGATACTTTATTTACATTTGCAATACTGTCCAGTCTGTTTGCCTCAAGGTAACGCAGCATATAATCCAGTTCTCCTGCCAGGCACACATTGGAACGTATAAAATCCTCCCGGATCACATCTCTGTGAACTCCAAGAGCACAAAGAAGAAGGGCTGTCACTACCCCCACTCTGTCTTTTCCGAAGCTGCAGTGCCAGAGAGCAGCACCATTTTCGTGATGCAGCAGTACATCCATAAATCTGGCACATTGTTTCACTGAATACTGATCCTTTACAAAATTCTCATACTGCTGCTCGATCAGACTCTCTATATCGCCATCATACTCCAGAACCTTTTTCAACATATCATTTGTCTGCAGTATTCCCAAAACACTTTTCGGAGAATCACTGATAGTCTCTTCATCGATCATGGGGATGTGATAATATTCCACTCCCTTTACCACAATGTCCGGTCTTTCATTTCGTTCCAGCTGGTCTCTGAGATCAATCACGGTCTTCAGCTTGCAGTCCTCCTGCAAAACATGCTGATCAGCCATAGAAGCATGATAAAGATTTCCGCTTCGAATAAGCTTTCTGGGAAGGATATGACGCCCATCCTTTGTGGCGATTGCCCCAAGATCTCTTGTATTGGAAAGACTCTGCATCGTAATCCGTCCGCCCTTAGGAAATCCGGTAGCCATTTCCGGATTGAAAAGTTTCAGAATCCGCAGGCAGTCCTGTGCCTCATGCTCCGTCATCTCAAACTGATATCGCTTCTTTCTCCTGGTAATGATCACCAGATAATTAGAGATCATCTGCTTCACTGCTTCTTCTGCGTTTTCGCCTTCCCGATGGATATACGCCCAGACAATATCTCTGCAAGGAAGATTATTCTGTATCATATGTCTGAAAAAGATCAGGTTTCCATCTTCTACGCGAATCTTACCGTATCTCATATTTCTCCTCCATTCGTTGCCTTTCATTCTTACGATACCACAGAAAACAAAATTTGACAATTATTGGAAAAAGTTTATAATCAAAAAAGATATGTCGGGGTTACTGTGAACAGAATGAACAGCAACATGTTGACAAACTTAGAAAGGTGAATTTTTTATGGATAATCTGATTTTTTGCCTCAATGCAACCATTCCTATTTTTTTGACCCTTATGCTGGGTTATTTTCTTCGAAAAATTAATCTTTATGATGATTCCTTTGTTGCACAGATGAACAAATTTGTATTCAAGGCAGCCTTACCCGCACTTTTGTTTATGAATGTGGCTGAATCAGATTTTATTAAAGTTTGGGATACAAAGTTTGTTCTCTTTTGTTTTGGCGCTACGTTTTGCAGCATTGCCATTTCTATCGGTCTTTCCTTCCTGCTGAATCCAAGGGACATACAGGGAGAATTTGTCCAGGCCTCTTACCGCAGCAGCGCGGCAATCCTCGGCATTGCTATCATCCAGAACCTTTATGGAGATGCCGGTATGGCACCTCTTATGATCATAGCAAGCGTTCCTCTCTATAATGTAATGGCAGTCATGGTTCTCTCTTTTATGAAGCCTGACAATCAGGGAATGAACAAACAGATGCTCCTAAAAACCTTAAAAGGAATTGCCAGCAACCCTATTATTCTTGGAATCCTGGCAGGTCTTATCTGGTCTGTCCTTCGTCTGCCTCTTCCAACGATCCTTTCCAGTACTGTCAATAACCTCGGAAAAACAGCCACACCTCTTGGACTGATGGCCATGGGTGGTGCCCTTCATTTTGGAAAAGCTTTTTCCAGATTAAAAGCAACTATCGCCTGCACTTTTATGAAGCTGATCGGCTTTTGCACCATTTTTCTTCCAGTTGCTGTCAGACTTGGATTTACCCATGACAAGCTGGTTGCCATTCTGATCATGCTTGGTTCTGCTACCACAGTAAGCTGTTATATCATGGCAAAAAACATGGGGCACGAAGGGTCTTTTTCCTCCAGTGTCATTATGCTCACTACATTATTCAGTGCTTTTACTCTCACTATCTGGCTGTTCATTTGCAAAAGTTTAGGATTGATTTAATGGATTCTGTTACATATCCTTGTCAATGCCAGACAGTATTTCATACAATGCCTCCAGGCTATATGGCAAAATATCCTCATCAATCTGAAATTTCGGATGATGCAGCGGATAACCCTTATCAGGAATTCCTGCCAGAAATACACTGAACAAGCCCTTTGTATGTAAAAAATACCGATAGGCATTGTCTCCGGACAAAAACAGCTGCTCCTCGCCTTCCAGAAGAAACTGCTCTCCAAATATCTTCCTTCCTGCAGTTTCCGCAATCCTGGTAAGCTCCGGATCATTTGCAAAAGGCAGAACTGCAGGCTTTGGATATTCCAACTCGATCCTTGTTCCCGTCTTTGCTTCTATTTCATTCAAGGTTTCCTTCAGCCGCTTATCCAGCGCCTGGTAATCTTCTTCATAAGCAGCCCGGATATTTCCCCGAAGAGTCACAAGATCTGTAATAATATTAGAGTATTCTCCACCATGAATGGTTCCGATTCCGATCAGGCAGGGACCTTTTCCTTTATACGTTTCATTAAGATCATGAAGGGCTTTTACCACCAGAGAAGCCGCATAAATACTGTCAATTCCTTTATGAGCCTCACACCAGTGGCTGGATTTTCCATGAACACGGATTTCCATGCCATTGATCATAGCCGAAGCCTGTCCCTCATGCACTGCCATTCCAAAAGACTGATCCACTGCGTAATGAAACATGAGAAAAATATCTGGTTCTCCATCAAGGGCACCTGCTGCCAGCATTCGCTTTGCACCTTCACCGATTTCTTCGGCAGGTTCAAAAAGAAACCGCATCCGCACTGGAAAAACCTCTCCCTCTTCCGCCAGAATCCTCGCCAGCACCAACGCCGAAGCCACGATGCCATCATGACCACAGGCATGCATGACTCCGGCATTTTCCGATGCGTAAGACAGTCCGGTTTGTTCCTGTATAGGAAGTGCATCCATCTCTGCGCGAAGCACAACTTTCTTTTTGCCGGCAAAAGCTGCCTCATCCTGACAGGGATGCTCCGCAATGATCCCCGTAGGCTCCACAATCCGAAACCGATAGCCTAATTTTCCCAGATACTCCTGTATAAAAGCAGATGTCTCAAACTCCTGAAGCCCCAGTTCCGGATGCCTGTGGAAATGACGCCGCAATCTGATCAGCTCTTCTTTGTATTTTTCAAATTTACATTGGTAATTTAATCGCTCTGCCATATTTTATCCTTTACCCTTATCTCGGAGTACGCAAATTGTCTGAAATGATCTAAAGTAACAGCTAAATCAATCCCAGGTGCTCCAACCCGTTTTTAATTCCATAATGAAAAATATCCGTTGTCACGTAATCAGCCAGCTTCTTGATTCCAGGCGCCGCATTTCCCATTGCCACCTTCGTCTTTGCATATTCGAACATAGACAGGTCATTATTGCTGTCACCAAATACAATGGTATCCTCATGTGCAATATCAAAAATCCTGCATACAGCCGCAATGCCAACAGCCTTGGAAAAGCCTTTCGGGATCATCTCAATGGTATCCCCGGCAAGACCTTCCCCTACATGGCCAATAAACTCATAATAGTCCTCAAGCTCCGCACAGGCCTTCTCAGGATCACTTCCCGGCACGATCTTAGAACTGATCTTATTAATATGAAGGTCGTGTTCATACCCCTTAACAGGACGCCACTTACCCCCCAGAGCCTTTGTGATCAGATCAGCATACCAGTTAATATCTGTATTATACTCATCCTTATCGTAGTACATCCAGTCGGCACCCTCCATCACCGGAATCATGCCGTATTTCCGAAGGACCTCCACCGAATGCCATGCCTCCTCCGTGGTCATCTCCTTGTTAAAAAGCCTTTTGCCATCTTTCTCAATGGTACATCCACAGGCACTGATCATTCCCGTAAAAGGGATCTGTTCCAGATAATCAGGCACAAACGCCCTGCTTCTTCCTGTACACAGCCATGCCTGATGGCCATTCTTCACCAGTTTTGTAATCGCCTCTACAGCACTGGCCGGTGTCCCCTTTTCAATATCACAGATCGTACCATCAGCATCAAAAAACACTGCTTTTTTGTGAATCTGCTGTCCACTTCCTGTAGAAGAAGCACCTTCATAGCTTCCCTTGAAAATGTTATCAGGCATAAAATACCCCCGCAAGCTTTACAAAGTCGCAGGTATCTTTCACACCGGCAGTCTCATAAGGAGAATGCATAGCCAGCTGCGGCAGTCCAATATCTACTGTATTTAAAGCCACCTGCGTATTGGAAATATTTCCCAGAGTGGAGCCGCCGGCTACGTCCGAACGATTCACGTAAACCTGACAGGATACCCCTGCCTCTTTACAGAGTTCCTTAAACATCGCTGCCGAAATACCATCTGTGCAGTACTTCTGGTTCGCATTATACTTCACCGCAATTCCGGCATTAATATGCGGTCGGTTCACCGGATCCGCCTTCTCAGGGTAGTTCGGATGAATCGCATGTGCATTATCCGCAGAGATCATAAAGCTCTTTGCCAGAGAGATCAGATAATCCTCGTAGCTTCTTCCAAGCCCCAGATTAATGCGAAGGAGGGTATCCCGAAGGAAAGTAGATGCAGCCCCCTGCCTGGTGCCGCTTCCCACCTCTTCATTATCAAAGAGGCAAAAGACGGAAAGTGCTTCTTTCGGAAGCTTGTCCTGTGCACGCAAAAAGCCCTGTAACGTCGTGTACACACAGCCTTGGCGCAGAGACAAATTCCTCCTCACAGCCCCAAACCGTACCAGGCATGCGGTTATAAAGGAACAGATCATGTCCCAGAATGTCCTCTTCTTTCACCCCTGCTGCCTCTGCCACAGTTTTAAAGAAAGATCCCTTAGCGCTCTCCAGGCCATAAAGAGGAAGCATATCCTTCTGCACATTATACTTATAACCGCTGTTCGCCTCACGATTCATATGGATAGCCAGATTCGGGATCATCAACATATCTTTGTCCACAGTCACAAGCTTCTCACAAATCTGTTCATCCTCCTTCACGATCAGACGTCCAGCCACAGAAAGGGGGCGGTCAAACCAGGGAGCCAGAAGCGCACCACCATAAAGTTCCACATTCAGCTTCACATACCCATTTTCCACCATCTCTGGATTCTCCTTGATCTTCAAAGACGGGGAATCACTGTGGCTTGCAATAATATGGAACACGTCGCTGGAAACCTCTGGCACGGTAAATGCAATGATTGCCGAATGATTCCGGATCACAAAATACTTCCCACCGTTTTTTATCTCCCAGTGCTCATCTTCCTTTAACTCTGTAAATCCATTCTCCGTAAATCTTGTTTTCATCATCTCCACTGCCTGAAATGCAGTAGGGCTCTCTTTGATAAATGTAAGTAATTTCTCTGCTGTATGATTCATTTCTAAACTCCTAAATATTTTTCTATACTTTTCCCTTTGCCACACCCCCGCAATCGTTTTGCGAGCCCCGCTCTCCAAAGTGATAAGTCATACCACATTTGAACCAGTTCCAACCGATACACAGGGGAGGTGGCAGCGGGTACTGCTTGTGGGGCTTGGGGATTTTCGGCAGGTTTGCGAGCATAGCGACGCTCTCAATCTTTAATAATCAACGCCATAAACACCAGATCCGTATTCCCCGTATTCGCCAGTCCATGACCTCTTCCATCTGGTGTAAAGGTAATATCGCCTGCTTTCACATGTCTCCAGGAAGTCCCATTGTCATTATATTCCCCTTCCCCGGTCAGAATATAATAGGTCTCACTCTCCCCATAATGCATATGAAAGCCAAGAGAACATCCCGGTTCCAGAGTCACCTCTGCATAAAGCCCGCACTTCCCATTTAACTGCTGCTCATCCAGCAGCTCCTTGATAATCACATGTCCATTCCCCTCACACATATGCTCAATACGATTGATCTTCATATCCAGACTCCTCCTTCGTAAAAGGGCACATCCCCAGCTTTCGCCAGAGATGCGCCCTGTTTTTCAGCTTTCTTCAATTATAATTACAAACTCTTGATCCTGTCAATGGCTTTCAGAGTATTCTCATAAGTTCCAAACGCAGTCAGACGGAAATAGCCCTCTCCATGAGAACCAAAACCAGAACCTGGCGTACCAACCACATTTGCATTTTTAAGGAGATAATCAAAAAACTCCCAGGAAGTCATTTTATCCGGTGTTTCCAGCCAGATATACGGCGCATTCACACCACCTGAAACAGAGAAGCCAGCTTTCGCCAGCTCATCATGGATCAGCTTTGCATTTCTCATATAATAGCCAACCTGATCCTTCAGCTGAGCCTTACCTGCCTCTGAATAGACAGCCTCACCTGCTTTCTGTACAATATACGGAGCACCGTTAAACTTGGTGCCGTGACGTCTTGCCCACAGACTGTGAAGTGATACCCCATCTCGTACCAGTTCCTTCGGAATAACCGTAAATCCAAGACGAACACCAGTAAATCCGGCATTCTTGGAAAAGCTACGAAGTTCAATCGCGCATGTTCTTGCACCCTCGCACTCATAAATACTGTGCGGTACATTTTCCTCAGAGATATAAGCCTCATAAGCTGCATCATAAATGATCACACAGCCATTTTTGTTGGCATAATCCACCCATTTCTGCAGTTCATCCTTTGTAATAGCAGAACCGGTCGGATTATTTGGAAAGCAAAGATAGATCAGATCCGGCACTTCTAATGGAAATTCCGGCAAAAATCCATTCTCCTTGCGGCATGGCATATAGATCACACCGTCAAAATTTTCACGAACCCTATTATACTCTCCGGTACGGCCAGCCATAACATTGGTATCCACATAAACCGGATAAACCGGGTCACACACAGCAACCTTATTGTCTGTTCCAAAAATCTCCTGAATATTACCGGAATCACTTTTCGCACCATCAGAAACAAAAATCTCATCTGCTGCAATATCGCATCCTCTGTCCTGGTAATCGTTCTTTGCAATTGCCCTTCTCAGGAATTCATACCCCAGATCTGGCGCATAACCGTGAAAAGTCTCTGCGTGAGCCATCTCCTCTACTGCCCCGTGAAGAGCATCAATAATAGCTGGGACCAGCGGCTGTGTCACATCACCGATACCAAGGCTGATCACCTCTTTATCCGGATTCTCTTCTTTATAGGCACGCACTTTTTTTCCAATTGTAGAAAAAAGATAGCTTCCTGGCAGTTTTAAATAATTATGATTAACGGTAACCATCTGATTATCCTCCTGTAAATCTACTTTCTCTTCTCAACCTCAGCCAGCAGCGCCTCTCTCACGCTTGCCGGGTTTGCCTTGCCCTTCATTTCCTTCATGATCTGACCGACAAAGAAGCCCATAACCTTCTCTTTACCGCCAAGAAGCTCAGACAGCGGTCCAGGGTTCTCATCCAGAATCCTGCTGATGGTGCTGCTAAGAAGCCCGGTATCCTCCACGATCTTTAAGCCATGCTCTTCCACATAAGCTACCGGATCAACATCCTCATCAAATACCTTTTCAAATACCTTCTTGGCATTCTGCGGGCTTACCTCCTTCTTATCGACCATTGTGAGAAGATCTGCAAGATGCTGCGGTGTAAATCTTAACTTCTCAGCCTCAATGCCTTTTTCCTTCATAAGACGAAGCACTTCCACCATAAACCAGTTTGCCGCCTTTTTCGGGTTGCCGCTCAGCGTAGCCACATCTTCAAACAAAGCAGCCAGATGTCTGGACTCTGTAAGAATCTGGGAATCATACTCCGGAAGACCAAACTCACTCTGATAACGGGCAGCCTTCTCCTCCCGGAACTCTGGCAGCTCACTTCTGATTTTTGCGATCCACTCATCAGAAATATGGATCGGCGGAAGATCCGGATCCGGGAAATAACGGTAATCTTTCGCATCCTCTTTAGAACGCATCGCATAAGAGTATTCCTTGTTGTCATCCCAGCGTCTCGTCTCCTGGATGACCTTCCTGCCCTCTTCCAGCAGCTCAATCTGGCGGGCGCGCTCACCGTCGATCGCACGGGCAATCGCCTTGAAAGAGTTCAAATTCTTCATCTCAGTTCTCGTACCAAATGTCTCACTTCCCACCTCACGGACCGATAAGTTGACATCGGCACGCATCGAACCTTCCTGTAACTTACAATCGGATGCGCCCAGATACTGTACCAGCAGGCGCAGGCGTTCGAGGTAGGCAATAACCTCATCAGCACTCCGCATATCCGGCTCAGAAACGATCTCGATCAGCGGCACCGCTTCGGTTATAATCAACCAGCGAGCAGTCTTCCCACTCGTCATGGATCAGCTTTCCGGCATCTTCCTCCATGTGAATTTCATGAATACGAATTTTCTTTTCACCGGCAGGCGTATCGATCGGGATATAACCGTCGTGGCAGATCGGGAGATACAGCTGGGAAATCTGGTAGATCTGCGGGTTGTCCGGGTAAAAATAGTTTTTCCGGTCAAATTTGCAGAACTGGTTGATACCACAGTTTGCCGCCAGACCGACAGACATCGC
>OGQI01002626.1_pt1 | contig 10678 bp, 6 predicted proteins | sample 1553171 | NCBI WGS metagenome assembly OGQI01 (sample SAMEA2579988, study PRJEB22360) | human gut metagenome | biome: human gut; feature: human-associated habitat; material: faeces | place: Denmark | collected 2008/2010
GGGTTCCGCTTTGAAAAGCGGAACCCCTTCGTCGTGTCCGTCGGTTTATTCGCTAACCGTAATCCGTCCCAGTTTATAGCGTCGCCGTCCGTCATTGCCGTCGTAGGGCAGTTCGTAGACCGGGGTGCCGTCGCGCATACCGGCCGAGACGTACAGGTCGTAAACGCCCGGTTTGCACGCGCGGAAAAAAGTGCCCGCTTTGTCGGCATAGCGCGGAGCGATCCGGAACGTCGAAACGATTTGCCGTTCTTCGGTTTTTCCCGCTTCGCAAACCGGAAGCGAGCGCAGGTCGAAATCGTCGACCACCAGCGCCGATACGATTCCCCCTTTGTCGTCTTTCAACGTGAAACACGGGTGGCCGCCGCGGTAGCAGGGGGCTACGCCCGCATTGCTCCATGCGGAACGGATTTCCAACGGTTCGCCCATTTTTACGCTTTCGGGCCACGATATTCCGGATACCTGCAGGCGGTAACCTATCCGGCGGTTGATCCGGTCGATCGCGTCGCGGTTCTCTTCGAGCAGGATGCGCGGCCACCAGTGAATCGACATGAACGAGGCGTGGTAATCCTCGACGGACTTGACCAGCAGATTTTTGTCCCAACTGCCGCGCTCTTTCGATCCGCCGTAGTGTTCGTGTTCGAGGATTACCGGCAGCGTCGGCCAGAAGAGCTGAGCCATTTCGCTGTGGTACCACGAATGAGGCGGCGGTTGCACCAGGATGCTGTCGTCGCGGATGGTCACGCCGCGCGAGAAGGCGTAGTCGGTGATCGGGAAACGGCTGCCCGGCGCGTCGTGCCCGGCAAAGTCGTCCGAGATGCAAAGTTGGGTGTTTTTGAAATGCTTGCAGTACAGGTCGATGTGTTTTTTCTGGGTTTCCAGGCCCCATGAACGGCCGTGCTTCGGCGTGCTCATGACCGTATGGCCCTCGCCCCACATCCCGAAGTGTCCGACGTCCACGAAGGCGACGTGCGGGTTGCGGTCGTAGCGTTCGGCCATCGCCCGCAAAAAGTTTTCCACCTTCTCTATGAATACCGGGTCTTCGTAGTCGGGTTCGAGGTAATGACCTTCGACGTCGTATCCCGTCGCTCCGGCGTCGAATACCCATTTCGGCGTGGCGTGGTACAGCCAGCTTTCGGTCGCGCTGACGCGGAAGGCGACGTATTTGCCTTTGTCGATCCAGCGCTGCGCCGGGGTGTCGAGCAGTTCCCAGACGAATTTGCCTTCCTCGGGTTCGAGAAAGGCCCACGGAACCCGCAGGTAGACGGTGCTCAGCCCCGGAAAATCGTCCAGCGTATCGGACGGTTCGAGCTGCGATCCGTAGTTGGAGAGGATGTTCGAGTAAAAATGCATTGTCCAGCCCATGCCCGGGTTGGTCAGCGCCCGGCCGTGATCCCGAAGCGCGGCGGTGAACCGGCCGTTTTCGGAAGTGATGTCGTCGGTTGCCGCTGAGGGTAGGCTTCCGGCGGCCGTGCCGCTCGACGGCCGCGCTGCGACCTGATCGTACATTCCCGCGGCGAGGGCGGCGGTTACGAGTCCCGCCTGCTGCAAAAAAGTGCGTCGGTTGATTTTTTTCATATCGGTATCGTTTGATACGTTTCGTTCAAATATAGCGAAAAAAATCGTATGCGATACTTCTCGGAAGGGGATTTCGGCCGCCTGTTCCGGCGGAGCGGAAGCCCGGAACTATTTCTGTCGCAGCATCGGGGCGGCGACGGTCGTCGTGAGGCCAATCAGGGCGATCAGCGCGAACGACCAACGCAGATTCAACGCGTGGGCGATGAAGCCGATTACCGGCGGGCCGAGCAGAAACCCGAAAAATCCGATCGTCGAGACGGTCGCCAGCGCCACCCCCGGCAGCATCGTTTTCGACCGCCCGGCCAAGCTGTAACACAACGGCACGACCGACGACGTCCCGAATCCGACCAGCAAAAATCCCAGCGTGGCGGTAGTCAGGTGCGGGAACAGCACCGACAGCAGCAACCCGGTCGCGATGACGATGCCGCTGGCGCGGATCACCCGGATCGCCCCGAACCGCGTTACGAGCCGGTCGGCGGTGAACCGGCCGCAGGCCATCGTGCACATGAAGGCGATGTAGCCGAGCCGGATCAGCTCTTTCGGAGGTCGGATGACCGTTTCGAAATAGACGCCGCTCCAGTCGAACATGGTTCCCTCGCAGGCCATGCTGCCGAAAGCGATCAGTCCGAGCAGCAGGATGTAACGGTCGGGACGGACGAAAACCTTTTTCGGTTTTTTTTCGTCGGCCGGCTTGGCGTCGCGCGGCAGCATCGAGCCGCGCATCGTGACGAGCACCGCGAATGTAACCGCATAAATGATGCAGAAATGCATCAGCGGCGGAATGTCGTAACCGACCATCAGCGTGCTGACCAGCCCTCCGCAGAATCCGGCCAGCGACCACAAGCCGTGGAACGATGCCATGATACTGCGGTTGTAGAGCCGTTCGACGCCGACTCCCTGCGTGTTGACGGCGATGTTGCACAGGTTGGCCGTGATGCCGAACAGGAAGAGTCCCAGCGTGAGCTGTCCAATCGACGAGGCCGCTCCGAGTCCGACCAGCGCGGCCGGGTAGAGCAACGCTGCTACGGTCAGTACCAGCTTGCTGCCGTAGCGGCTGACCAGGTAGCCCGACAGCGCCATTGCGGAGAGTTGTCCGACCGGCAGCGCGAACAGCACCGATCCGAGCACCGCTTCGTTCAGGTGCAGGGCGTCTTTGATGTCGGGGATGCGGCTGGCCCAGCTCGAAAATACCAGGCCCTGAATAAAGAAAAAAGCGCTGACCGAGATCCGGTAGTATTTCGTAGCGCTCAGTGACAATGTTCCCATCGTAAAAATTTTCCCTCGAAATTTCCGCGGCAAATGTACGGAATTTTTGAAAACGGCTGTCGTTTTCGAAAAAGAGTTTTGCGGGGATGTTTCCGGACCGGTTTTGTGAGCGACGGCCGGCGTCGTTGCGGAGAGGTGGGGGAGCCGAAACGGTTACTCGTCGCGGTCTTCGTCCGTTTCGGTCAGTTCCCGCAGCGTGTAGATCAATGGAGCCGCAAACCGTTCGCGGCGGTACGGGCAGTCGCCGACGGCGCAGTGGCTACAGTGTTTTTCGTCGCACGAATCGGTGTGAATCGACAGCAGCACCCGGTCGGAGAATCCTTTTTGGATGGTTTCCCGCAGTTCGGTGCAGGCCGCGTGTCCCTGACGGATGTTGTAATACCACGGCAGCGTCAGGTCGCAGTCGATGTAGAAGTAACTGCCGTATTGGATCATTTTCAAGTTATGGATGTCGATCCAGTCCGGGTGCGGGTTTTCCGCGATGGTCGTCCGCATTTTTTCGAGGTATTCGCGGTCGGCTTCGTCGGTCAGATTGGCCACGGTTTTACGCAGGATCGAAAAGCCCGTCCAGACGGTAATGCCGCCGAAGATCAGCGCCAGCGCGCTGTCGATCCAGCCGATACGGGTGATGTAGAGCAGGATCAGGCCGATCGCGAGCCCGATGGACGAATAGGTGTCCGATTGCAAGTGCCGGCCCCCGGCCACCAGCGCGATCGAATCGTATCGGCGGCCCGTGCGGATGCTGTACCGGCCGAGCAGGTAGTTGACCGCTCCGGCCGCGGCTACCAGTACGATACCGATATCCAGTTTTTCGATCGCGGCCGGTTCGAAAAGCCGCCTGACGCCTTCGAAAATGATGATCCCGCCCGCCACGGCGATCAGCAGTCCTTCGACCGATGCCGAGATCAGTTCGATTTTCCCGTGTCCGAACGGGTGGTTTTCGTCTTTCGGTTTGGCGGCCCGGTACAGGCTGTACAGACTGATGAATCCGGCGATTACGTTGACGATGCTTTCCATCGCGTCGGTCAGGATACCCACCGAATTGGTCAGGGCGAACGCCAGAAATTTGCCGCCCATCAGCAGTACCGAACAGGCGATGATCCGCCGTTGTACCCGTTGTTTGATTTCGCTTTCGGTTCTGCTTTTCATGTTTCGTCGTTTTTTTGTTTGGTGCGGAGTGCGTTTTGCCGGGTCGAACGACGGTCGTGTGGCGCGTTCCGTATTCCGGGAAATGAAAAATTCCGCCGACAGCGGAATTTTTCAAGGTATTTCTCCGTCGAAGGATCAGTTCAGGGCGCTGCCGTCCGTGAGCGGCAGCCCGTTGAGCTTTCCGGTCAGGGTTTCGAGGAATGCGGTCAGGTCGTTCACGTCGCTTTCGGGCAGCGTTTTCCCGACCTGGTATTTCGCCATGTCGCTGACCGCCTCGTCCAGCGTCTGACGCGTCCCGTCGTGATAGTAGGGAGCCGTCAACGCTACGTTCCGCAGTCCGGGAACTTTGAATCGGTGCAGGTCGTAGTCCGTTTTGGTTTGCTTGTGGCGGCCGTTGTCTTCTTCGGTCATTTCCGTTCCGCGGTCGGCGAAGTAGTCGCCGTAGAGTCCCATCAGTTCGTAGGACTGTCCGCCGAGCGTCGGGCCGACGTGACAGGTCGCGCAGCGGTTCTCTTTGAAAAGTTCGTATCCGTGAAGCTCCTCCGCGCTCAACGCCGTCGAATCGCCTTTCAGGTAGAGGTCGAACCGTGAATCGGGCGTGAGCAGCGTTTTTTCGTATTCGGCGATGGCGTCCGTGATGGTTTCGCCCGAGTAGCCTTCCGGGTAAACGGCGGTGAAAGCGTTCGTAAAGATTTTGTCCGTTTTCAATTTCCCGATGATTTCGTCCCACGACGCGCTGGCCATTTCGACCGGGTTCAACGGCGGGCCGCCGGCCTGTTCGGCAAGATCCGCCGCCCGGCCGTCCCAGAACTGCACGAAGTTGTAGACGGCATTGAACACGGTCGGGGCGTTGACGCCGCCGAGTTGCTTGCCCACTCCTTCCGAGTACGCTTTGTTGTCGACGCCGCCGGTTTGCAGGTTATGGCACGACGCGCACGAAACCGTGTTGTCCGACGACAGCCGCGGATCGTTGTACAGCATTTCGCCGAGTGCGACTTTGCGGATGTCCACCGGGATCGAATCGGCGATCGGTTGGATGGGTTCGTTGGCGAAAACGGTCGCCGACAGGTTATTCGGATAGTGTTCCGCCCGGTGTTTTTTCACCCAATCGAGCAGGATCTCCTTTTTGGCGTTGGTAAGCGACGATCCCCAGTGCACGAGGTAGTATTTGGCCATCGGCATCGAGCCGTCGGCAACCGATTTTTCGATTTTCGACAGGGTGACTTCGCCGACCGGCCTGCCGTCCGAAAGCGCCCGGTACGCTTCCGTCAGGTCGGTGTGTTTGAGCGCCTCGGATACGTCTTTCTTGACGATATCGCCTGCGACCGGCAGGTGGGCATAGAAGGGCAGGTTCGGTGTCGCGCTGTGGCAGTCCAGACAGCCGCCGTCGTCGAAGATCGCTTTTACCCGCATTTCGGCCGTCAGTTCGGGAGCCGGAATCCGGTTCACCGCATGATAGGTGATCGTCAGCGCGATAGCGATTACCGCCAGCGCCAGAATGACTTTTACGCTTTTTTTCATTTTTTGTTCGGGTTTATTGCCGTAAATCCGGTTTGCAAATACGGACTTATGGGGTAAAGATAAGCAGGTTGTCTGAAATTTCAAACAAAAAAATCATTTCCTTCGGAAAGATCAGTCGACGGCGGCTTTTCGGATCCGCGCACCGTTTCCGTCGATTCCCAGGGCGTAAGTGCCGTCTTCGGGAATATCGACCGTCAACGTCCGTTGCGTCCATGTTTCGGAACTGAAATCCGCTCGTGCGACCGGCACGCTCTCTTCGGACAGGCTTAGTCTGTCGGCGTAGAGCGATCCGTCGCCCTGTACTTCCGCCGTGAAGGTGTGCCTGCCGCGGGTCAGATAAAGCCCTTCGTACAGACGTCCTCCGTCGGCGTAGCCGCAGCCGTCCCGGACGCCCGCGTCGTCCCGCATCGTCCAGTAGGCGCGGCCGTGTTCGAAGTTTCCGTTCTGGAACGGGCCGCTGCTGCGGATGCCGCAGTCGGAGATGAAATTGGTCGGCCGGATGCAGAGCAAGTCGCAAGGACTGAGGTAGCTGTTGCGGTAGATGCGGACGTTTTTGATCGGCGAGTAGTCGTCCTGCTCGGTGTTGTCGAACGGTTGTTTGCCGAAATAGGGATTGTCGGGCCAGGTGCCGACCGCATATCCCCCTTTGAGGACGCAATCGTAGACCGTGATGCTGTCGATTTCGGTGTCGCCCCAGTCCGGGTTGTCGGTTCCCCACGGGATGAAGGCGATCGCCTTGCCGCCGCCCGAATTGATGTAGCTGTGGCAGGCGGTTACGTTGCGGATCGAATTGTCGGCGTCCGGCCGCGCCCACCACCACAGGATGCCGCGCGGGTCGTCGTAAGCGGTCCACAGCACCACGCCGTCGTCGTTCGATTCGAGGAACGCGCGGACGATCTTGACGTTGTGCGTTCCGACGCCGAGTCCCAGGCCGTCGCCGCTGACGCACTGAACCTCGTGCATCTTCAGGTTGCCGATGAAGACGTTCTCGCAGGCGTAAAACGCCGTGTGGTAGTTGTTCGAACGGACGATGTCGAGGTTCGACACTTCGATGTTGCGCACGTTCCACAGCCCGATCGGAATGACGTGGATGCGGTCGGCGCAGTAACGCTGGTAATCTTCCTCGGCGTAGCGCTCGTCCTGGCATTCAGGATCCATCGAACGGATCTTGCCGGGGCCGGTGATCTTGATGTTTTCGATGCTTTTGCCCTGGAGCAGCGGCAGGTTCGAAACGTGCATGTTGTGCGTCCAGTTGATGCCGGGGATCGACCCTTCGTGCCCGTAGGCCGGTTTATACTTGTAATCGCGCGCGTCCTGCGACTGCCAAAGGATCGCGCCTTCGGCGATGTGCAGTTCGATGTTGCTTTTCAGCAGGATGTTGGTCGCGACATAGCGTTTGCCGTAAAACGAGCCGTCGCCGTCGAGCACGACCCGTCCGCCCCCCTTCGCGGCAGCGTCGTCGATCGCCGCCTGGATGGCGTCGGTATCGTCGGTGAATCCGTCTCCCTTGGCTCCGTAGTCGGTAGCGTGAACCGTGAGCGAAGGCAATGCGAAAGCGTAGGGATTCTCTTCGAAATCGTTCCAGTTGTCGATGTAGAAGCGCGGCCCGATCTTTAGAAAATTGCCTTTGTCGTCTTTGACGACCGCCAGGAACTGGCTGCTCAGCCGCGTCATGTCGCCATTGCGCATCGGGATGCCTGCGATGCGGAATTCCGGAGTCAGTTCGCCTTCGTACAATTCGGTCATCCGGTTGATATCGTCTTCGGGTTGTAGCATCGAAGTTTCGTAGATCGCGATTCGGGAGTATCGATTGCGGTATTTCGGGTCGATGCTGCCGGTGACCGCGATCTCATGCGGCGTGGCGGTGCAGCCGTCGATCCGGCCGGCCTGCGGTTCGAGCGCGGCCTCCTGCTCGAACGTGATCCGGTCGATTCGGAGCATACCCTTGCCGCCGAGCGGCTCGATCCGGAAACCCTTCAGGCGGCCTTTGGCGTGCGGGTTGTCCGACAGGTTGAGGTAGCAGGTTTTTTTCGGCGAATTCGGTTCGATTTCGAAAATCTTGGATTTCGCTTCGTCATAGGTGCTGTCCCGGTCGGTGATGAAACGGAGTCGCAGCCGGGTCGCGGAACTCCGGTTCTCCATCAGCAGGAGTACCGTGTTGCGTTTTTCGAGCGTCGGATTGTAGAGCAGGTGCCGGCTGCCCGCCAGCGGCGGCGAGCTGAGCGAAGACCCTTTGCGGAACGTGTATTCCAACGCTCCGTCTCGGGTCGCCACGCTGCCGTTTACGGCGGTAAACCGTTCGGCGGAGCCGGGTTGTTCGAAAGTCAGCCCGGGAGTCGGGCCCGGCTGGGCCGGGGCCTGTCCGGTCAGCGACAAGGCGGCGCAAAGCAGCAGGCTGCGAAAAGGGGAGATTTTTTTTGGCATACGGTCGGTTTTGGGTTCATATCGAAAACGGTTGTCCGGCGGAAACGGGAAGGATTTCGTCCCGCCGCGTTGCCGGCGCCTGCCGGATCGTGCGGACGGACGTATCATTCCGGACTAAAATTATGGAAAATTTTTGTTTTTCGAAAAATTTCCCGTACGAATTCGGAAAAAGGGGAGACGTAAACGTTTTTTGCAAATCCGGACAGGGGCCGGGACAACCGTTCCGGAAAGCGTAAAAAAACATTAATATGTTGTTTGTTGATTCGTTATGCGGTGAATCGGAAAAAAACGGAGGGATTCCTTTTGAATTGAATTTTATTTTTTATACCTTTAAAACTGGATTGATCGTTGTATGGAATTTATTGACAGATCTTGCATAACTTAAACTAAACCTTAAGGATTATGGTAATTACATTTAACGAGCTGCGCCGAATCAAGGACAAACTGCCCAGCGGCAGTTCGCAGCGTATTGCGGATGAATTGAACATAGACGTTAACGTTGTGCGGAATTATTTCGGCGGGACGCATTTCAAGGAAGGCGGCCCGGTGGGCATTCATCTCGAGAAAGGTCCTGACGGGGGAGTGGTGACTTTAGACGATGCTTCGATCCTGGAGTGCGCGATGCGTATTATCGCCGAGCAGAAGGATCAGCAGTAACGTGGCGGAAATCGGGCGGCAGGGAGATCGAAAACGGTCTCCCTGCCGTTTTGCGAGCGGGGCGAAACGTGTTTCCGTACATGTCGGGCGGCTCCGTATCGCGTTGACGCGCAGCTGTCGTAAGATACTAAAGGATAAATTAACGGTTTAAAACGGCCGTTTGTTGTATTTCGCAAAAAAATATGTAGCTTTGCAATCCAAATGCGGTTATCATAGCCGAACGCAGGGAATATCAGCGGGTCAGTAAAAACGAAAATATATAAAACTTTTGAACAAATGCAGAATAAAGGTGCACTGAAATTTTTGGCTATCGCGCTCGCGGTCGCCTGTGCGTATCAACTCTCATTTACTTTTGTTACGCGGCACGTGGAGAACAAGGCGGCCCAGTACGCTGCCGGAGACGCGGTCAAGGAGCAAAATTATTTGGATTCGATCAAATCGCAGACTGTCTACAACCTCGGGTTCATAAAGTTCAATTACAAGCAGTGCAAGGAGAAAGAGATCAACCTCGGTCTCGACCTGCGCGGCGGTATGAACGTCATGCTGGAGATCTCGATCGAGGATGTGATCCGGGCGCTTTCGAACGACAGCAAGGATCCCGGTTTCAACCAGGCGCTGGTGCAGGCCCGCGAAGAGCAGAAAAACAGTACGAAGGATTATATCACGCTTTTTGCCGAAGCCTACGAAAAGATTTCGAACGGCGGTCGGCTGAGCTATATTTTCAATACGCCGGAACTGCGCGAACAGATCACCCCGAACAGTACGAACGCCGAAGTGATCAAAGTGCTCCGGTCGTCGGCCGAAGGCGCGATCGAAAACTCGTTCAACGTGCTTCGCAACCGTATCGACAAGTTCGGCGTGACGCAGCCCAATATCCAGCGTCTTGAAAATTCGGGACGGATACTGGTGGAACTGCCGGGCGTCAAGGAGCCGGAACGCGTCCGCAAACTGTTGCAGGGGACGGCCAGCCTCGAATTCTGGGCCACTTACGAAAACCAGGAGATCTATCCGGCGCTGGTGCAGGCCAATGACGTGATCAAAGAACTGCAGGATGCGGGCGAAATCGTTGCGGAAACCGGCGTTGTAGTCGGGCAGCACCGAGCCGAGCTTGATGCGCTCGTCTGTGACCATCAGCTTCGGGTAGTTGGGGTTGATGTAGATGTAGCCGTTCTCGTCGAGCCGCAGGTCTCCGTAGGCGTACAGGTCGCCCATGGTGCCGCCTTCGGTCATGATGAAGTTGGCGCCGCCCATGCTGGCCACTTCATACTCCTTGAGCGTGTAGTATTTGTCCGTCTGCGGGTCGTAGTAGTTGTTCATCAGCTCGACGACCTTGTTCTTGTTGTGGCTGAGCGTGAGGCTGGAGCTCCACGAGAAGTCCCTCCATGTCTTGTCGTATCCGATCGAAAGCTCGAAACCCTTGTTTTCGACGTTGCCCGTCTGCGCGTACATGTTTTCGTAGCCGGCCGAACCAGACAGGGGCACGAGGAAGGTCTGGTGTTTGGTGTTGGACTTGTAGTAGGTGAAGTCCAGCGAGAGCGAATTGGCGAACAGCCGGGCGTTCAGACCCACCTCCCACGAGGTCGTGTTCTCCGGGCGGAGATTCTGGATTGGTCTGGTGGCGCTCGTGGACCACGAACCCTGCTTCCATTTGTAGGTCAGGTAGGAGATGCCCCAAGGAATGGGGCTGCCCACTTCGGCCCACGAAGCCCGCACCTTGAGATAGTCGATGAACGAGGGGAGCTTCACCATTTCGTGAATCAGGCCCGAAAGGCCGACCGAGGGGAAGCAGTACGACAGGTTGTTCGTGTAGGCCAGATTGGAATGCCATTCGTTGCGGACCGTGGCCGTGAGGTAGAGCATGCCCCTCCATCCGGCCTCCACGCTTGCGAATACGGCCTGCTCCTGTTCGCGTTTGCGTTCCTGAAGCCGTTGGCCCGATGCGCCGTAGGGGTTGGTGTTGGTCAGCGAGAAGAAGTTGGGCAGTTCGAGCGGACCGCGCGCTCCGGCGATGCTGGAGAGCTGGTCGGAGATGCTGGCGCCGACATTGGCGAAGAGCGAGAACTGCTCCCAGTGCTTGTTTACGGTG
>OGQI01002628.1_pt1 | contig 10671 bp, 8 predicted proteins | sample 1553171 | NCBI WGS metagenome assembly OGQI01 (sample SAMEA2579988, study PRJEB22360) | human gut metagenome | biome: human gut; feature: human-associated habitat; material: faeces | place: Denmark | collected 2008/2010
CACCGGTATATTGATTTGTGCATAAGCCGTAGTCGCCCATTGAGCCTTTCCGTCCACATTCAACAAAGTCGTTCCGTATTTTTCTTTTATACCGACAGCCAATTGGGGCAAATACTTCGAACGGGCCATATCGGTCTGCAATTTCGCCATCTCTATCCCCATAATGGCAGATTGATAGTCGGCTCTTCTTTCCAGGGCCTTATTCAACCCTTCCTGCTTAGGAACCCAAAGCACTTTTTGAATAGAATCGGTCAAAACTACAGCAGCATCCGGCTCCACTCCCATCATAATATTCAAAGATTGCAGTGCTGTCTTATAATTCGTCGAATTCGTATTCAATTGTAGTTCAGCTTCTTTCAAACGATTCTGCACCATCAATACATCTGTTTTACTGATAGCTCCTTCTTCAAACCGTTTATTTACAATCTCATACAATTCCCTTACAATCTGAACGAATTGTTCTGAAAGCTCATACAGATTGCGGTTTGCGGCCACCGACCAATAGCTGACATCGGCGGCATAAATCATGTTATCCACTGTATGTTCTACCGACAACTGAGCAATAGCATGTTGCAATTTAGCTACATCATATTGTTTCCGGACAGCGCTCCCGGAATAGACATTCTGTACCAATCCGGCTTCTACTCCATAATTATCGTGTTTCAGGTCGGTTCCGGGCAAGAACTCCACCTTCTCCAACTGATAGGAATAGTTTCCGGTAATATCCAATTTCGGAAAAAAGCCCGTTCTAATTCCTTTCAGGGAATATAAAGCCCCGTTTACAGCCTGTTGGGACTTTTGGATATCCTGATTATATTCCAACACCTTTTGCCGGTATTGTTCCACCGACAACGTCTGGGCGTCAACTATTCCACCCCAAAGCATTGCTCCGACGATTAAATATATTTTTTTCATTCCGTTTATTTTTATCCATTCTTTTTATTATTCCTCATTCATTCTTACCTCAGGGGTATCTGTCACTTTCACCCGGAACAACAAACTATAGGTAACAGGTAAAACAAAAATAGTCAACAGACTGGCCACCAATAATCCTCCCATGATACAAGCGGCCATTCCGCCGAACATAGCATCGAACAGCAAAGGCAGCATACCGAGTATCGTCGTCCCCGAAGCCATCGCTACCGGCACAATTCTCGACTTTGTAGCTTCGATAATAGCTTCCAGCCGGGGAGTACCTTTCTCTTCTTCAATACCGATCTGGTCTACCAGCACAATAGCATTCTTGATATTCATACCGATCAACCCCAATACCCCCAGGATTGCAAAGAAATCGAGCATTTTCCCGGTTACAGCCAATCCGAAGACAACTCCGATAAAGATCAGGGGCACCATCAACAAAATGATCGTCGGTTTACGATAAGTTTTAAACAAAAACAACAACACGATGAACATCAGGATAAAGGTCAACGGTAAATTGGCAGCCATAGCCGAATTCGACTCTTCCTGAGTTTCATTTTCCCCGAAGACCTGCATCCGGTAACCCTGAGGGATATCCATACCCTCGGTAATCGCTTTTTTTACCTGCGCAAAAGCTGCCATCGTATTGGCTCCACGTTTAGGTTCACATTGCATCATCATACAACGCTCGCGGTTAAAGCGGCGGACTACATTATAATCATAACCCAAAGCAAAATTATCGATCACCTGTTCCACTTTCACGGAATTTCCTTTCGTACTGAATACAGGCACACTTTTCACATCATTCAAGTTCATTTTTTCCACATCCTCATCTTTCAACAGAATAGGCAAGGAAACATCCCCCTCACGATATTCTCCCAAAGGCAAACCATTGGTAGCCGTACGGAATGAATTAGCAACCTGCTGACGGGTAATTCCCAAGCGTAAACCTTTCTGTTGAGAGAACATCGGTTTCCACACAGGCACCTTATCTCCCCAATTAGAACGGATATCCGTCACCATATCACACTGGCGGGCTATTTTCTTCGCCCTTTCAACCAATGCGGTCAATGTATCGGGATTCTCACCGATAAAACCGATCTCAATAGCAGCTTCAGGCACCGGAGACAAAGCAAAAAGTGCCGAACGGGTAATGATATTGGGAAAGTTCTGGGTCATGTGCTCATAAAACTGCTGTTCTACTTCGGCTGCATCTTCGGGGTCTTTAGTTTCCACCATCACATTAGCATAGTTAGACTTCGGTCCAAAAGAAGAACTTGCCAAATAGTAACGCAACGGAGTACCACCCAATGTCACCGAATATGATTTAACTTTCTCATGATTCTTCAAATAACCCTCCACCTTCATCACATCCTGATCTACCGCATGAATACTGAATCCCTCAGGGAATACCAGATCAGCACGAAAATAAGGCTTATTCATTTTCGGAAAAAAACTCTGAGGCATAACAGCCATAATAACCAAAGAAAGCACCAAAGTCACAAAGACGGTGGTCAATGTCACAAAACGGCGTTTAATCAGCAAGGTCAGAAACTTCTCGAATTTATGATAGAGTTTAGTATCATACGGATCTTTCATTGCACCGCCGGGAACAGCTTCTTTCAAAATAAAATTACCAAAAGTCGTAGTCTGGCACAAAGCCAGAATCCAACTCAATCCCAGTGACACAGCCAATACAACAAATAGCGGTTTCACAATCTCAGCCACGGATGCCGGTGCCAGATACAAAGGCAAGAAAGAGCAGATAGCAATAAAAGTAGCGCCCAGCAATGCCCACTGCGGCTTGATGGCCCCCTCTATCAATGACTGATAACGTGATTTTCCGCGCTTGATACCTATTTGCGCATTATCTGTCACCACAATGGCATTATCCACCAGCATACCCATGGCAATAATAAATGCCGCCAAAGAAGTACGGTTCAATCCTACTCCCCACATCAACATAATAAGCAAAGTACCACCTACTGAGAAAAGTAACGAACTACCTATCAGCATACCGGCACGCGATCCCATCACCACAAAGATAATCAGGATAACAATAACCAATGATTCTATCAAATTCAGGATAAAGCCATTATTCGCCTCATCGGCAATCTTATCCTCAGGATAAAGGGAGGCAAGTTCAATACCGATAGGCAACAATTGCTCTATTTCCGCCAACCTTTCGTCCACTGCTTTACCCACAGCTACCACATTATCCTTTGCTCCACTGGCCACACCTATACCAATAGCACGTTTACCATTGACCCGCATCAAGGTTGAAGGCGGATCATAGTATCCACGCTCCACTGTTGCAATATCCCCCAAACGGACTTCCCGTCCGTCCTTACTGATAATCAACTGATTTTCTATATCTTCCAGACTGGTATAAGTTCCTTCCGTACGCAAGCGCAACTGATAAATTTCTGTCGCTATATCTCCCGTATTCACCTGTATATTCTGCTTCTGCAAGATGCCCATAATTGAAGTGGGATCAATGCCCAGTGCCGAAAGTTTGGAGGTGGATATCTTGACATTGATCACTTCTGTCTGTTCCCCATACAACATCACTTTCTGCACTCCCTCAATCGGAGTCAACTGGGTACGGATACGCTGGGCCCAGTCACGCAAATCAGTATACGAGAATCCCTCATCAGCGGTCAAAGCATAATAAATGCCATACACATCACCAAAGTCATCATTCACTGTAATGGTAGACGCCCCACTGGGCAATTTGGGTTGTATATTCGCCACTTTACGACGTAATTCATCCCATTTCACAGGCATATAATCCGGATCAATCGTAGGCTGAAGTTCAATAGAAATCTTGGACAGTCCGAAATAAGATTCCGATTTAATCTGATATACATCTGTCATGGACTGAATTTCACGTTCAATCGGTTCCGTAATCAGTTTCTCCACTTCATGTGGGTTCGCTCCCGGATACTGGGTAACCAATACCGCAGTCTTTATCACAAAAGGCGCATCTTCTTTCTTAGGCAGCTTGAAGAAGGAGATTACTCCACCTATCAGCAAAATAGCCAAAAAGAAATAGATAACCTTCCGGTTCTCCAAAGAATATTTTGGAATATTCATGATATGCTTTCTCCTTTTTTATTCTGTTAATATTTTTACTTGCTGGCCATCCACAAGATAAGAGGCTCCGGCAGAAACGACCTGTTCACCCGCTTTCACATCTCCGGTAACAATCAAGTCATTACGTCCAACAATAGTACCCTTATCGTTGACTTTGCGTTGTTCCACTTTCTGTGTGGATGGATTATAAACAAATACTTTTTTACTATTCAATGTATTGTCAAACACTACAGCCGACAAAGGTACTGTAATCCCTTCTTTTACCACATCATTCTCAATATTGACAATAACACGACATGAGAACCCCACCGATACCTTGTATTTTTTCAAATCAAATTCCGGATCATCAATGTAAAGGAATACAGGAACTCCTGCCCCATCGGGAGAAGCCTCTACATACTCCTTTACTTTTGCTTGAAATAATTTTCCTTTATAGGCATCAAATTCTACGTAAATAGTAGAAGGAGAAGTTACATAAGAAATATTCGTTTCGGGGATAGTGAACTCCACTTGCAATTTAGCCGGATTAATCAAACACACTACTCCTTGTCCTGGTTGTACACGCTGATAGTTTTCAACGTATTTTTTTTGGATGAAACCATCAAATGGAGCGCGTAGCTTTGTGTCATTCAATGTGTTTTGCGCATCTTCAAATGCCGATTTGGCATTGGTATACGAAGCTTGGGTCGTTTCAAATTCTTGCATGGAAATGGCGTTCTTAGCCAATAGTTTCTCCGCGCGTTGCATCTGTGATGCCGCCTTTTGAAATGAAGCCCTCTTAGCGTCATAATCCAATTTGTAATCTGTCGGATCAATTTCGGCCACTACCTGTCCTTTCTTTACCCGCTGTCCTTCGAGTACATTCATTGCTACCAGCGGACCGGACATTTTAAAGGCCAAGTCACTGAACTGATCAGGCGACACAACACCTGAATACGATTTTTCGATCCTGCTTAACGAGGTCACTTCCGCCAATTTCACGGGACGGGGACCGCGTTCTTGTGCAGGTTGCTGTCCGCAAGAACAGAACACTGCTGCAATCATTGCCATGATAGACAAATTTTTACCTTTCATACTGTTAATCTTCACTATTAGTTTCCGCTGCAAAGTTCTCATAATTATTAAAGGCGTACAAGTGCTAACAGTAAGATATATTAGTCTATTTTTAAGCATTTTCTTTGTTATCTGCTTTAACTGTCCTATATTTGTGGTGCATAATCAAAATCTTCTTTATTTTTATGAAGTATATAGATGACATTAACCTATTTAAATCAAATAAGGATTTCGTTGCAGAAATTGACATGACAGGATCATTAGGCCGTATTTACCACTACCCGCAACGAATGGAAGGATGCTTGTTCCTTCTGTGCCTGCGAGGTGAATGTGACATAACGATCCATCTGTCTGAACACAAGATACAAAAGAACGACATTGTCACTATTTTGCCAGAAACCTTTGTACATGTCCATCGGCAAAGTCCCGACTGCCGTCTGTACCTGATAGGGTTCAACAAAGAGTTGCTGAATGGAATAAACCTCTTCAATTCCACCATGAACTATCTTTCAGCCCTGATTGACACGCCCATTATTCCTCTGCGTCCCGAAATAACCGAGTTGTTTCAAGACTATTTTATGTTGCTGATAAAAATGAAACGTATGGGAGCCAAGCCCAATAAAGACTTAATCAGCACCATGCTGCTCACTATATTGCATGGTGTAGGCAGCATTCATCAGAACACCAATGTAACCACACGTACTTTCAATCGTGGAGAAGAAATTGTAAAACGTCTGGTCCAATATATCATCAAACATTATACGAAAGAACGGAGTGTAGCTTTTTATGCCGATCTGCTTCATATATCCCCTCAGCACCTCAGCACTACTGTCAATAAGATTACGGGAAAAACTGTTACAGATATCATCGCCAAACTAGTGATAACAGATGCGGAAGCCAAACTAAAATCCACCGATCTTACTATTCAGGAGATAGCCTATTCACTTAATTTCCCAGATATCTCATTCTTTGGGAAATATTTTAAAAGATATACAGGAATGTCACCGAAACAGTATAGGGAAAACGGATAGTGAAAACAGACTCAGCCCACGTTAGTACGTGTAAGGTCATACGTCAGTACGTATAAGCCTACATATACTAACGTATAAGCTTATACATACTAACAATGTAAAAACACATGTCCAAAGTCTCTTACACCATAAAAGTTATAAGTTTTTCGGCTTATAAATAGCGTTCCACCAAGTCGCATCGTCCTGCAACCATTTGGCAAACCAGGCAAAGATTGTATTCTGCCACTGGATCCTCTTGCCATAGTCTACAATATGATGATCTTGCCCCGTTACCGCCACAAAAGCTGTTTCGCGTCCCAGCAATTTCAGTGCTGTAAACATCTGAATACTCTCTCCCACCGGTACATTCACATCCGCATCACCATGCAGGAACAGCAAAGGCGTATGTATCTTGTCCGCATTGAACAACGGGCTTTGTTTTACAAAAAGATCAGGATTGCTCCACGGATAACTATCCGCCATGGAAACTTCACTGTACGAATATCCCCAATATCCTTCCCCCCAATAACTGGTATGGTCACTGATACCGGCATGAGAGATGGCCGCTGCAAAAATATCGGTCTGTGTTTGCAGGTATTGTGTCATAAAGCCGCCATAGGACGCACCTATACAGCCTATTTTCTTGTCATTGACAAAAGCATGTTCTTTACAAAACAGCTTTGTACCTTCTATAATATCCTGTGCCACCCCTTCCCCGGCTGTATTGACGTGGCGGGCAGAGAATTCCTGTCCGAAACCGGTAGCACCGCTAGGTTCTATCACATACACCACATAGCCCAATGCCGCGTATGCATGATGCGGATAACGGCTTTCAAAATTACGGCTGACCGGACTGCACCCACCATAATAATTCACAATCATAGGATATTTCCGGTTAGCGTCAAAATGAGGCGGCAGGTAATAACGGCCGTAAATGGTATCACCACGCGAATTGGTAAAACTCCAAGCCTTGCATTCGCCCAGCTCCACATCTTTCAAGATGTCCTTACTTAAGTCTTCCAACAAAGATGATTTCATCTTTTTGGTATTCATGGTGTACAAACGGTCGGAATTTGAGGCGCTTTGTCCATAATAGGCCATAACCGGAGCATTTTGCGCCAATGAGAATGAATTGACCAAATCTTCTGCAACCTCCAGTTGCAGAATTTTCCCATCAGCGGGATTCATCCGGTACAAACTGTAACAGTCACGGTTCTCGGCCGTGAAATATATTTGCCCGTCGGCCTTATTCCACACGGCACGCTGTACGCTGGGATTAAAATCTTTCGTCAGCGGAGTGACCCTCTTATCAGCTATATTCAGCAAATAAAGCTGACCGTCCGTCATACTCGGAGTCTGCCCCTCCTTTACATTTTTCCCTATTCCACCCAGCGATTCAGGCGAGCCGGATACCAATACCTGCGTTCCGTCAGGTGAAAAACGGGCTCCACTGATAAAACCATCTTTATCTATCAGCAATTCCGCCTGTAAAGTCTGCATATCCAACCGATATAGTGAGAATAAAGTAGTAGGACGCTTGGTCAGACGGCTCTGACTGGTCATCATCAAAAGATACCGGCCGTCATTGGAAATATCGGCAGCCCAGACATTGTGATAACCGAAAGTCAGTGGCTGCAACAAACCGATCTTCAAATCATATTTAGCCAGATAAGAACGGTTACGCCATCCCGGCTGGCGGTCATCCGGCTCCAGTACCTCATAAATTTCTTTACGTTCTTTCGGTCCTTCCTGGGTCATGGTGAAAAGCAGGTAGTCTTCCGTAGGTGCGAACTGGAAATACCCGTCAGGTAATTTATTCACCAGCACGGCCTCCACTCCGGTAAGTGGATCCACAACTATCAGCTGCCTGCCATCCACTCCTGTACGGGTATAATAATAACGGTTAGAACGAGGCATCCATTGCATATTCTCAGTACGCTCCGCCAAAACCTTACCGCTGGCAAGTTCAGTAATACGCGTACTGCCGGCCGACCGGCCACCTACACAAGTCGTACGATAATTAGTAATCAGATATCTGCCATCAGGAGAAAGTCCTACTCCGGCAAAACGAGTTCCATGCAACACATCCGCTAAAGTATATAGCTTTTTGTTATCTTGCTTAAGTGAAATGCTTCCCTCTTGATCCGTATCCACACTCACTTTCAAGGAATCTGTTTTCCCTGTTTCAGAAAGATATTTAACAACTACAGAATGGGTGGCCGGCTCCAAAGCGAGTTCAGTCCCTTCCTGCTTTTTCCCATCTACATAAAGTTGGTATTTTTTCAGACCGTCAATCTTCAACTTGGCCGTAGCATAACGAGTATTCTCCAACACAAAGCCCACCATGTGCAAGGCATATCCCGAGTCACTTCCCGGCAAAACTCCGCCTGTAAATAAAGTTCCCTGCTGCAATACGTCCACAGAAAGATGAGTATCTAACAAACGTCCGGATACAAAAGTCTTTGAATTCACATCCACGCTGTCTACCTGAAAAGGAGCCTGTACAATGTAGGGTCCGGCATAACGGAAAGTAGTAATGTCAATCGTTTCAGCACCTGCCATCACAGCCCAGGCAAGAGCACAAGACAATAAGATTTGTTTCTTCATATTTCTAACAATTTGTGTTACACAAAGATACGAAATATAAAAGAAACAAAAACCTTTTTCTACGAATTTCAATGCTTCCTACAACATATTATTTCACCTCTCCCGGCAGATAGCGCAACTGCAAATACTGTTCTCCCGGTTTCAGATACCCCCCTTCGAACATTTCTTTCCTGATCCGGTAAACTGCCACCCTTTTCAATAAGTAATTTTCTACCTTCATCGGCTGCTTTTTACACCAAGAAAGCACTTTCAGACTTCCATCGGCATGAACATCCGCATAGACTTTTACCGTTCTTATCGGAGTCCCGTCCGCTATCTTACGTCCTCTTTTATAATCCACCCACAAAATAGCTTTCGCTTTTTCCCCCTCACATGTCCCAGCATACTTATCCGTTTCGGATGCGGTGGAAGGTGAAGAAGTTCCCTTACAACCTACAACCGCACATAAAATCAAAAGATATAAAATATAGCCCCCTCGTATTTTCATATCAATCGGATTAGTCTTTTATCTCTTCTATAGGAGTAATATCCTCTATTTCAGGCATACCCGGTTCTTTCTTCTGACGGAAGCGGATGATGTTTATCAAATCGGACAGTCCGTATACAATGCTGCTCACTCCCAGAATGATGAATGGAACAGCCGCCGCCGTAAATGGATTAAATAATACCACAATACCTGCAATCAGCACCAACACAGGTATCACAAAGAAACCTCCCGGTACCACCGTCCAACTACGCGCAGCAGACAAATTCACAATCTGACTGATTCCCGCCAGTACCAAAACAGCACCCAGCACATACATCAGAATACCGACAAAAAATGCCGGCATAATCATCAGCCAAAGACCAAACAGCAGACTACCCAATCCGGCTATAGGAAAAGACATTCCATTCTGCTTTCCACGAGTAAGATAACCAAAGACAGAGAACAGACCTGGTACCAAAAACAAAGCTCCGATAGTAATCACCAAATACAGGATAGCAGCTTCGGGCCATGCTACCAATAATACGCCCAATACTAATGCACAGATGCATCGGATTATAGAATAATTCATTGTTTTCATTGTTACATATTATTTATACTATTACACTTTTTCAATAATCAATAAGCGAATATACAGAATATTTCTGAAAAAGAATAAGAAAAGGCAGGGAATTAATCCACTGCCTCTATTTGTTCTGTTTCCGGTAAGCCCTGATCATTCTCGTCTTCGTCAATCAATATAGCCCAAAAGAGCCACCACAACAATAATGCAGCCAATACCACCGCTCCTATTCTTATCCAAAGTTTACGTTTCATCTTATTTCCTTTTTAATGATTTATTAACTGATGCATTAAGAACCATCCACACAGCCGAAATGTTCATAGATAAAACCCAATTAAATGAATAAGATTATGAATAATGGAAAATTTTTCGCAGGACTGGCACTAGGTGCGTTGGTCGGCAGTGCATTGAGTTGTTTCGCCCACAGCAACAGAGGACGCAAACTGAGAAGAGACATTTATGACACCATTCAGGACTTGGAAGAAGATGCGTATGACTTTGCACATCGCGCTAAGCATAAAGCAGAGAAAGTAAGCGGAGAAGTGGTGGAAAAGATGAGTCAACAGGCCGAAGCTGTAAAAGGCAAATTGAACGAAGTTACCAATAAATAGAAAAAAAGTAAGTTTTTTCTTTGGAGATAAAATCAAAACGATTACATTTGCACCGAAATAGAAACAAAAAAGATGAAAAGAATATTAGTAAATACATGTTGGTGGCGTCTCTTGCAACTGAATAAGTCGTAAGAGAACCAGTCCATGTGTATATACTTAACATTCTAAAAGGATATTCAGAAAAGGTCTGTCGTACTTACGACAGGCCTTTTTTCGTTTATGCAATATACAAAAAATAGATACTCAATCACAATGAAAACTTATCAAGTAAACAAGGCTCAGTTTGAAAACTTGGGGGAATTAGTTAAAAACACTATCTTTGTGGCATGA
>OGQI01002631.1_pt1 | contig 10669 bp, 8 predicted proteins | sample 1553171 | NCBI WGS metagenome assembly OGQI01 (sample SAMEA2579988, study PRJEB22360) | human gut metagenome | biome: human gut; feature: human-associated habitat; material: faeces | place: Denmark | collected 2008/2010
CAATGCTTACAAGATCCTTAGTCTTGCTCGTCTGCCAGTTCCGACACTTCCGCATAAAAGGCTTTTCTCGATTGCCCGAAGATTATATTACTACACTTTCAGGAAAAAAGCAACAACAATTTTTGCTTTTTTTCATCTTTTTTGTTCTTTTGCGAATTGTTTTGACTTCGTCCTTTCCTTCTTTCATTTGGATTGGCAATATCGAGTAAAACACTTGACACGAGTACGAAATCGGACTATACTGTAATAAGTACGAAATCGGACTTGAGGAGAAAAAATAATGGAGTCGAAACAAAAAACACTATACATGAGCCGTCAGCTCATAGAGTTTAATCACATTTATAAAGAGTTTAATGATGTATACCGTGAGGCTGCGACAAAGGTAGGACTGTCATTAAGCGGATTTGATATTCTATACGCCATTTGTGAGATGGGGGATGGATGTTTGCAGCGCGATATCAGTCAGATGTGCTGTATTCCAAAGCAGACAGTGAATTCATCGATCCGTAAGCTGGAACAGGATAGATATCTGATACTGGAAAAAGGAAAAGGCCGTGATATGCATATTCATCTGACGGAAAAGGGACAGAAACTTATGGAAGAGAAGATTTATCCAGTGATAGAGGCAGAGAATCAGGCATTTTCTGGTATGAGTAAGGAAGAATGCAAGAAAATGCTGGAACTTTACGAAAAATACAATATGGAATTAAAAGCGAATATCCATAAGCTTCAAATGTCTCGAGTATAGTTGAGGATTTTATAGAAGCAGAAGTGAATGCACTTCTGATATAGCATCCGGCAGGATTGCAGAGGTATTCTTGAAAAAGAGGAGTAGATTTTTTTTATGGAGATTCAGTTATCAGATCATTTTACTTATAAAAAATTAATAAAATTTGTATTACCGTCTATTGTGATGATGATCTTTACATCGATCTACGGAGTTGTAGACGGTCTGTTTGTGTCGAATTTTGCCGGAAAGACTGCATTTGCAGCAATCAATTTAATTATGCCGATTCTGATGGGACTTTCAGCTCTTGGATTTATGATCGGTACCGGAGGCAGCGCGATTGTAGCAACAACTCTTGGAGAAGGAAAAAAAGAAAAGGCAAATGAATATTTTTCCATGTTAGTCTATGTTACGATCATTGGCGGCATAGCAGTTAGTATTCTTGGAATGATTTTGATTCGTCCGGTAGCAGTGATGCTTGGCGCAGCTGGTGAACTGCTTTCAGACTGCGTGTTGTACGGGCGCATCACATTTATTTCTTTTCCGGCTTTTATGCTGCAGAATGTGTTTCAGAGCTTTTTTGTAGCAGCACAGAAACCAAAACTTGGGCTAAAAGTTATCATTGTGGCGGGTGTGACCAACATGGTTCTGGATTATTTGTTTGTGGGACGTCTTGGATTTGGAATTGCAGGGGCAGCAGTTGCGACAGTATGCGGAGAATTTATCGGCGGATTGTTCCCGATTTTTTATTTTGCACGAAAAAATTCAAGTCTTCTGAAACTTGGAAGACCAAGTTTTGACAGAAGAATTTTATTAAAGACATGCAGCAATGGTGCATCCGAGTTTATGACGAATCTGTCCAGTTCAGTGGTAAATTCTCTTTATAATCTGCAGCTTATGAAAGTGGCCGGTGAAAATGGAGTAGCGGCTTATGGATCTATTATGTATGCGAACTTTATATTTGTTGCTATTTTTATCGGATATTCTATTGGAAGTGCGCCGATCGTCAGCTATCATTATGGTGCCGGCAATCACAGTGAGCTGAAAAATATGTTTAAAAAGAGCCTGCGGCTGATTGGACTATGGGGGATTGGACTTTTCATGTTCTCTCAGGTGATTACAACACCGCTTGCAAAATTGTTTGTGGGATATGACGCAGAATTATTTGAGCTGACAAGACACGGATTCAGGATATATTTTATCAGTTTTCTGGTCAATGGATTCAATATTTATGGATCAGCATTCTTTACAGCATTGAACAATGGAATGATTTCGGCTGCGATTTCATTTCTTCGAACATTATTATTCCAGATGGCGGCAGTTCTGATACTGCCTGTATTCTTTGGAGTGAACGGAATCTGGAGTGCCGTTACAGTGGCAGAGCTTTGTACACTTTTTATGACAGCTGCATTTTTTATCAGACAGCGAAAGAAATATCATTATATGTAAAAATACATCAATCAGGTATTCTTGAATCTGTAAGAAAATATAATGTGAAAAACAGTACCAGCAGACGGAATTGTATTGTATAATGAAAGTATGATTATACAAGTGTGAAGATGGAGCGTGATTCTATGATGATTCGGGAGCAGATGGAAGAAAGAGAATTGGAGTATTTAAGTCCTTATGCGACATTGAGTAAGAATTCAAAAGGCCGGAAGATTAAGGAAGAGGAATGTGATATTCGTCCGGTCTTTCAGCGTGATCGTGACCGGATCGTGCACTGCAAGGCGTTCCGCAGACTGAAGCAGAAGACCCAGGTGTTTCTTCTTCCGAAAGGAGATCATTACCGTACAAGGCTGACACATACACTGGAGGTGTCACAAAATGCAAGAACAATTGCGAAAGCACTCCGGCTTAATGAGGAACTGGTAGAAGCAATTGCCCTGGGGCATGATCTGGGACATACACCTTTCGGGCATGCAGGGGAGCGTGCGCTCAATGAACTTTGCCCGGGAGGTTTCAAACACAATGAGCAGAGTGTGCGAGTGGTGGAATCTATAGAAAAGGAAGGACGGGGACTGAATCTTACATGGGAAGTCATTGACGGGATCAGGAATCACAAAACAAGCGGACGCCCGTCAACACTGGAAGGACAGATCGTGCGCCTGTCAGATAAGATCGCCTATATTAATCATGATATTGATGATGCAATCCGTGGCGGTATTTTAAGAGAAGAAGATATTCCGAAGAAATATACGGATGTTTTGGGAACTTCGGTGAAAGGACGCCTGAACACACTTGTACATAATGTTATTATCAACAGTGTGGATCGTCCGGTGATTCAGATGTCTGAGGAAGTTCATGAGGCTATGCAGGGCCTTCGTGTATTTATGTTTGAAAATGTTTACCGTAACCCGGTTGCCAAGAAGGAAGAGGGCAAAGCAATCCATATGATTACCAATCTATATGAATTCTATATAAAGAATCCGGAGTTTCTTCCGGAGCAATCACAGAATATGTTAAAAAAGGGAGAAGAGCTGTCACGGGTCGTGTGCGATTATATCGCAGGAATGACGGATACTTATGCAGTGAAGAAATTTACGGAATTTTTTATCCCAGAATCTTGGAAAAATTAAAGGAAATATAAAGTTTGTGTCGAATATTATTAATAGGGACGTTTCTTCTTCTGGATTTGAAGAAGAGATGATGAAAAATGAAAGGACGCAGATATGTATTATCCAGAGGAATTAGTGGAAGAAATCCGGTCAAAAAATGATATCGTAGATGTAATTTCCAGTTATGTGAGACTTCAGAAAAAAGGAAGCTCCTACTTTGGATTATGTCCATTTCATAATGAAAAATCCCCGTCATTTTCAGTCAGCAGACAGAAGCAGATGTATTATTGCTTTGGCTGTGGTGCCGGAGGAAATGTATTCACATTTCTGATGGAATATGAACATTATTCTTTTGTAGAGGCACTGAAATATCTGGCGGATCGTGCAGGTGTGGAGCTTCCGGAACCGGAGTACTCCGGGGAGGCGAAAAAGCGCGCAGATACAAAAGCTATATTACTGGAGATTAATAAGGCAGCAGCACAGTACTTTTATGTACAGCTTTTAAGGCCGCAAGGGGGACATGCCCTTACATACTTAAAAGATCGAAAGCTAAGTGACGATACGATCAAAGCATTTGGTCTGGGATATTCGAACAAGTACAGTGATGATCTGTACAAGTATCTGAAATCAAAAGGCTACAAAGACGATATGATCTCACAGGCAGGTCTGATCAGTATTGATGAAAAATACGGAGTTCACGATAAGTTCTGGAACAGGGTCATGTTTCCGATTATGGATGTAAACAGTCGTGTTATTGGATTTGGCGGCCGTGTCATGGGTGATGCAAAGCCAAAATATCTGAACTCACCGGAGACGATCATTTTTGACAAAAGCCGGAACCTGTATGGACTGAATCGAGCAAGAAAGTCGAGAAAACCTTATTTTCTGCTTTGTGAGGGCTATATGGATGTGATTTCCCTGCATCAGGCGGGATTTACCAATGCAGTAGCGTCACTTGGAACAGCCCTGACACCGGGACATGCAGCGCTTATCAAACGGTATGTCAATGAAGTCTACCTGACGTATGACAGTGACGAGGCAGGAACGAAAGCAGCTCTGAGGGCAGGACCGATTCTGCGTGAAGTTGGGATTACGGCAAAAATCATTCGGATGGAACCGTATAAAGATCCAGATGAATTTATTAAAAATCTCGGTGCTGAAGCCTTTGAAGAACGGATCCAGAAGGCAAGGAATGGATTTATGTTCAGTCTTGAAATTCTGGAACGGGATTATGATATGACGTCGCCGGAAGGCAGAACGGACTTTATGAAGGAAGCTGCGAGAAAGCTTACAGAGTTTGATGAAGAGATAGAGCGCAATAACTACATTGATGCAGTTGCAGGGACTTATCATGTCGGCAGTGAAGATCTGAAAAAACTGGTCGGACGAATGGCAGTTCAGACCGGACTTGCAAAGCCGGTGGAAAGACCGAGATCTACAAGGAGTCAGAACCTGGATAAGGAAGATGGTACACGAAAGTCACAGAAGATTCTGCTGACATGGATGGCATCGGATGAGAATGTATTTGCACAGATCCAGAAGTATATTCATCCGGAAGATTTTCAGGAAGGGATATATCGGACTGTAGCTGAGCTTTTATATGCGCAGCACGAACAGGGAAAGCTCAATCCGGCGCAGATCATGAATCATTTTACAGATGAAGAGGAACATCGTGAGGTGGCAGCGCTTTTTAATACAAGAATCCGGGAAATTAAAACAGCACATGAACAGGAAAAGGCATTAAAAGAGACAATTATCCGGGTAAAGAAGAATAGTATTGAAGAACACTCAGCAAAGCTTGATCCGACCGATATACAGGGATTGCAGAAGCTGATGGAAGCAAAACGGGCGTTGCAGGACCTTGAAAAATTGCATATTTCTATTAATTAAGGATAAAATAAAAACATATAATGGAGGATGGACACCACATGGAAGAAAACATAGCGAAATTTGGGGAAAAGTTAAAACAACTGGTTGCTCATGGAAAGAAGAATAAGAGTATCCTGGAACTTCAGGAAATCAATGATTTTTTCTCAGATATGGAGCTTGATGCAGAACAGATGGAGAAAGTTTATGAGTATCTGGAGGCCAATCATATTGATGTGCTTCGTGTAAGCGGAGATGGGGATGGAATTGAGGAATTAGATGATGTTGATGATTCCGATATTGTTCTGACAGATGAAGACGATGTTGATATGGAGAAAATCGACTTGTCTGTGCCGGATGGAATCAGTATAGAGGATCCGGTCCGTATGTATCTGAAAGAGATTGGAAAGGTACCGCTTCTTTCAGCAGATGAAGAAGTAGAGCTTGCAAAGCGTATGGCAGAGGGAGATGAGGATGCTAAGAAGCGTCTGGCAGAAGCAAACCTTCGTCTTGTTGTCAGTATTGCTAAGAGATATGTGGGACGTGGAATGCTGTTTCTGGATCTGATTCAGGAAGGTAATTTGGGTCTAATTAAAGCGGTTGAGAAGTTTGACTATCATAAAGGATTCAAATTCAGTACTTATGCAACATGGTGGATCCGCCAGGCAATTACAAGAGCAATTGCTGATCAGGCCAGAACTATCCGTATTCCGGTGCATATGGTAGAGACGATCAACAAACTGATCCGTGTATCCAGACAGCTTCTTCAGGAACTGGGAAGAGAACCGCTTCCGGAAGAGATTGCCAAGGAGATGGATATGCCGGTAGAACGTGTACGTGAGATTCTGAAGATTTCACAGGAACCGGTGTCTCTGGAGACACCAATCGGTGAAGAGGAAGACAGCCACCTGGGTGATTTTATTCAGGATGACAATGTTCCGGTACCGGCAGAGGCAGCAGCAGCGACATTGCTGAAAGAGCAGTTAGATGAAGTGTTGGATACTCTGACAGAGAGAGAACAGAAAGTACTCCGTCTTCGTTTCGGTATGAATGATGGTCGTGCACGAACTCTGGAAGAAGTTGGTAAGGAGTTTGACGTTACCAGAGAGCGTATTCGTCAGATTGAGGCGAAGGCACTTCGTAAGCTTCGTCATCCGAGTCGTAGCAGAAAACTGAGAGATTATCTTGAATAAGAAAGAGGCGCCTATGGAACTATCAAAAAGACTGAAAGCTGTTGCCGGTCTTGTGACAGAGGGCGCCTCTGTTGCGGATATCGGAACAGACCATGGTTACGTACCAATTTGGCTGATCCAGTCCGGACGAGCAGCAAAGGTGATCGCAATGGATGTAAATGAAGGTCCGCTGGAGAGAGCCAGAGGGCATATCCGGTCAAAGAGACTGGAGAATGTGATATTTACCAGAAAATCAGATGGACTGCAGGCATTGCATGTGGGAGAAGCAGACACGATGATCGCAGCCGGAATGGGGGGCGGTCTGGTGATAAGGATTCTGGAGGATTCGCCGGAGATTACAGCAGATCTGAAAGAATTTATCCTGCAGCCACAATCAGAGATTCACAAGGTCAGAGAATATTTGAATCGGCATGGTTACCGGAGTGTGGAAGAGGATATGGTAGAAGAGGATGGCAAATACTATCCGATGATGAAACTGGTGCATGGAGAAGAAGCGCCATATTCACAGGAGGAGTTGTATTATGGGCGCTTACTCCTGAAGAAAAAGAATCCAGTATTATATCAGTTTCTTCAGAGAGAACATAGCTTAAAAAAGGGGATCGCTGATAGATTGGGAGATCAGACTGGAAAAGGAGCAGAGAGCAGACAGAAAGAGCTTCAAGACGAACTGGAACGGATTGAACATGCAATTGCTTCTTATGAAATGTAGAGAAATAAAGTAGCAAAACGAGGTGATACAGATGTTGTGTCAGGAAATTATAGAAACACTGGAGGCGCGTTATCCCGGAAGCTGTGCGATGGACTGGGATAATGTGGGACTCCTTGTGGGAAGAAGGAAAAAAGAAGTACATCGCATTTATGTGGCAGTGGATGCAACGGATGAAGTGATCGAGGAAGCGATCGAAGCACAGGCAGATATGCTTGTGACGCATCATCCGATGATATTTTCCGGAATGAAACAAATAACAGGAGATGATTTTATCGGCAGAAGAGTATTGCGCCTGATTCAGAATGATATAGCATATTATGCGATGCATACCAATTATGATGTGATGGGAATGGCAGAGCTTTCGGGTGAAGTACTGGGACTTAAAAATGCAGAAGTACTGGATGTAACCTGCCAGAGTCCGTTAGACGGCAGCCCGCAGGGGATCGGCCGTGTAGCAGATTTGGAAGACCCGATCTGTCTACAGGAATGTTGCGAACTGGTGAAAGCAAAATATGAATTGGAAGCAGTAAAAGTATTCGGAGATCCGTCTGCCGAGATCCGTCGTGTGGCAATCTCTCCGGGAGCCGGCAAGAGTATGGTATCGGCAGCATTTGCGGCGCATGCAGATGTACTGATTACAGGAGATATTGACCATCACACCGGAATTGATGCGGTTGCACAGGGGCTTATGATCATAGATGGTGGTCACTATGGGATTGAGAAAATATTTGTACCGGATGTAGCAGCGTTTCTCCGGGAGAAATGTCAGGCGATCGATGTAGTGGAAGCACCTGTATGTAATCCATTTCAGATCGTATAAGGCAGAAAGGAGCGATGGATATGGCACAGGAAATGGTCAGTGTTCAGATTGGTGAAAAGGTATATCAGTACGAGAAAGGTACAACGTATCGAGAGATTGCGTTAGTTCATCAGCAGGATTATGAAAATGACATTGTGTTGGTATTTGTTAATAAGAAGCTTCAGGAATTGAGAAAAACATTGAAGACAGATTGTGAGATGCAATTTGTCACAACAGGGGATCAGATTGGATATGCAACTTATAAGCGCAGTATGAATCTGTTACTGGTAAAAGCGATCTATGATGTGTGTGATCACGCTCCTGAGACGAAAGTGCGGATACATTTCTCAGTCAGTGATGGGCTGTACTGCACAGTGGAAGGCGCCGTGGTAAATACTGAGTTCTTAGAGAAAGTTAAAGTACGGATGCAGGAAATGATCCGGCGGGATATTCCAATCAACAAACGGACGGTCGATACCGATGATGCAGTTGCATTGTTCCGCCAATATGGTATGGAAGATAAAGAGAGACTGTTTGCGTATCGGAGAGTATCAAAAGTAAATCTTTATAGTATCAATGAGTTTGAAGATTACTTTTACGGATATATGGTGCCGAGTGCCGGATATCTGAAATGGTTCGAATTGCATCCATATGAGGAGGGATTTGTTATTCAGATGCCGACAAAACAGGCACCAAAAGTGGTGCGTCCATTCCGCCCGGCCGAGAAGCTGTTCCATGTTCAGAAAGAATCTGTACACTGGGGAGATATGCAGAATATTGAGACGGTTGGTGCATTGAATGATGTGATCGTAAAAGATGGACCGGGAGAAATGATCCTGGTGCAGGAAGCGTTACAGGAAAAGAAGATTGCGGATATTGCGGCACAGATTGCGGCCGATCCGAAGGTTAAATTTATCCTGATCGCAGGACCGTCATCTTCCGGTAAGACGACATTTTCCCATCGTCTGTCCGTACAGCTTAAGGTAAATGGCATGGTGCCGCATCCGATTTCTGTAGATAATTTCTTTGTAGAACGAGAAGATACACCGATAGATGCAGATGGAAAGTATGATTTCGAGAGTCTTCAGACGGTAGATGTCAAGCTGTTCCATGACTGTATGCTCCGTCTGCTGAATGGAGAAGAAGTAGTGCTTCCGACCTTCAATTTTAAGACAGGACACAAGGAATACATCTCTAAGCCAAAGAAGATGGGGGTAAATGATGTGCTGGTAATTGAAGGTATTCATTGCCTGAATCCCAAAATGACAGCAGGATTGCCGGATGAGAATAAATTCAAGATTTATATCAGTGCGTTGACACAGCTGAATATTGATGAGCATAATCGAATTCCGACTACTGACGGCAGACTGATTCGCCGGATCGTACGGGATGCCAGAACCAGAGGCACATCGGCGAAGAATACGATCGCTATGTGGCAGTCAGTACGCCGGGGTGAAGAGAATAATATTTTCCCATATCAGGAAGAAGCGGATGTAATGTTTAACTCATCACTGATCTATGAACTGGCGGTATTGAAAGAATATGTAGAACCTCTGCTGTTTGGAATCGAGCATGACTGCCCGGAATATCCGGAAGTGAAGCGATTGCTGAAATTTCTGGATTATTTTGTGGGAATTGGCAGTGAAAGAGTGCCAGCCAATTCGCTGCTAAGGGAATTCGTAGGCGGAGGATGCTTCCAGTTGTAAAAATACAGAATATACCAATGTATATGCCATTATAAAAAGGACAGATTGCAAAGGATAAAGCCTGCTGGCAGGTATGTTTGCATACTGTCCTTTATTTTGCATATGAGTTAAGCAAATTATCGAGTCTTACTATAAAATTCCGCGATCTTATCCATTCTTGCTGCCATATTCTGGAACAGCATATCAACTAATGTAATTGCGGTCATGGATTCTACGACAACTACGGCACGCGGTACGATGACCGGGTCGTGGCGTCCGTGGATCGTGAGTGACAGAGGCTTACCATCCTTGTCTACGGTATCCTGTGGTTGTGAAATGGATGGTGTAGGCTTAATGGCTGCACGGAGAACAATTGTACTGCCATCGCTCATACCGCCCAGCACACCACCAGAATGATTGGTTTCTTTATATATGCCATCTGAATTAGAAGAAAATGCATCGTTATTCTGGCTCCCGGAAGCTTTGGCTGCCTGGAAGCCATCACCGATCTCGAAGCCCTTGACAGCACCGATAGACATCATGGCTTTGGCGAGGTTGGCATCCAGCTTTTCAAAAACTGTCTCGCCGATTCCTGCTGGCATATGGTCTACCCGGCATTCGATGATACCGCCGGAGGAATCCTGTGATCGGATGCATTCCTCAAGATAAGCAGAAGCTTTTTCAGCGTACTGATTATTTGGCATATATAACGTATTATCTGTGATTACACTATAGTCATAGTCCTGTTTCGGAATGCTGACCGGTCCGATGGACTTGGTGTAAGCCATAACCTGGATGCCAAGAGATTCCAGAATCTTACATGCAACAGCACCGGCAGCTACACGACCGATGGTCTCGCGCCCAGAAGAACGTCCGCCGCCACGGTAGTCGCGAAAACCGTACTTGGCATCAAAAGTGTAATCTGCATGTCCCGGACGATAAGATGTCGCAATATTCCCATAATCTCTGGAACGCTGATCTTGATTCCGCACGAGAAGAGAAATAGGAGTTCCGGTTGTAGTTCCTTCAAAGACTCCGGACAGAATCTCGACAGAGTCAGATTCATTCCGCTTCGTTGTATATTTACTCTGTCCCGGTTTGCGGCGATCTAAAAATTGTTGAATATCCTGTT
>OGQI01002632.1_pt1 | contig 10669 bp, 13 predicted proteins | sample 1553171 | NCBI WGS metagenome assembly OGQI01 (sample SAMEA2579988, study PRJEB22360) | human gut metagenome | biome: human gut; feature: human-associated habitat; material: faeces | place: Denmark | collected 2008/2010
CGCTTTGCTCCCTGTGCATACCAGAACTGATAGGTTCCGTAATTGGTATTATTTGCCTGTGTGGAAATATGGATCTCTATCTCAGGACAGATCTCCTTTGCGATCATAAATACTCCCGGATCGGAAATGATCAGTGCATCCGGTTTGATCTCTTTTAATTCCGTAAAATATTTTTTCACACCTTCTAAATCCTGATTATGTGCTAAAATATTTGCCGTAATATAGACTTTGACACCATGCTCATGTGCAAATGCAATGCCCTCTTTGATCTCTTCATTTGTAAAATTCTTTGCCTTTGCCCGAAGTCCAAATGCCTCTCCACCGATATAAACAGCATCTGCTCCAAATATCACAGCAATCTTCAATACTTCTAAGCTGCTTGCCGGCACTAATAATTCCGGATGTCTCATGCTTTTCTTCCCTTCTTTGTACTGATTGTAATTCCATCACCGACCGGCAGGACTGCCGTAGTCAGTTCTTCACTATGCGTTAATGTATAGAGATACTCCCTCATTCTCTTATGTATCGTGCGGTTTCTTCTTGTCACTGCAAACCGTGATTCGATAATGTCGCCATCCTGCAGCACATTATCGGAGATCAAAATTCCCTCCGGCTGCAACAGTTCTAATACCCGTGGCAGGAAATTCAGATACTGTCCCTTTGCCGCATCCATAAATACAAAGTCATAGGGGCCCGCAAGCCCCTTCATAACTTCCAGCGCATCCCCCTCTAACAGGGTAATGTCCGATTCTTTCCCTGCCCTCTTAAAATTCTCGCGGGCAATCGGGATTCGTTTATCATAATTCTCAATTGTAGTAATCTTACATCCTGCCGGAGCATATTCACTCATAACAAGTGCTGAAAAACCAACCGCCGTACCGACTTCCAATATGTTCATCGGACGGTTCATGGTAATCAATGTCTTCAAAAAGCTCTTGGTCTCTTTCCGGATAATCGGCACATAGGTATCCAGTGCCTCTTTTTCAATCTCCTCCAGCAGAGAATTCTCCGGCGTCTCCAGTGAATGGATATAAGTCACCATTCTTTCATCTACTATCATTTCTATACATCCATAATGATCGGAAGGATCATTGGTCTTCTCTTGGTGCGCTTCCAGATAAATTCATTCATCGTATCGCGGACAACAAGCTTGATCTTGCTCCAGTCTGCATTCTTCTGACGTCCCAGATAATTGCCAACCGCTTCTTCCAGTACGTGTCTGGCGTCTTCCATCAGACCTTCTGATTCTCTTACATATACGAAACCTCTGGATACAATATCCGGGCCTGCAAGCAACTGATTGGTACCCTTTTCCAGCGTCATCACAACAATCAGGATACCGTCTTCTGCCAGATGCTGACGATCACGCAGTACGATATTACCAACATCACCGACTCCAAGTCCGTCTACCAGAACCTCGCCTGTGTGTACCTTATCTACAACCTTAGCCTCTTCTTCGCTTACTTCCAGTACATCACCGGACTGCAGCATGAAGATGTTCTCCTTCGGAATGCCAAGCGACTCAGCCAGTTTGGCATTCGCCTTTCTGTGACGGTATTCACCATGGATCGGTACTGCATATTTCGGTTTTACCAGAGAGTAGATCAGCTTCAGTTCTTCCTGGCAGGCATGTCCGGATACATGTGCATCCTGGAAAATGACATTCGCGCCTTTTTCTGACAGTTCGTTGATGACACGGGAAACGGATTTTTCATTACCCGGTATCGGATTGGAACTGAAGATAACTGTATCATTCGGCATAATGGTAATCTTGCGGTGAATATCCGCTGCCATTCTGGACAGCGCGGCCATAGACTCTCCCTGACTTCCCGTCGTGATCAGTACTGTCTTCTCCGGCGGATAATTCTTAAGCTGATCGATCTCGATCAAAGTTCTGTCCGGAACCTTGAGATAGCCAAGTTCCTGTGCCGTAGCAATAATATTAACCATGCTTCGTCCTTCAACTACAACCTTACGTCCGTATTTGTAAGCAGAGTTGATGATCTGCTGCACGCGGTCTACGTTAGATGCAAATGTTGCAATAATAATACGGGTATCCTTGTACTCCGCAAATAAATGATCAAAGGTATATCCCACGGTACGCTCAGACTGCGTGAAGCCCTTTCGCTCCGCATTGGTACTGTCTGACATGAGTGCCAGTACACCTTTCTTACCAATCTCAGCAAAACGCTGCAGATCGATCGCATCACCAAATACCGGTGTGTAGTCTACCTTAAAGTCTCCTGTGTGAATAACAATACCTGCCGGTGAGTAGATTGCAAGTGCTGATGCATCCTGAATACTGTGGTTTGTCTTAATAAATTCAATACGAAACTGTCCCAACATAATAGACTGTCCATGCTTTACTACCTTTCTGCGGGTAGAGCGGAGCAGATTATGCTCAGCCAACTTCTTTTCGATAATACCCATAGTAAGCTTTGTCGCATAGATTGGCAGGTTAATTTCCTTCAATACATACGACAATGCGCCAATGTGGTCTTCGTGTCCATGGGTAATCACAAAGCCCTTAACTTTCTTAATGTTGTCTTTCAGATAAGTGATATCCGGGATTACCAGATCGATCCCCAGCATATCGTCCTCCGGGAATGCCAGTCCGCAATCCACAACAACAATACTGTCTCCGAATTCGAAGGCAGTGATGTTCATTCCGATCTTCTCAAGACCTCCGAGCGGAATGATTCGCAATTTTCCGTTTTTCCCTTTCTTCAAACTTTACACCTCCATGTGTTATTACATCTGATCCTGATCTTTCTTCAGACATTCTTTACACTGGCCGTAAAATTTCAATTCATGATCTAACACATGGAATCCCGTCTCTTCCTCGATCTGACGCTCCAAATCGTCCAAAAGGTCATGTCGAAACGGAAGAACCTTTCCACATATCTTACATATCAGATGATGATGGTGATGCTTTAATTCCCCGTTCAGCTGGTCACCAATCTCATACCTGATACATCCATCATCCAAATTAATACGATCCACTAACTGCATATTCAGCAGCAACTGTAATGTCCGGTAGATCGTTGCAAGACCAATCTCCGGATAGTCTTCCTTTACCAGGTCATAAATGTCCTCTGCAGTCATATGAGTGTCACGATGATCCGCAAGTACTTCTAATACAAGCAACCTCTGATTGGTCACTTTTAACCCTTTTTCTTTCAGTAGTTTCTTAAACTCTTCCTGACTTATCGCCATAGCACGCTACCTTTCGATGTCTACGTCCTCCAACAACTCCTCGAATATCTTAAATACAGCGTTCATTTCCACGTCGTCTTCTACAAATTCAAACACGCAGTCCTTATCCTCTGCATCGGATGTATCCTTTAATATCGTACATTCCGCATCCCCATATTCAGAATCTGTCACCAGAATGTATGTCACTCCATTAACCTTTGTCTGTTCCAGTACATAAAATTCCAGTTCTTCTCCATTCTCATCTGATAACATTGTAATCTTTTCCATCCGACACTTCACCTCTGTTCTAATTATCTTATCGAAAATTATCCAATCGAATCCAGGTATCCCTGCAAAATAAAAACCGCGGCAATCTTATCAATATACTGCTTACGGTTCTCACGTCTTACATTATTCTCGATCAAAGTACGCTCTGCTTCTACTGTCGTGAGACGCTCGTCCCACATCACGACTTCCAGCCCTGTACGGCGCTTCACCATCTCTCCGAACGCGAGAGCCTTCTGTGCTCTCTCTCCCAGATCATTATTCATGTGCTTCGGAAGTCCGAGAACAATCCGCTCCACCTCATACTCACTGATCAGTTCTTCAATCCGCGCACAGGTTTTGCGCAGCTTATTCTCATCCTTCCTCCAGATCGTCTCGACCGCCTGTGCCGTAATTCCAAGCGGATCGCTCATAGCGACACCGACCGTCTTCGATCCGTAATCAAGCCCCATAATTCTCATATACTATTCTTCCCATCCGAAATGCTTGATATACGTCTTCAGCATCTCTTCTACTAACTCGTCCCGCTCCATCTTCATAATCAGGCTTCTGGCTCCATTATAACTTGTGATATAAGTAGGATCTCCTGACATAATATATCCTACGATCTGATTCACAGGATTATAGCCTTTCTCGCTCAGTGCTTCATACACGATCTCAAGAATATCTTTTGCCTGAATCTGCGGACCGCTTTCTACCTGAAAAAACTGTGTGTTGGTTAAATCTTTCATATACTCACGTCCTCTCGAAATACTTCAACTTTATTCTACATGAATCCATTATAAAATTCAATCAATTATTTGCGAACGATTTTCGATTTCTACATTTATTAACTGATTTGCAAGATTTTCTTCCGTTTTTCGTCCAACTTTCACATACTCTCTCGTATGTCCGATCTGCCACGTCTCACTGTCGCGCTGAATCTCCTCTTCCATAAGGACTTCTACTGTCTGTCCGATCAGGCGGTCTTCAAATGCCTTTTTATTTACCTTGCCAAGAGCGATCAGCTGATTGCTGCGCTCAGTCTTCACAGGCTCCGGTACCTGATCCTTCATCTCGGCTGCCTTAGTGCCCTGACGTCTGGAATATTTGAAAATGTTTGTCTCATAGAAGTTCACTTTCTCCAGAAATGCCTTTGACTCCCGGAACTCTTCTTCCGTCTCACCCGGGAATCCTACGATCACATCAGTTGTAAGCGCAGGATGATCAAAAACCTCTCTCAACAGTTCGCATTTCTCATAGTATTCTTCTGCTGTATATCTGCGGTTCATCCGCTTCAAGGTTGTATTACATCCACTCTGCAAAGACAGATGGAAATGCGGACACATCTTCGGAAGTGCCGCTATCCCCTCTGCGAATTCTCTGGTAATAATACGCGGCTCCAACGAGCCCAGACGAATACGCAGGATTCCTTCCACCTGATGTACGGCACGGATCAGTTCCAGCAGTTTTTCCCCGGTATCAATACCGTAAGAACTGAGATGGATTCCGGTCAATACGATCTCCTGATACCCATTGGACGCCAGTGTGTGCACCTCCGCAAGCACGTCCTCCATTTTACGGCTGCGCACCCGTCCTCTGGCATACGGGATAATGCAGTAAGAACAGAACTGGTTGCATCCGTCCTGTACCTTTACATTGGCTCTGGTATGCTCTGCCTGTCTGGACACACGCATTTCCTCATACTCATGAGTATGTGCAATGTCAATCAGCTCTACCTGTGGTTCTTTTTCTTCTATTTTAGCAAAATGCTCATCCAGGATTGCGATGAGATCTTTCTTTTTATTATTGCCGATGATAATGTCAATGCAGTCATCCGCTTTCGCGCCCTGTGCCTGCACATAACAACCCGCAGCTACGACTACTGCATTCGGATTCATTTTTCTGGCTCTGTGGAGCATCTGTCTGGATTTGCGGTCAGCCATGTTGGTAACCGTACAGGTATTGATCACATACACATCTGCGCCCTCTGCAAAAGGCACGATCTCATAACCATTCTGCTCCAGCATCTCCTGCATTGCCTCGGTTTCATAAGCATTCACCTTGCATCCAAGGTTATGAAGCGCTGCTTTTCTCATAATTAGTTTCTCCTTGACTTTTCTACTGACGCCTTTTAATATGTTTATAGAATGTCAGATGCCACAGATAAGACATATATGACATTTTTTCGACATTTCCACATACAAAAGGAGGTAACAAGAATGAAAACTGTACAGATTTCTTTCGATACAGATACTCTTGCAAAGGTGAAATCATTTGTCAATGAAGTCACCAAGTTTGATAATGAATTCGATCTGGTTTCCGGAAGATATGTCGTTGACGCTAAATCTATCATGGGTATCTTCAGTTTGGACTTAACCAAGCCGATCGCACTGAACATCCACACAGATGAGAACGTGGACAAGATCCTCGACTCTCTGAAAGATTATCTCATCTAATCCATTATCATGCTGTTATAATAATATTATAATTAATAATGCCTGCGGATTGCTACATGCTTCACGCTCTCGCAACCATGGCATTTTTAAGAAGTGCGCCGTCTAAGAACGACGCACTTCTATTACTTCTACAGTATCAATTGCCGTCTGAACAAGCTCATCGATCTTCTCAGCAAGCTTCTCCTCTGACTTCTTGATAATATTGATATTCGGTTTGGTTACCGGATGTTTCGCCACAAAGATAGTACAACAGTCCTCAAACGGCTGGATCGATGTCTCATAAGTTCCAATCTTCTCAGACACTTCTACAATCTCCTGTTTATCAAATCCGATCAGCGGACGGTATACCGGCATCGTACATACTTCATTGGTAGCCGCAAGACTCTGCATGGTCTGGCTTGCCACCTGACCGATACTCTCACCTGTGATCAGTCCCAGACATCCGCTTTCTTCTGCAAAATGCTGCGCGATCTTCATCATATAACGACGCATGATAATGGTCAGCTCATCATGTGGACACTGATCATAAATATATAACTGAATATCCGTAAAGTTAACCACATTCAGTTTGATCGGTCCGGCATATCTTGCCACGATTGCCGCCAGGTCTACAACTTTCTGCTTTGCGCGTTCACTGGTGTACGGCGGTGCATGGAAATAAGTTGCCTCCAGACCTACGCCTCGTTTTGAGATCATATATCCTGCTACCGGACTGTCAATCCCACCTGAAAGCAGGAGCATTGCCTGTCCGCTGGTACCCACAGGCAGTCCCCCTGCGCCTTTTATATTCTCAACATGAATGTATGCTTTTGTATCACGGATTTCAATCGTAACAGTAATTTCCGGATCATTAACATTTACTGTCAGATTTGGGAACTTTTCCAGCAGAACTCCGCCCAGTTCACGGCATATCTCAGGGGACTTCATAGGAAAACTTTTGTCTGCTCTTTTTGCAGTGACTTTAAAAGTTTTTGCATAGCTTAAAACTTCGTCCAGATACTCAATACTTTTCGATTTTATGTCTTCAAAATCCTTTTCACATACTGCCGCACGGCACAGTGCGGCAATACCAAACACCTTTTTTAATCTTTCAATCGCTTCATCTGCGTCAAAAAATTCATCCAGCGGAGCAATGTAAATTGTAGACTGTGCTCTTGTTATTTCAGTTTTACCAAGAGATTTTATACGTCTTTTTATATTTTTTACCAAAATGTCCTCAAAAGTCTTTTTGTTCATTCCTTTCAAAGCCATTTCGCCGTATTTAACAAGTATAATTTCCTGCATTTTTGCATGTTCCTTTCATTATTCAAAATAAAAAAGCTCTTCAAAGCTTTTTTCAAGAGCAACACATATAAGCAGCGCCAGCTTTGCACTGGGACAGAACTGATTATTTTCAATAGAACTTATAGTCTGTCTTGAAACCCCTACCATTTCTGCAAGCTCTCCCTGCGACATCTTTTTTTCGCCTCTGACTGATTTAAGGCAATTTTTCAGTACTAATGATTCCATATGTAAGAAACTGCCTCCCATCAGAATTTAATAATGGACAGCAATGCCCAGCAAACTGCGGCTATTGAGGCAATTATTCCGAAAATCAAGTCACGTTTTTTTCGCAGTTTAACATATTTATATAAGTACTCAGCCGCACAGTAAGCCATTGCTATTAAGCAGTAAGGAAAAGGATTTTTATCACATATTATACTGAATACGATAAATATAATACATATAACGCAGCCGACTGTTCCGGCAAAGCTGTATGCATCGCACTGAATTTTCTGTTCTCTTTCATCAGGACCGTCCTCACGTCCTCTTTTTAAAATTTCTTCCTTGTCCATTTTACAATTCCTTTTACTGTTTTTTTACTAAAAATATAATATCATATAGTCAAAAAAATGTCAAGTATACTTGACACTTACTTTTTTGAAAAAAAGTAAGCAAAAATAAACTATCCCAAATTAAACCTTGTAAAATATTTATTATTTTAACAATCTTTCCTTGGCATACTCAATATTTTCAGCAAGTATTCTTAATTCCTGTACTGTATTTTCACTGCAAAGACTTATTCTCAGAGCCGAATCTGCAAGACGGTCGTTTAAACCAAATTCAGTCAGTACTCCGCTTTTTGCTCCCTTGGAACATGCCGAACCGCTTGAAACATAAATATCACGTTCTTCAAGATAATGAAGCATAATTTCCGAACGTATTCCAGGAACAGAAATATTTATTATATAAGGACTGCACTCCTCGCCGGAATTTATATACACCCCTTCAATTTCAGACAATCTCTGGCAAAGCATATTTTTAAGCTTCTGTACTTTTTCATACCGTTGATTGATATTTCCGCAAAGTACCTTAACAGCGGCTCCCATTCCTGCAATCATAGGTACGTTTTCAGTACCTGAACGTATTCCCTTTTCCTGACTTCCTCCAAATATCCTCTGCTCCAGCCGGATTCCTTTTTTTAGGTACAGCGCTCCTACGCCCTTTCCGGCATGAATTTTATGTCCGCTTAAGGATACTATGTCGGCATTAAGCTCAGAAACCTTAAAAGGAATTTTCATAAATCCCTGAACGGCGTCTGTATGGGTTATACACTGCGGAAACATTTTCTTGATTCCATAAAATGCACGTCTTACAGGCAATATATATCCGGTTTCATTATTTACCATCATTATGCTTACAAGGCAAGTCTTCTCGTCAACTGCGTTTATAATCTGTTCATGGGTAATCTGTCCGTTTCTGTCGGGAGAGATCCTGACAATTTCATATCCCTTTTCCTCAAGATGATCCATAGTTCTTTTTATTGAAGCATGTTCAATTGAAGTGGTGACAATTTTAGGCTTACGCTTTCCGTATGCTCCGGCAGCGCCGATTACAGCAAGATTATTGCTTTCAGTAGCACCGGATGTAAAATAAATACATGCCGGATCGGCAGCTATTGCCCTAGCAATAATTTTTCTTACATTGTCCACTGCGAGCTGTGCATTCAACCCCTTAGTATGGAGCGATGAGGGATTACCGTAATTTTCAGTCATACAGTCGGTGACTGCCTTAACTGCCTCCCTGCATGGTTTTGTGGTTGCTGCATTATCAAGATAAATACTCATTTTCTTCTCCGTTTTCATCATAAAAAATCGTAACTTATATTATAACACATTCCGACATAAAATCCAATATCATTATATAACAAAAAACCGGACTTTTCAGTCCGGTTTTTATATATGGAGTTAGTTTTTACCATAATATTTGCGGAAAAACTCTACAAACATATCCGGTATAAACTGCCAATGACCTGAATTTTCATATATTTTACATTCCGACTTGGTATCGCCATGCTCTTTAAGTCTTTCCATTAAATGCGCAATACCTTCCAGTGTAGTATCGTATCCGTCGTAATATTCTTCATATTCGGGATCTTCGTTTTCTCCTCCGCAGGCAAAAATAATTTTATCAAATGTTTCGTTTCTGTCCCAATAACCGTAATCTGATTTGTATGCCTCGGGATCTTCTTCCGTATCCAGGCGGTGAATTTGCCACAATGCGGGACTGCCTATGATATAATATTTAAACGGCTGGTTTTCATATAAATCGGAAGTAAAGACGGCGTTATGAGCAAGAACTCCCCCTGCGGAATGACCGTAAAACGCCGAACGTTCAAAATCAATATTGTACATTTCACTTAGATAAGGAGTCAAATTATTTGTTATAAAATCAATAAATTCTTTGCGGTTTTCATAAAAATATTTAGACCTGACTGCCATCTCCGTTCCGTTGATCGCATAATCATAACCGATTGTAACAAGAATGACGTCCTCGGTTTCGCCGTTCTCCATTAATTTTCTAAGGGAAGGACAGTTCCCGAATCTCCAAACTCCGTCCGACATAACAAACATAGGATATTTTTTATTTTCATCAAAATTCGGTGGCAAGGTTATATGTACAATAAAATTCGATTCAAGTTCTTCATCGTAAATCGACATTTCACGGACGGAATCCTTTATAGCTTCAACTTCTTCACGATTATATTCCCAGTCGCTCCTCACACCCGGAAAAAGATCCGCTAACATCGAATTGGTTGAATCACTTCTGCTTAATTCTTTCCATGTGCCGTCGACGACGCTCTGAAAAACTATCGGCATATCAGCATAAGATTGATCCGCCTGTTCCTGCGTAATAGCCCCGTATTTGACGTTTTCGTTCAAAAAGCTTTTACAATATTCCTTAAATCCTTCGTCGTTAAAGGAATCAAATGCCGCCTTTTCCTGGTCTTCCCCGTTAATCGACGTCACATACTCCAGTTTGCCTCCGTCGTATTCATAAGGCGGTCTGATTCCGTAATATATTCTGCCGTTAACTAAAATGCGATATGCATTGGTAAATCCTCCTGATTTCTCAGCTTCATCGAGGGATTTCATTAACTCGTCATATTCTTCTTCGGTGTAGGTTTTCTTATTTTCCTCAAATTGTTTTCGGTAATCTTTATCCGTCCACCATTCTATTTCAACCGTATGCTCTCCGTCAGGAGATTCCTCCGTAACGTCTCCGTCAAGCAGTGTAAGCTCACCGATTGAAACGCTGTTTTTCTCCGTTTCAGTCATGTAATTTTTCAGTCTTACAGCTTCACCGCCGGATTCAGCCGTATCGGATTTCTGACATGCACAGACGCTTACCAACATTAAAGCCGCTATTAGACCCGTAATTATTCTTTTAGATTTCATTGTTCCGTCCTTTCAGTTTTAATTTTAGGCAGG
>OGQI01002634.1_pt1 | contig 10658 bp, 8 predicted proteins | sample 1553171 | NCBI WGS metagenome assembly OGQI01 (sample SAMEA2579988, study PRJEB22360) | human gut metagenome | biome: human gut; feature: human-associated habitat; material: faeces | place: Denmark | collected 2008/2010
CCTGAAGAAGGGGACGGTTCCCGCGTTCCCAGCAAATGCGGATCACTGTGCGTATGTCACGTTCTACGCTGCTTCCGGTTGTGGAGTAAGCTTCTGCAATACGGGTATATAATAATTTACCTACTGATAGCAGGTAATCTTCATTGTCCATGCAAAGGGATACGCCATAGACAAGATAATGATATCCACGGTAAGTGGCTCCAATGCCAAGTGAGCGGATAAGCTGGTCAATTTCGTGTTTTCTCATAAATTACCTCGCACTTCTTCCGAGATTAAAACCGCCTGCAAAAGTAAAAAGTGATGACTATTATTCGACTATTATAATAGAAAATCGGTACTTTTCTTAATAATACTACAAAATAAGGAAAACTGCGACAGACATCGACACACATTTTTTGGCTCTTTTCATAAATTCTTAAGGAAATTCCTTATTTGTCCTTAAATTTTCTCTGTTATTCTTGTATAGTAAGAGATGAGGTGAAGAAAAATGGCAAAAATATTAGTATGTGATGATGATAAAGAAATCGTAGAAGCGATTGAGATCTATCTGGGTCAGGAAGGACATCAGATCCTGAGAGCATATGACGGTGAGGAAGCACTTAAGATTCTGGAGACAGAAAAAGATGTGGAACTTCTGATCATAGATGTCATGATGCCAAAGTTGGACGGAATCCGTGCAACACTGAAAGTTCGGGAAGCGAATAATATTCCGATTATTATACTGTCAGCAAAATCGGAAGATGCGGATAAGATCCTGGGACTGAATGTCGGCGCGGATGATTACGTGACAAAACCGTTTAATCCGCTGGAGCTGATTGCAAGAGTCAAATCCCAGCTTCGCAGATATACACAGCTTGGAAGTACAGTGGAAAAAGAGAATCAGGCAGTTTATACCGTGGGAGGACTTATGATCGATGACGATCAGAAAGAAATTACGGTTGACGGAGAGCCGGTGAAACTGACACCGATCGAATACAACATTTTATTGTTACTGGTAAAAAATCAGGGGAAAGTATTTTCTATTGACCAGATATACGAAAGTATCTGGAATGAAGATGCTATCGGAGTAGATAATACGGTAGCTGTACATATCCGTCATATCAGAGAGAAGATCGAGATTAATCCAAAGGAACCAAGGTATCTGAAGGTGGTCTGGGGTGTCGGATATAAGATAGAAAAGCTTTAGGAAGGGGTATATATGAAGAAATGGTACCGAATGCCCAAAGCAAAATTGTTTTTGATAGTGGGGGCACACGTACTGGCCGTTATCGGAGTATTATGTTTACTGTGGGTAACACGTTATCCGATACTGACACAGGAACTGTTCACTGCGGATGCGGCGAAGAGTTATGAAGAAAGCAATGCATTTGCCGATTCCGTGACGAATGCAAATTATAATATACTGGATGAGATCCGGTATCAGACCTTATATGATACAGATGGCAAATATGATCCGGATAAGATCGTAGATGTGGCAAAATACGAAGATACCGGTGAGATAACAGGAAAAGATGAAACAGGCCTGTCGTTCCGTCTGGGAGATCTGTATTCCTGGGGAAAATTAATCTCGGAATCGATGACGGATTATGATGCGGCCAGGAGCAAATTAGATAAACAGGACGGTATTATCGTATGTAAACGTTCAGACGGAACTTATCATTATTTCCATTACAAAGATTTTAAACAGATGATCGATTACGGAGAGCTGTCATTTGTAATTACCGGAGACAGTTCTGCGGATGATATTCTGACAGAACTAAAGCAGGGAGAGTATCAGGAGAGCAACAGTGGGGAATCCAGATTCCGGGGACTTCAGGATATCGATGGAAAGATTGCCTATATCAATTGCTGGAATTATGATGGTGAAAGAGTTGTCGGGGATTATAAGACGGTAAATGGAGAGACGGTACTTCAGCTTGTGAACAATTCAAAAGAATGGAATGGCAAGCTGAATGAAGCGTACAGAATGATAAATAATTCAGCCGAAACGATCTATTCTGACGTTGATAATTATGCGGTAGCTCAGAATCAGTATCAGGAAGGCAATACGAACATAACGTATCTGTATGTTAATCTGGACAACAAGACGGTCATTACGAATAAGAAAAAATATCAGAACTTTGACAATTACAAAGAGAACCTGAAAAAAATGAAAAAATCAGGAAAATATGTAATCGTAAGACCAAAGCTTGCAGATTATGAAAGCAATATTGAAAAAGCCGGTAAAGGGGATTCGATGGCACAGAAGTGGCAGGAGACAGTGGCCGGTTATGTCGATGCGTCAGATTATATATATGTCTCTGTTGTAGATACGGATTATCCTGTAAAAGATAATTTTTATGAACAGAATGAGATCTTTACAAGGTACGGGGCCGGAGCCAAAGTGGCCGGAATACTGGGAATGGCGGCTGTAGCGGCATATCTTGTCATTCTTGTATTTCTTACGATCGGAGCCGGAAAAGTTAAAGAAGACGAAGAAGTGTATCTTATGAAATTTGATCACATTAAGACAGAACTGGCAGCTGCAAGTGTGCTGTTACTCTGGGCGGTGGTTGCGCTGGTAGGAGTAAAGGCCGGGGCATTTACATGGCAGAATGCAAGTGGAGAGACGATCTATATGGAGAATGTGGAGTCGTATCTGCCGGGAATAGTGGTTGGAAGTGTGGAGGCATTGTATACCTGCGCAATGTTTCTTTTCGGATATTTGAGTCTGGTGAGAAGAATCAAGGCGGGAACGGTATGGAAGAACAGTGTGCTCAGATGGCTTTTGATCTTCGTAAAAGAAATGTTCCAGAATATCCGTCATCTGTGGAAATCTATTATGGGATTTGCAATCTTCTTCATGATCCACTGGCTTACGTACGTATTTGGATCAGCGGGAAGTAGTATCTGGATCAGCAACCGGTTATGGGCAGTCATTCTGTTGATCATAGATGTTGCAGCATTTATCTGGATGGTACAGAAAGCGAAAGGAACCGGAAAGATCAAGACCGGGATCGAGAAGATCGCCGGCGGGGAAGTGGATTATCAGATCCCGGTAAATGGATTGCTGGCAGAGCATAAAGAAATTGCAGAAAAGGTGAATTCCATCGGCGAAGGTTTGGAAGCGGCGCTCGCAAAGAGCATGAAAAGTGAACGCCTGAAGACAGATCTTATCACGAATGTATCGCATGATATTAAGACGCCGCTTACATCTATCATTAATTATGTGGAATTGTTAAAGCAGGAGGACCTTAAGGATCCGAAGATCCAACGCTACATTGAAGTGCTGGAACAGAAATCACAGCGGCTTAAGACACTGACGGAAGATGTGGTGGAAGCTTCAAAAGTAAGCTCCGGCAATATCACACTGGAGTTCATGAATCTGAATCTGGTAGAAATGATCCAGCAGACGAGCGGAGAGTTTGAAGAAAAATTCAAGGCGCGTGATCTGGAGGAAGTGATGAACCTTCCGAATGAGGAGGTTGTAATCCGCGCAGACGGAAGACGGTTGTGGAGAGTGCTGTCTAATATATACAACAATGCGGCAAAATACGCAATGCAAGGAACAAGAGTCTATGCTGATCTTGAAAAGAAAGATGGTATGGCATATTTCAGCCTTAAGAATGTATCCGAGCAGCCGCTAAATATCTCAGCTGACGAACTGACGGAACGTTTCATACGCGGAGATGTATCAAGAAGTACGGAAGGCAGCGGACTTGGACTGTCTATCGCACAGTCGCTGACAGAAATGCAGGGCGGGACATTCGAATTGTATCTGGATGGAGATTTGTTTAAAGTAATGATAAAATTTCCGATTTCATAGTCTGGGCCGGAGGATTTTTTAAAATCCTCCGGCTCAAACTGTATTTACCGTTGTCCCTTTTTCGCAAATCCTACGGAACCATTAATAAAATTGCCATTTACGCTACTTGCGCTCCTGTCTAAAAAACAGTAGAATATAATATTATGAATGAATTAAGCAAATTATTACAGGAAAATTTAAATATAGAATTTATATCAGCAACGCTGAGTAACCCGAAGAATAAAGACGGTGTACAAAAAGTGAAAGTAAGACCGATCCTGAAAAAAGATGTCCTTTATTTTCAGCTCGAGTCATTCCGGAATAATCAGGCGTTTCACGAGAATGTGGAGGAGAAAAAAGCTTGTGAAATACTTCTTAAGTATATGGAAAATATGCGCCAGATGCAGATGGAGACACAAAGAGCAGCTTATACAATTCTTGTAAGCAAAAAGGGAAAAGTAACAATAAAAAGCAAGATGAAAAAAGGCGAAAAGAAGCAGATTAATATGAGCCACGACCGCAAGAAGAAGTATGTACTGGAAGAGGGAGTCCCGGTACCATTTCTTCAGGATCTTGGTGTTATGACACAGGATGGAAAGATCGTGCATGCGAAATTCGACAAATTCCGGCAGATCAACCGGTTCCTGGAATTTATCGAGGATATATTGCCGGAGCTTGATAAGGGAAGAGAACTTACAATCCTGGATTTTGGCTGTGGTAAATCTTATCTCACATTTGCCATGTATTATTATCTGCATGAATTGAAAGAATATGACATAAGAATCATAGGACTGGATCTGAAGAAAGATGTGATTCGTCATTGTAATGAATTAAGTGAAAAATATGGCTATGAAAAGCTGAGATTTCTGGAGGGTGACATTGCGGATTATACCGGTGTCAATAAGGTAGATATGGTGGTAACTCTGCATGCCTGCGATACCGCAACCGATTATGCGTTGGCAAAAGCCGTGGGATGGGATGCGAAAGTGATCTTATCGGTACCATGCTGCCAGCATGAACTGAACCGTCAGATAAAAAATGAGATATTAGAACCAATATTAAAATACGGGCTTCTGAAAGAACGTATGGCAGCACTTATCACAGATGGCTTAAGAGCACAGTATCTGGAGCGTGAGGGGTATGAAGCGCAGATACTGGAATTTATAGATATGGAGCATACACCAAAGAATATCCTGATACGTGCAGTAAAGAAGCGGCATGCCAAAGAAGACAATAATATAGAGGCTTCCATCAAGAGATGTGAAGCAGCACTCCGGGTATCACCGACACTGGGACGTCTGTTGGACGGGTTCGCCACGGAGTCCGCAAATTCAGAGAAAGATCATCCGGAGAAAGAGGATAAAGAGGGAGTATAAATGACATTGACTTTAAAAAAAAGGTTAAAGAATGCAGGAATCCTGACTGCAGTATTTATCGTGGCTGTCATTATATTCAGCTACGTGACAAATAAGGGGAATGACAATATGACGGCCGATATGGGAGCCGCAACATTTCCACAGATATCATTTTCTTATGGAGAATATAAGATCAATACACTGACAGGTTATGCAAAACGCATGGATATATCCTCTATGCACAACACGATCACACCGGTAGCGAACCAGATCCTGGATGTAAACGTAGAAGCATATGGGAATAAATTCACGGGAGCCAGCTACAAAGTCTATACGATGGACGGTGCAAGCCAGCTGGAACATAAGAAGATTAAAAAGGTGGGAAAAGGATTTACCCTGGATCTGAGCGGGAAAAAAGTACTGGATGAAGAGCGGATCCTGGAAGTCCGCCTGAACAGAAATGGTGCGGATCCGGTATATTTCTATACCCGTATCGTCAGTGATGAAGATGCACATGTTACAGAATGCCTGAATTACATCAGCGATTATCATGAAAATGCACTTGGCAAGGTGGAAAATGCAGGCGTCGGAGCAGCGCTTGAACCGACTGATGATGCGGACAACACCACACTTCAGCACGTGACGATTAATTCGAATTATGAACAGGTCACATGGGGCAGTCTGAAACCACAGGTGGAACAGGGAGAACGCTGGAGCATCAAGGAACTGAACAGTACCTGTATGTCGGTACAGCTGCAATACCGGGTAAGCTGCAAAGGAGAAGAGAATGAGGCAGACCGCTATGCGGTCAAAGAGTTTTTCCGCGTAAGATATATTGCAGATGCCAAGAAAACCTATCTTCTGGATTACGATCGGACAATGGAACAGATCTTCGACGCGACACAGAAGGTTCTGAATGAGAAAGGAATCATCCTCGGCATCGCGCCTGCAAATCTGTCTTATAAGGTGAATAAAGATGGTACGATCGTATCATTTGTAGAGGCAAATGAACTCTGGAATTATAACAAAGATTCAGACGAGATTTCACTGGTATTTGGTTTCGCAGATGCGGAGAATACAGATGTGAGAAATATGGTGTCAGATCATAAGATCAAGCTTCTTAAGGTAGATGCCAAAGGCAATACAACCTTCCTGGTGTCCGGTTATATGGACCGCGGCGAGCACGAAGGAGAAGTGGGAGTAGCTGTCTATTATTATGATATAGAGAAGAATTCAGTGGAAGAGAAAGTATTTATTTCCACAAATAAATCATATGCACAGGCAGAAAGTGAACTCGGAGAGATGTCATATTACGATGCGAAAACGGATATGCTGTACACAATGGTAGACGGCACCCTTTATCAGTATAGCGTCGAAGATGCCGAGAAGAAAGCACTGGTCAAAGGACTGGATGCACAGCAGTATGTTGTGTCGGAAGACGGAAGTCTGATCGCATATCAGGCAAACGGAGATCTTGAGACCGCAACAAAAGTGACAATCCTGAATGTAGAGACAGGAAAGAAGCAGAAAGTAACCTGCGGAAAAGGAGAATGCATCCGCCCACTTGGATTTGTCAGAAGTGATTTTGTATATGGAGTTGCCAAGACAGAGGATATAGGAAATACCGTATCCGGAGAGGCAACCGTTCCAATGTACAAACTGGAGATCCGGAATCAAAAAGGAAAAGTGATCAAAAAATATCAGACAGACGGCATTTATATTCTGAGTGCATCATTCGATGAAGATATGATCACGCTGGAACGTGCATCGAAAGACGGAGATACTTATACAGCAACAGCACCGGATTATATTACGAATAATGAACAGAAGACCAAGAGCAATATTGCACTGGAAACTTATGCAACAGACCTGAAACAGACACAGGTAAGACTGACGTATAACGACGGAGTCGCAGACAAAGAACCAAAAGTGCTCAAGCCAAAACAGATTCTGTTCGAAAGACCACAGACAATCACATTTTCCGATAAAGACGCACCGGAGAAATATTATGTCTATGGACATGGTGATATACAGGGCGTATATACAAAGGCCGGAGACGCGATCAAGAAAGCAAATGATTACAATGGTGTGGTAGTCGATTCATCCCAGAATTATGTATGGGAGCGCGGTAACCGCAATCTGCAATATTCGATCACTGATAAAGATGATGTGTTAAATACAATCAAAGACCGCCTGAAGAATCAGGAAAAACCGATTGATATCTTAAAAGATGTCAATAACGGCGAGGCTTACGACCTGACAGGATGTACGACGGAAGAGATTCTGTACATCATCAACCAGGGCCGTCCGGTCATTGCAATGCTGGATTCGCAGAATGCCGTCATTCTGGTGGGATACAGCGATACGAATGTTGTGTATGAAGATCTGAATGACAGTACAAGACACAGCGTGAAGTATGAAGAGATGGATCAGATGACGTCCGGAAGCGGTAATACGTATATTGGATAATAGAGAATACAGAATGAATAATAAAAAAGGGCGTGTGAAAAAACTTTTGTTTTTTCACACGCCACTTTTTTAGGCTGTACGGAAAAGCGTACTCTTATATTTCTTTAATGCCCCATACACGATCAGACCAAGAATGGTGCAGGAAATCACCTCACCAATTCCGACTGTCAGCATCATAAACGGAATAGGAAGTGTTACACCATAACCGTAACGCAGTACGAACGGAACGATGATGATATTCGAAATGATTGGTGGAAATGTTGCGACAACTGGTTTCTGCTCACGCAGTTTCCATGTAAAAAATGCACCGATCAATGTTGCAATACTGCCAAATACAATATCCGGAAGGATCGCACCGCCCAGAATATTACCGATCAGACATCCGACAAAGAGTCCCGGAATAGCAGCTGGTGTAAATATTGGTAAAATAGTGAGTGCCTCGGAGATACGAACCTGTACTTCTCCGAAAGAAAATGGTGCAAAAATGTAAGTCAACACCACGTAGATCGCAGCGATCATGGCTGCCTGGGTCATGAAACTAAGATTTTTGTTTTTCATTTTTCAATTCTCCTTTAGTTTTGTTTTACGTGTGGAAGGTCACGAACACACGCGCCGTAGCGGATCTTCATTTAACGCCGGAAAGCGGCGGTCAGCCCTGTTCGACCTTGGTTTTGTGGGCTTTGTGACGGGTGATAGTATAGCATGCGGAAGAGTAAAAATCAAGTGTGGGAATTTGCCGTTTAATTCATCATCGTGGCTTACCCCGCTCCATGATACTAAATTCAACAGCAACTTAATACAAATAAATATACTTCGGAATCCCATTCTCATACACCGTATTCATCTCTCCCTGAATCAACGGTGTCAGATAATCCACCATCTTTTCCGTTACATCATTTCCCGCATCATTAATATAATCTGCAGGCACACTCTTGATTGCATTCGCAATATCACATACCGGGAGTGCTTTAAATTCCGTAGCATAAGGCTTGTCAGAAGTGCGGATCACAGCAGCCATCATACCGCCTGCACCCTCAAGTGCATACTGGCAGGCAGCCTTTCCGAGCATTCTGGATTCCTGAATGTCGGTTGCACTTGCAAGGTGTGCGGCGCAGCGCTGCATCAGGTTCAGCTCGATAGAACGTACCTTGCATCCGATCTCATTTCTTACAGCATCTTCCAGAACCTTTGCGGCACCGGCGATATAGCTGTGGCCGAAGGAATCGACAGCGGAGCTCTGTACTTCTTCGGAAATGTAGCGACCGTCTTTGCTCTTCACACCTTCGCTGACAGCGATGATCACGGCATCCTGTTCTTCCAGTTTTGCTTTCACATCTTTCAGGAATGTGTCAATGCTGAATGGTACTTCGCAGAGATAGATAAAGTCAGGTCCTTTCGCACCATTTGCACGGGCGAGGCAGGAAGCTGCAGTCAGCCATCCGGCGTCACGGCCCATCACTTCTACGATTGTTACGGCCTTGGTTGTGTATACGTGGCAGTCACGTTCCAGTTCGGCAAATGTGGTTCCGATATATTTTGCTGCAGATCCAAAACCTGGACAATGGTCCGTTCCGCAGAGATCATTATCGATGGTTTTTGGTGCGCCGACCACGGTAATGTCTGTGATTCCTTTGTCGTTCAGATATTTGGAAAGCTTGTCTACTGTATCCATGGAATCATTTCCACCGATGTAGAAGAAGTAGCCGATATTGTACTTCTCAAATTTCTCAAAGAGCTGCGGATAGACAGCGTCTGTCAGGTCTTCCGGAAGTTTGTAACGGCAGGAGCCAAGATAGGCGCCAGGTGTCCAGGTAAGAGCGCGAAGCTGTTCGCCCGGAAGTGCTTCCTGAAAATCAAGGACTGTTCCGTTTAAAAATCCCTCAATGCCGTTGACCATACCATAAACATGGTCAATCTCTTCTGTATGTTTAAGTGCTTCAGATACCACACCGTAAAGACTGCTGTTGATAGCTGCGGTCGGTCCGCCGGACTGTCCTGCGATAAGGTTCTTTTTTGACATTCTGATACCTCCTGGGTGTTGTTTTTTTATATTGTAACAGAAATAGGAGAAGATAACATCTAAAAAAATCACCTTTTTTATAAAAAAATTACTCTATACAAATAATTATATCATAGTAAAATAGTAGTATAGATAGAGAAAAGAGGTGAAAAAAACGATGACAGTAAAAAAAGTACAGTTTGAGAGCATGGATGAAGTGAACCGTTTTCTTGATGTGACGGAGCATTTTCCGTTTGCAGTGGATCTGAAAAGGGGAAGCAGAACGGTAAATGGCAAATCCATTCTTGGAGTTGCATCCATTGGCCTTGGAAGAGAGATGGACTTTTGTGCACATGTGCCGGAGCTTGCGCCGGAGGTCACATCCAGTCTTGGTTTTTGCATGAGGTAGGTTTAAGAGGGGAAAAAATAAATAATGGTTGATCGATGGTGAATGAGGATATCGTAAGGTCGCAGAGGCGATGATCGGTATCCTCATTTTTTGATATATGACAAATGTAACTATTTAGAAAAAAATCTAAATACTTATTGACCGGGGAATCCGGAAGTGATATATTCTATTTAGAAATATTTCTAAATACCATCCGAAAGGAGGAAGACATACACGATGGCGTTTGCGGAAACCTTCAAGGCACTTTCGGATCCTGTGCGGAGAGAAATCCTGCAGCTTCTGAAAAACGGGAAAATGTCAGCCGGTGAGATCGGAGGACATTTTAACATGACAGGCGCAACCATATCCTATCATCTGAAAATTTTGAAGAAAGCAGATCTTGTGTGGGAGACGAAGGTAAAGAATTTCGTGTATTACGAACTGAATACCACAGTTGTAGAGGAGTTGCTTCTGTGGCTCAGTGATCTGAAAGGGGGAAAGAATGATGAAAGGTGAAGAAAGAAAAGAGTTTCTGAAGGAATATAAAATGTCTCTGATCTCCGGGAGTATCCTTACGGTCTCGCCGTCACTGGCAGGGATCCTGCTGTGGAACCGTCTGCCGGGGAAGATCGCAACACATTTTGATCAGCATAGAGAATGATA
>OGQI01002642.1_pt1 | contig 10636 bp, 11 predicted proteins | sample 1553171 | NCBI WGS metagenome assembly OGQI01 (sample SAMEA2579988, study PRJEB22360) | human gut metagenome | biome: human gut; feature: human-associated habitat; material: faeces | place: Denmark | collected 2008/2010
GTACAGGAACTGTTGGGACAGAGGGTAACTCCGCTGTCCCACAGTCCGCCGAAAGCTATCGCAAAGGAAGAAAAGAAAGAGTTCAGACTGCCCCAAGCAAACACAAATATGCACAGAGTGTATGCTTACCTCATAAAACAGAGGTTTATCGCTCCCGAAGTCATAACTCATTTTGCAAAGCAACACACACTTTACGAGGATAAAGAACATCACAATGCCGTATTTGTCGGGCTTAAAGAAGACGGCGAGCCTAAACAGGCACATAAGCGGTCAACAAACAGCGTTGGAGGTACGTTTCATATCACTTGCGGCGGTTCTGATACCCGTTACAGCTTTGCACATTTCGGAGAGAATGAACGACTTTATGTCTTTGAAGCTCCTATTGATATGCTGAGCTTTCTGACGCTGTATCCGAAAGATTGGCAGAAACACAGCTACATCGCTATGAACGGAGTTTATGAAAATGCCGTTTTAACAGCGTTAAAGAACCATTCAAACCTGTCAGAAGTCATTCTCTGCGTTGATAATGACGAGGGCGGCATCGAGGCGGTTAACCGTCTAAGGGATATTCTAAATGAGAACGGATATTCAAACGTCAAACGCTTTGCACCTCTGTACAAAGATTGGAACGAGGTGTTAAAAGCGAAGAATGGTGCTCCTGCTCTGCCTGCTGTCCCTAACAAGCATAAGGAAGAATATCATCGTCAGGCTAAAAATTTGCAGTATCTCAAATGCCGACCGGATAAGCTGACGTCTCAGATCTATGCCGCTTTCAAAAACGAACAATACAAATATCTCGCTGAGTATGCACTTGCAGGCTCGGCGTTTTTTATTGATAAAAGCTTTGAAAAGGATATGTTTGCAAAACTCAGAGCAAAACTGAAAGCAGAGTACAAGCCATACACAGATAAAGGCAAAGCAGCCGCTAAGCAAAGAAATTTGCAGGAATGTGTTACGGCAGTAATGAAAGATCTAAGGCAAACAGGTCGTACCCGTGAGCAGTCAATAAATACGGCGAAACTGCTGTATCAGCTTGCGGACAGGGCTGTCAGGTTATCTGTTGAAGAAACTCTGTCTGAGACTGTGGCAGAACATATCGAATCTGAGGACATCGTTTCTGAACCTGAACCTTGTATGGAATTTGGTTGATGCGATACCGTCTGCCTCACGGTGCAATACCTTGAAGATAACAAACTAACTCTTCTTTTAAATACAGAAGAAAGCATATTTCTATGGATAGGAAGTGAAAATTTGAATGAAAAACAACTGATTTTAATAGGTTTGCTTGTGGTAGCTTTCATTGCCTTTTTAGTGGTAGTAAATCTGCTTGACAACAAGTCGCTTAACGGAATAAAGGCAAAAAAAGTCGGCAATGGACAGCACGGAACTGCGAGGTGGGCGACAAAAGCTGAGATAAAGCGTACTTTTATCCCTCTGCAATTCGAGCCGGAGATGTGGAGAAAAGGTCAGAACCTGCCGAATGTTAAAGGTACGGTGGTAGGCTGTCGGACACACGGCAAAAAAACTGTGGCTATTGTAGATGACGGCGATGTTCACACGCTTATGATAGGCGCTGCGGGCGTGGGCAAAACCGCATATTTCCTGTACCCGAACATTGAACTTGCTTGCGCAAGCGGAATGTCGTTCATCAGTACGGACACCAAAGGGGACGTAGCACGAAATTACGGAACTATCGCAAGCAAATATTACGGTTACAATGTTTCTGTTCTCGACCTTAGAAATCCCACACGCTCAGATGAGAACAATATCCTGCATCTTGTCAACAAATATATGGACTTGTATTTACAGGACAAAACGGATTTATCATCAAAGGCTAAAGCGGAAAAGTATGCAAAGATAACAGCAAAGACAATTATCAATATCGGCGGAGGTGACAGCTCAAACTACGGTCAAAACGCATTTTTCTACGACGCAGCGGAAGGCTTGCTTGCCTCTGTTATTCTGCTTTTAGCTGAGTTTGGTGACAAAAATGAACGGCATATCGTTTCGGTGTTCAAGCTGATACAGGACCTTTTGGCAAAGTATCAGCCAGACCCGAAAGTAAAACCTAAAATGTATTTTTCAAAGCTTATGGACAAACTTCCAAGCGAACACAAAGCCAAATGGCTTGCAGGAGCGGCGCTCAACGCTTCCGATCAGTCAATGCTGTCTGTAATGAGTACGGCATTATCACGATTAAACAGTTTTCTTGATTCTGAACTTGAACAAATGCTGTGCTTTGGAACGGCGATAGACGCCGAGAAGTTCTGCAATGAAAAGTCTGCTATCTTTATTGTTCTGCCCGAAGAAGATACAAGCAAGTACTTTATGGTCAGTCTGCTTATCCAACAGCTATACCGTGAGATATTAGTCATTGCAGATGAAAACGGCGGAAAGCTTAAAAACAGAGTTATGTTCTACTGCGACGAGTTTGGAACTTTTCCTAAGATAGAGGGTGCTGAATCTATGTTCTCCGCAGGACGTTCAAGAAAAATATCCATTGTGGCGATAATACAGTCCTTTGCACAGCTTGAACAGAACTACGGGAAACAGGGTATGGAGATAATAACTGACAACACTCAGCTTACCGTGTTCGGCGGATTTGCGCCAAACAGCCAGAGTGCAGAGGTGCTGTCAAAAGCGTTGGGAGAGCAAACTGTATTGTCAGGTTCTGTGTCGTGCGGAAAGGAAAAATCACAGTCACTTCAGATGATAGGCAGACCGCTTATGACTGTGGACGAACTCAAATCTATGCCAAAAGGTCAATTTATCGTAATGAAAACAGGAACACACCCGATGATTTCAAAGCTGAAATTGTTCTTTAAATGGGGGATTAAATTTGAGGAAGAATACTGTCTCCCTGATAAAACAGCAAGGCAGGTTTGTTACAAAAATCGTGATGAATTAATCAGAGATGTGGAGGTTAAATATCCGCAGAAAAAAGCTGTTGCTGCGGAAATTGAAGTGTCTGTCGATGATGAAGAATTTGATGAATTTCCGATGAGAAAAGCGAAAATTAAAACGTGAGGAGGCTGATGCAAATTGATATTACCGAGAAGAATTTACGATTTAGGTCTGAGCCACAAGGCTGTGGCTGTGTACTGTTATCTTGCAAACCGTGCGGATAAAAACGGAGAATGTTTTCCCTCTGTGCGCAGGATAGCAGAAGATTTGAGTATACACAAAAGCACGGTGTATCGTGCATTTACGGAACTTGAAAACCGTGGATTGTTAGAACGGATACCTCGCTATCATATCCAAGGCGGACGCCGCAGCTCGCTGTACAGAGTAAAGGGCGAGATAACAAAGGCAGGAGGTGGTGCGGATGTTTGATTGGATCGGCGACGCCATTGACTGGATAGGCGACGGAATATCAAGCCTTTGGGATAACACGGTAGGTTCTGCGGTAGACGCAATTACCGACGAGATATGGAATATTATGTTTGAGTGGCTTTTCAACCTCATTTATGGCGCAGTAGCCGATCTTTTTGAATTTATCAATGCAAGCACAAGCAGTATTTTCGCTCTGTCGTGGGTGCAGTCGTTCATAGCATTGTTCCACAGTCTCGCATGGATGCTGTTTGTCTGTGGACTTATCGTGGCGGTGTTTGACACGGCGATAGCCTATGAATCGGGTCAGGCGAATATCAAAAATACCTGTCTGAACGTGTTGAAAGGGTTCATGGCGGCAAGTCTGGTTACTGTTGTTCCGCAAAGACTTTACTCGTTTTGCGTTAATTTGCAGGGTACATTTTCAAGCGATTTGCTTGGAAATTTCATATCGGGAACAACAACGACAGTAGCTGATTCGGGGCTGACCGTGATTATGGCACTGGCGATGGACGTAAGTCTGTTCAGCCTGTTTTTTATCATACTTTTCGGCTATTGTACAGTAAAAGTTGTGTTTTCAAACATTAAGCGTGGCGGCATAATGCTGTGTCAGATTGCTGTGGGAAGTCTGTATCTTTTTGGAGTTCCGAGAGGTTACACAGACGGATTTTACAGCTGGTGCAAGCAGGTCATTGCGACTTGTCTGACGGCATTTTTGCAGACAACGATACTCTATCTCGGACTGCTGACCTACACTCAACACGCTCTGCTTGCGGTTGGTATTTGCTTGTCGGCAACGGAAGTTCCGAGGATTGCGCAGATGTATGGATTGGATACGAGCGTCAGGGTCAATATGATGTCTGTTAGCCATACGGTTTCTATTGGAGCTAAAGCGGTCGGTATGCTGAAAGGAGGAGCAAAATGAAAACCTACATCTACCCCGAAAACCTGAGAGCAAGCGTAAAGCTGTGGTTTTAGAACGTTCGGGATTTTATCATAATCTGCGGCGGGATAATTCTGTCGGTGATCGTGCTTGTAAATCTATGGAACGTTATCCCCATAGCTGCAACCGCTTGCTTTGCGTTTCTCTCCCTTCGGGTGGACGAAACCGCAATAATGGACTATCTTTTTAATGCTGTGAAGTTCTTTGTGACTTCGCAGCAATTGTTTTTATGGAGGAAAATATAGATGGCAAAAAGGAAAAATAACAGCGTTCAGGGTCTTATAGGTCTTGAACGCTTTACTCGTTTCGGCGTAAAAACCGATAAGGCTGAGATAGCGTTTTTCAGCGTTGAGCCGACCAATATTTCCGTGCTGTCTGCGGCTAACATCGACGTGAAGATACATCATCTTATGATGCTGTTAAGCACTATAACTGATCTCGAGATACTTGCTCTTGACTCCTGCGAGTGTTTTGACTCAAACAAAATGTATGTGAAAAAGCGTTTGCAGACGGAGCAGAACGAGGCGGTGCGGAAACTCTTGCAGGCGGACTATGATTTCCTTGACGAGATCCAGCTTGAAATGTCCTCTGCAAGACAGTTTGTGTTCGCTTTAAGGTTCAAACGTGAAAAGGACGAACAGATCTTTAACACCATCAACCGAGTGGATAAAGCGATTTCCGAACACGGATTTGCAGCTCGGCGGATGAGCAAATCTGATATCAAGCGTATGCTTGCTCTGTATTTCGGAACAAGCATTTCAGGCGATGAGATACCCGATATCGAGGTAGAAATCGAATTTGATTTGGAGGCGAAAACAAATGAGAACTAAAAAGCAGAAGAAAAAAGAACTGTCTGATGAGCAGCTTGAGATAGTGGAAGCAAAGGACTTTTTCGACTGCACCATGCCGGGCGTGATCCGCTTTTACACCGACCACTACATCTGCGGAAACTTCTACAAGTCCTGCTGGGCGGTGACGGAGTATCCGCCAAGTACGGAAGAAACGGCTATACTTGCTCACCTTGCGGACAGGAACGGTGTAACGCTCCGTATCTACAACCGCCTTGTTACAAGCATGGAGCAAAGGAAGATCGTTCAGCAGGCAATGAGGAAAAACCATATGATGACCACCACAAATGACGTCAACGAGAGCATAAAGGCTCAGAATAACATTGACGATGTGGTAGAACTGCTGTCGGAGCTTAGAAGGAACAAAGAACCCCTCCTGCATACGGCCGTGTTTATCGAGCTAAAAGCAAGTACTGAGGACAAGCTGAAAGAACTGCAAGCCGATATTCAAATGGAGCTTACACGTTCCAAAATATCTGTTGACCGTTTGCTTTTGCGTCAGAAAGAGGGGTTCTTGTCTGTTCATCCTGCGGGCAATAACGTGTTTGCAAGTCAGTTTGAACGTGTTCTTCCTGCAAGTTCTGTGGCTGATCTTTATCCGCTGAACTATTCGGGCAAGACTGACGAAAAAGGCATATATATTGGCCGTGACAAGTTTGGAACTAACATTCTTGTTGACTTTGACAAGCGAACCGAGGACAAAACCAACTCGAACATTTTGATACTTGGCAACAGCGGTCAGGGCAAGTCGTATCTGATGAAACTGCTTTTATGCAATCAGCGTGAGGCAGGGAAAAGTGTTCTGGTCTTAGACCCTGAACATGAATACGAAGACTTATGTTCAAACCTTGGCGGAACGTATATCGATATGATGTCGGGAGAATTTATGATAAATCCTCTTGAACCGAAAGCATGGGGCGACGGCGACAGAGTGGATTCCTATTCGCCCGAAGCGTTCCGCAAGGTCACCCGACTTAGTCAGCACATCAGCTATTTGAAAGACTTTTTCAGAGCGTACAAGGATTTTAGTGACGCCGAAGTCGATACGATAGAAATTATGCTGATGAAGCTCTATGCAAGATTCGGTATTGATGACTTCACGGATTTCAGTACGCAGAAAAACGAGGATTATCCGATTATGAGCGATCTATACGAACTCATAGAAAAGGAATTTATGGCATTCGATCACGATAAAAAGCACCTATACACGGAAGAAATGCTGCAGAATATCTGTTTAGGATTACACAGTATGTGTAAGGGTGCCGAGTCAAAATATTTCAACGGACACACAAATATCAAGGACGGCGAGTTTATCTGTTTTGGAGTGAAAGGTCTTATGGACACGAACAAAAGGCTGAAAGATACTCTGTTGTTTAATATTCTGTCGTATATGAGCAATCAGCTTTTAGGGTGCGGAAATACTGTTGCGGCAGTTGATGAGCTGTATTTATTCCTCACAAATATGACGGCAATCGAATATATTCGCAACGGTATGAAACGTGTGCGTAAAAAAGAGTCCTCGTTTATTCTGGCAAGTCAGAATATCGAGGACTTTCTGCTGCCTGAGATAAAGGAATTTACCAAGCCGCTGTTCTCTATTCCGTCACATCATTTTCTGTTCAATCCGGGAAACATCTCGCCCACAGCATTTATTGACACCTTACAGTTGGAAGAGTCAGAGTACAGTCTTATCAAGTATCCCGAAAGAGGAACTTGTCTGTATCGGTGCGGAAATGAGAGGTATCTGCTGCAGGTCTTTGCTCCTGCTTACAAGGCGGGTTTGTTTGGTTCGGCTGGGGGAAGATAAAACTGTTCCCAACAGGTGTAAAATTTGAGTTTGACTACAATAGGAGGTCGATAAAATTGCAGAAGAAAAAATACGGCATATGGAAAACACGTTATGCTGAGAACAGCAGAAATATTTTTGAGGATTGGGTTCGTCATAACGGCGAGCCTATTTTGTTTGCAACGGAGCGTGGTGCACTGGAATATATGCACGGCATAGAAATGAAAACGCAGGGTGCATTTACTGAATTTGAAGTTCGTGAGGTGATCTGATGTCGTCAGCAGTTGCGGTGGCTGTGAAAAAGATAGCCGTATATATTCTCGGAGATGAAAACAAGCGTGGCAAGCTGTTTGTGGCAGTCGGCAGTATCATCGCCGGCTTTCTGGGGCTTATGTTCCTGCCTATTGCTGTGATCTCAAGTATTGGAAGTATGAATATTGAACAGCCTGACATAGACAAAAGTCTGTTTACGGAGTCGGCTTTGTTTGAAAGTCTGGACAGCGAACAGCAGGCGGAGATAACAAATATCCAAAATCAAGGACAGGCAATAGAGTACGCTATGGCAAATGCAGGGGTGAGAGATCAGACGATCAAGGCTCAGCTGATATATATGTCATACTTTGATGAAGTGCAGAATTTTAATGCTGAGTCATATGCTGATCTGTTTGCTAATTCTACGAATGACAGCGATCTGATCACGGCGATAAACTCGTCTTACGACCTTGAAATTGACTATGATGAATTCATAAGGACGTACACCTGGGTGATGAACAGCACCATCAACGAGTATATGTTTACCGACAGCACGACTAAAAACTGTGCTGATCTTGCGGCTTGGGCTGATAATGCTTACATCTCGGGCTGGGGATATATGAACGGTTTTATCGGTGAAAGAAACGAAACAGACAGAATACGTTATGCAGATAACACAGGGCTTGTGCTGGGATATCTGAACTACAGTCCGACCGATAAAGAGTTTGATTCTGCTTACAGCACATTGGTTTATACCGAACAAGGCGGTATAGATACTATGCCTGAAGTTGTCGGGATAGGGGTGTTTGACGGAAGTCAGCACGGAATTTATGTTGGGAACGGAGAGGTGATTTTCTCCTCTGCCGATTGCGGTTATGTCACAAAAGAGCCTGTTTCAAATGGCAGCTGGACAAGCTGGTGCACCTATATGGGGATAGAATATCCTCAGGAGGTGGAGGACGCTATTGAAAGTTTGAGCGGTGAAAGTTCATCAGAATAACAGATTGGAGGTTGATAGAATGAAAAGATCAGTTACGGTAAATGTAAACGAAGAAAAGCTCTCGGCGATAGAAATGTATCTGGAGCAGAAGAACACAACTCTTGCGGCTGAGCTTGAAAAGTATGTGGATCAGCTTTACGGCAAGGTCGTTCCGCAGAATGTGAGAGATTTTATTGATATGATGTCGGACAGAAAGCCTGCGAGAAAGCCGAAGAATCCTGCTTCTGCCGAACCGGAAAAGCAGTCCGAGCAGTAATTCGCCGCAGTTCGCGCCGTGTCGGCTCGTGTGGCGAGTTTCGGAGGTCGGTAGGGTAAGTTTACCCTAAAGCGAGTCGGGACAGATTTGGGGCATTTCTCGCAGAGTTTGAGAATGGCAGAAATCAGATGATTTCGGGTGGGTTTGAGGGGAATTTAATATATTGCTGGTTAAAGTTTTGGCGTCAAAGCCGCCAAAACATTCACATCGGACGAGCAAAGCTCGCCGATTTTGCGAGGTTTTACAAGCCTTGATAAAATGGAGTCAAAAAAGGAGGTTTGCGAAAATCATGGAGTCAAAAGTGCAAAAGGCAAAGAATAATGCCGATATTGCAGAAGAAAACGATGGAGTCACAGCAGAAAAAATCAAGTTTCCGCTGTATGTTTTTCCCGAGACAATGAAAACGGTCGATATCTTATACAAGTCGGATAACTGCTCGTCTCGCACGGAGTTTATGGAAAAGGCAATCAGATTTTACTGCGGTTATCTTTTGCAGAACAAACCGGAGCTTGTGGATTATCTTGCTCCGCAGATAGCAACGCTTACAGAGGGAATAGTGAAAGGCACGGAACAGAGGTTGTCCCGTGCTTTGTTTAAGGTTGCTGTTGAGCTTGGAGCAATATCACATATGCTTGCGGCTGTGCATGACATTGACGATGATACGATGATCAAGCTTCGTGCTATGTGTACGGATGAAGTTAAGCGGATCAATGGTATCATTAATTTTGAAAAGGCTGTGAGGTATCAGAGGTCAGAGTAAGAGAAAGCCGTTTCGGTGCGATACGGCTGGTACATAGTTTTATCATTTCAATCCAACTGTTTTTTTATCATGTATTTATCCAACTCTGACGTTTCACCCCTGAAAATAAACCATTCAGGAAATCCATCCAATTTGAATCGTATAAATTCATCGACAGTGTGATAAATCTCATCCTTTTCGGGATCGTAATAAGAACTTCTGTTGGCGTAAATCGTAATGCCTGTAAAATCTTTCTCTGACTCCATCGGACATTTACACGGAGCATCGTTGTTGGTTATGATGATATGCTCTTCGGTTTCACCTTCTGATGGTGACAAATAAAATTCTCCACAGGCAGATAATTTATTTTCCACTGAAAACTGAATTTCATTATTCATATAATCCGCCAGAACTTCTCTGTTTATCCGATAGATAGGACCTCTAAGAAAATCCTTTATTTTAGAAAATAAACCCATAACAATCTCCTTAATCCAAACGTTTCTCTTCAATTTCCTGATTGGCAATGATCAACTTAATAAACTCCACGAGATTGTCAGCGACGAAATAAACTTCATTATCCATCTCGTTGTCTATTCTGACAATGCGAGGTTCGCCGTTTTCGTCAGCAAATCTGAAATCCATGTAATACATATCATGACCTGCTGACTGTGTTTCACCGAAAGGAAAACCAATGTCAGGATACTCCCATTCTTCATTCCAGTTCTTATCTTCGGCTTCTACGTAGTTGTAAGTGATTTCCGTATCCGGTAACGGGAATTCATTAAGAGCATTTTTTATTACTTCTTCATTGCAGAGAGATTGTTGGATATATGCTGACAGACCACCTTCGCGTTCTATAAAACTTTCAAACCCGGCATCGCCCAAAACAGCAGCTAATACGTCATTAACAGTTTCCGTACAAGGGTTGGTATCAAACGTGAACTCAAAATACTTCATAGTTGTTTTTATTTGCAAAATTACGATTAAATGAGGATAAAACAAAGGAAAGTTACATTTAGAAACTTCTGTTCGGAATTTCCTCAGAAAAATTATCGGGTGAATTTTAAACAGATGATAACTTTATTTAATAGGTAACCTCTGATCCGGTATTGTTTACATATAAAATCATGCGTGAATCTTTTATAAATAGGGAAATCCCTATCATCCTTTGGGGAAAATCTCCCTCGGACGAAAAATCTCTTCCTTATCTTTGTAACATGAATAAGTTTAAGTAATTACATAAACCGAGATGATATGAAAAAGATTGTTTATTTCTTGCTATTTGCCTTGTGCCTCCCGATAGGCTTGATGGCACAAAGCGTTGATGACGACCTTTACTTCATTCCTTCAAAAGACAAACAGGAGAAGAAAGAAACTCCGGTTAAGAAGGAAACGAAGAAACAGGTGACCAACATCTATACTTCACCGGGTACTACAGTAGTGGTTCAGGACCGTAAGGGAAGAACACGGGATGTGGATGAA
>OGQI01002643.1_pt1 | contig 10636 bp, 10 predicted proteins | sample 1553171 | NCBI WGS metagenome assembly OGQI01 (sample SAMEA2579988, study PRJEB22360) | human gut metagenome | biome: human gut; feature: human-associated habitat; material: faeces | place: Denmark | collected 2008/2010
TGCGGGCCGGGGCCAAATCCTCTACCCTGGTGTACCGCCGGACGAAGAAGTATATGCCCGCCGATGCGGAGGAGCTGGAGATGGCCATTGCCGACGGCGTGGAGTTCCTGGAGCTGGTAGCCCCTGTGGAGCAGAAGGACGGCAAGCTGGTCTGCAATCAGATGAAGCTCGGCGAGCCCGATGCATCCGGCCGCCGCAGCCCCGTCGCCACCGGCGAAACGTTTGAGATTCCGTGCGATCTCGTGATCTCCGCCATCGGCGAGAAGGTCGACGCGAAGCTCATGGCCGAAAACGGCATCGAAATGGGCCGCAAGGGCCCGGCCTTCCAGACCAACGTGGAAAACGTCTGGTCGGCAGGCGATGCGCACCGCGGCCCGGCCACCGTCGTCGAGGGCATTGCGGACGCCGCCGCGTTTGCGGAGGCCGTCATCGGCAAGGCGCACACGTATGAAATTCCCGAGCAGGCTTATCCTGCCAAGGCTGATGCGATTGCCAAGAAGGGCATCCTGAAGATGGCCTCCTGCGCCTGCTGTGAGGGCGGACGCTGCCTCGACTGCAATACCGTCTGCGAAAACTGCGTCGATTCCTGCCCGAACCGCGCGAACGTCGCGGTCGTCATGCCCGACGAGAGCCACCAGATCATCCACGTCGACAAGATGTGCAACGAGTGCGGCAACTGCACGCAGTTCTGCCCGTATGCCTCCGAGCCGTGCCACGACAAGTTCACGCTCTTCCAGACCGAAAAGGACATGAACGAGAGCGAAAACAAGGGCGTTCTGTTCCTCAGCGGCGACAAGATCCGCGTCCGTCTGGAAAAAGACGAAGTCCTCGACCTGTCCCAGCCGAACGAGCTGCCGCAGGATATTGAGACTCTGATCCTTACCCTCCGCGGCAAGTACAGCTATCTCTACACCGAATAATAAGACAAACGTAAAAGCCTCCCCTTGCCGTGCTCCGCACGGTAAGGGGAGGCGTCATTTTCGAGGAAAATGACGGAGGGGATTTGCAGCGTTCGAATCCCTTCCGTCAGCTTCCCTTGCGCCCAAGGGAAGCCTTTGTTGGGGCGCAGACCTCTGGATTGACAAAAAATGAAGTGTGATATATAATCGACGATACGCATTGACCGATTTCCATGCAAAATGAAACAGCGCCGGCTGCCGGACACGAAGATGGCTTGCGCTGCATGTTTATCAGGAGTTATGAGAATGAAACAGATCGTTGTATACGTCCATGGAAAGGGCGGTTCTGCGGAGGAAGCGGAGCATTACAGCGCTCTCTTCCCGGACAGCGAGGTGCTCGGCTTTGACTACCGCGCGCAGACCCCGTGGGAGGCCAGAGAAGAATTTCCCCGGTTTTTTGCCGCCCAGCGCGCACGCTGCGGGCGGCTCACGCTGATTGCGAACAGCATCGGCGCGTATTTTTCGCTGCTGTCGCTGGATGAAACGCTGGTCGACGCGGCGTATCTGATCTCCCCGGTCGTGGACATGGAAAAGCTGATTGGCAGGATGATGACGTGGGCGAACGTGACCGAGCGGGAGCTTGCGGAACGGCAGGAGATCCCCACGACGTTCGGAGAGACGCTCTCATGGCGGTATCTGTGCGATGTGCGTGAGCATCCGGTCACGTGGCGCGTCCCGACGCGCATTCTGTACGGGGAGCGGGACGAGCTGACCGACATGCGGACCATTACGGAGTTTGCGGAGAAGAGCGGCGCAGCCCTGACCGTTATGCCGGGCGGCGAGCACTGGTTCCACACGGATGAACAGCTGCGGTTTCTGGACCGGTGGATCTCGGCATGATGGAGACAGAACGCCTGCGCCTGCTGGATACGTTTACGGACGGGGAAGGGGAGCAGACCACCGTATACGGCAGCAGACGGGCGGAATGGCGTGCGCCATGCTGAAACCTGCGGCGTTCGGATTTTTGCGTGTTTTGCAGAAATTACCTTGATTTTCTGCTGTCTCCGTAGTATAGTATGTCAAAATACATGCTTTGTGTTCAGGAGGTCCGGCTATGGCACTCAAAGAGAATTACCGGGAATTGCTGATCGACGCGGTCGTCCGCGTTGCTGCGCGCGAGGGGCTTGACCGCACAACGACCAAGCTGATCGCGGCGGAGGTTCCGTGCAATGAGGTCTATATCTACCGGAATTTCGGCAGCAAGGACGCGCTGCTTCAGGCCGCGTTCAGCCGCACTGACCTGCGCTTCGTGCAGACGGTTCTGAAAAATCTGGACGTGATGGACGCGCCCGGCCAGCCGCTGGAGCAGCGCTGCCGCGCGCTGTGGGAGCCGGTGTGGCGCTTTTGCCTGGCCCAGCCGGACGACATTCGGTTCTATCTGCGCTATTATTATTCCGCGCAGTTCCTTGCCAGCGCCCACGAGCTGCACCACCGCAATTACCAGCAGCTTCAGGCCCGTCTCAGCCGCTACTTCATCTCCTCGCACGACAGCTGGCTGCTGATGGCGCATATATTTGAGACGATCCTCAGCTTTGTCTCGCACGTGCTCTGCGGCGATCTGCAGGATACGCCCGAACTGGACGAGCAGGTCTTCAGCCTCATCTTCCGCACGCTGCAGCCCTATATGCTGCCGTAAATATCCGCAAATCTCGAAAAAACACTTGACTTTTCCGGAACTTCTGCTATAATAAACCTGCAATTTGAGTTGCGGGTGTAGCTCATCCGGTAGAGCGCCACCTTGCCAAGGTGGAGGTAGCGAGTTCGAGCCTCGTCACCCGCTCCAAACGCTGCGAACAGTTTCGTTCGCAGCGTTTTTTCGTCTGTTCGGACGCGGACGATCTTCGCACAGGCCCGCCGCGCCGCGGCCCGTATGATCCTTTAGGCTGGCTTTAGGTGCGTCTGCTATGCTGGGGCCATAAAGGAGGTCATGTTCTGTGCTTGATTCGATCATTACCTCGGAAATAACGCCGGCGATCTTTCTGCTGTGCTCGGCGGCCTCCGTGCTGCCCGGCATCGCTGCAGAGCTTCTGCAGCACGATCTTCTGCGCCCGCACGTCGGACAAAGAAGCGCTCTGACGCTTGCGGTTCACAGAAAGTGCCTGTATAATCAAAACAGAACATAAGAGGAGGCGGCGGTATGCGGCTTTTGCTTGCGGAGGACGAGGCAGATCTGGCCGAGGCGCTCGGCGTGTTTTTTAAAAAGAATCATTTTTCGTATCCACGAACCGGGATATCAACGATATGCTCGACCTCATCTGCGAAGGGCCGGACCCCGGCGCGCCCGCCGGGAAGCCGCAGTCCGGCCCGGACGCGGTGCGGTCCATGAAGCAGCCGCAGGAGCCGCCGAAGGGGCCGGTCAATCAGGAAACACAGTATTCCATGCGCTATTTCACCCTGACGCTTGACACGGACGGGCCGCTGGACCGCCTGTTTGACCGCTTCTACCGGCCGGACGCCTCCCGCACCGCTGCGACCGGCGGCTTCGGCATCGGCCTCTCCATCGCCAAGAGCATCGCAGAAGCCCACCACGGCACTATCCGCGCCAGCGTGCAGGAAAGCCGCATCACATTTGCCGCGGAGCTGAAATGAGTGCGGGAGCACGATAGATGATCTCGCTCAAAGCCGCCCCTTGCCGCCCCGCGCGCGGTAAGGAGCGGTGGTGTAAAACGAACACCCCGTATGTCTGACATACGGGGTGTTTTGCGGATTTACGGAAGTGTTCGGATGCAGTCCTTCAGGAGCTGCATAAATGCTTCGCGGTCGAGCTTCAGCAGCACGAGCGCGTTTTTCTGCTCGAATTTTTTGTCGCTCTGCAGATCGGTGACGGTCTTGCCGAGCGTAAGCTCGGCCTGCGTTTCCACGAAAACGCCCGCCATTTTTCCCTCGAACAGCTCCGGGTGTGCCAGATACAGGACAGGGCAGGAATCATGCTGCGCGACGCCTGTGAGTCCAACGGTCTGCACCGCGCTCCACGCGCAGGCAAACAGCTCGCGTACCAGGCTGCCGCAGCGATTGCCGTATCCGGCCATTTCGTCCCAGTCTGCGGGGCGAAGCTCGGCCTGCATCGTAACGTCAAGACCGCACATGACGAGCGGCACGCCGGATTTAAACACGATCTGCGCCGCGTCCGGGTCGTCGTAAATGTTGAACTCCGCCGCAGGCGTCACATTGCCGCCGACGGCTGCGCCGCCCATCAGGGCGATGGAGTGCAGCAGAGTTTTCAGCTCCGGGTATTTTGTCAGCGCGATGGCCACGTTTGTCAGCGGCCCGGTCGCGACCAGACGGCATCCGCTTCGCCGCTTCATAGAGTGCGTCCCACGCGGGCGTGGTTTCAGGCGCACAGTCCGGCAGGGGCAGCTCGACATCTCCGAGGCCGTTTTCGCCATGGAACTTGCCGGCCACGTGCGGTTCCCGCACAAGGGGGCGCTCCGCGCCGGGATAGACCGGATAATCGGCGCCCAGCAGATGCACGATGCGCCGTGTGTTCGGGAAGGTGTTGTAGAGGGGGCTGTTGCCCGCCACGGCGGACAGCGCGACGACCGAAAGCTCCGGCAGCGCGTGGGCCAGCATGATCGCAACGGAATCGTCCGTGCCGGTGTCGCAGTCGATCCAGACTGGAATCTGTTTGGTTGTCATGCCTCTGCCTCCCCGTAGAATTTGATGGCTTCGACCAGCAGATCGGCGAAGCGGCCCCGGTCAACGTCCATCAGCACGTCCGCATTCGGCGCGTGCCCGGAGAAGCCGAGCAGATCGCCCACGGTCGTGCCGCGGCAGTATTCGCCCGCTGTTTCGATCTGGACATACATGGGCCGGATGGTGAAAATTTCGGGATGGATGAGCGCCATGACCGCGCACGGGTCGTGCATCGGCGCACCAGCGTAGCCAATGGAGCGGTGGAATCGGTAGAAGAACTCCAGCCACTGCGCAACGATATCGCTGACCGGATTTCCGAGCGCGCGCACGCGCTCAAAATCCTCCGGCATGATCAGCGCCTTTTCCGTCACGTCCAGACCGGCCATTGTGATGGGGACGCCGGATGTGAATACGATCCGTGCTGCCTCCGGGTCGACGAGAATGTTGAATTCCGCCGCAGGCGTCCAGTTGCCGGTGGCGATGCCGCCGCCCATCAGGGAAATGCGGGCGATTTTGCATTTCAGCTCCGGGTGCGCCAGCAGCAGCGCCGCAACGTTCGTCTGCGGGCCGGTCGCCACGATGGTGACAGGCTCCGGCGATTCGCGCAGCACCTTCGCCATCAGCTCCGGCGCGGAAAGCGCAGAGGCTTCAAACGCAGGCTCCGGCAGCGCCGGGCCGTCAAGGCCCGATTCGCCGTGGACAGACGGCGCGTTCATCACGTCGTTCAGAAGCGGATGCGGGCAGCCCTTCCCGACCGGCGCGTGCAGGCCGATGAGCGTGCAGACGCGCAGTGCGTTATAGGTCGTTTTTTCAATCGTCTGGTTGCCGCAGCAGGACGTTACGGCAAGGATCCCGAGATCCCGGCTGGCCCGCGCCAGGACCCACGCAATGGCGTCGTCATGGCCGGGGTCGCCGTCGAGAATGACGGGGATCTTTTTGTGTTCGGACATAAAGCCCTCCTTATTTGAGCGCGGCAGCCGAGTGCAGCTTCTTCGCGCGGCTGCGCCGCACGAGGGAGAAGATCACAAGGCCGATGATGGTAACGGCGTAGGGGATGGGGGAGGCGAGGTTCGAGTCGAGGCCGACGGCGGAGAATTTGATGCCCAGCGCCTGCGCAAAGCCGAACACGAGCGAGGACAGCATACCGCCGAGGCATTCACCGCCGCCCATGGCCTGTGCAGCCAGCGCGATAAAGCCGCGTCCTGCGACCATGTCAAGGGACCATCCGGCCGCGTAGTACATCGACATGAACGCGCCGCCGAAGCCGCACATGAGGCCGGAGAAGCCGATGGCGATGTACTTGATCTTCAGCACGGAAACGCCGACGGAGCTGGCCGCGTTCGGGTTTTCGCCGACCGCGCGGATATTGAGACCGAGGCTCGTCTTATACAGCATCACGCTCGTGAGCGCGCAGCAGATGAACGCGATCCACGTCAGAAGGTTGTGTCCCGAAATGATGCTGCCCAGGAAGGGGATCTTGTCGATCAGCGGAATGTTGATGTTCGGGATCAGCAGATTTGAGGTGATCAAACCGGTGGAGGACGCCATGGATGTGCCCTCGGACAGGTTCGTGATGACCTTGCACAAAAACAGCGTGCCGCCGGAGCCCATCATGTTGACGGCGATGCCGACAAGCGTGATATCGGTCTTGAGCTGGAAGGCGAAGAAGCCCATCATCAGGCTCATGAGAACGCCGATGGCCAGCGCGGCAAGCAATCCCCAGACCCAGCTGTGCGCATAATAGGACACGAGCGAGCCGGTCAGCGCGGAGAACATCATCAGGCCCTCCAGACCGATGTTGCAGAAGCCCGCCTTTTCAACCACGATGGCCGCCAGCGTTGCGAACAGGATGGGCGCGGAAATGCGGATGATGGAGAAGAAGAACTCCGGCGTCAGCAGCATTTTCAGAAAATCAAGCACGCTCGGCACCTCCCTTCTGCGCTTCAAGCGCAGCCTTCGCGGCAAGCTCCTCCTGCGCCGTCTTGACGACCAGCTTCTGCCGGTATTTGGACAGGAACTGCTCGGCGGCGAAGAACAGGAAAATGACGCCCTGAATGATATCGATCAGCTGCGACGGTACGTTTGCATACGTCGCCATCAGCTCGCAGCCCTTTGTGAGATACGCCATGAAGAACGACGCGAACGGTACGAACCACGGATTGTTGCCCGCGAGGATCGCAATGGTGATGCCCGTCCAGCCGTAGCCGGGAAGCGAGCTCCACGAGAACGTCGGGTACCGGCCAAGCATCTCGATGCCGCCGCCGATACCGGCCAGGAAGCCACCCAGCACCTGCGACAGCACGATTACGGTCGCGACCTTCATGCCAGAATATTTGGCAAACGCCTGATTGATGCCGATCATGCGGATGGTGTAGCCCCAGCGGGTGTTGAACATGAAAAGGCCAATCAGCACGACGCAGGCGATCGCAATGACAAAGCCCCAGGAGAGCTTCGAGCCGTTGTCAATGAGCGGCGCGATCCTGGACGTCTCCAGAAATTCATACGACTGGATCTGGCCCTTGGTCTTGTCGGCAAGATACGTGTTCATCAGGTATTTGATGAGATACATGATGATGTAGTTGAGCATCAGCGAGCAGACCATTTCGCTCACATTCAGCTTGGTCTTTAAAAGCGCGGGCAGCAGCATGATCGCGGCAACAGCCAGACCGCCGGCCAGAACGCCCACGACCGGATGCAAAAACGGCGCCATCGGCACATAGACCGCGACCATACCGGTCGTGAACGCGCCGAGCATGATGCCGCCCTCCGCGCCGAGGTTGAACTGGTTGGCGGAGAACATGACGCAGACGGAAAGGCCGGTGAAGATGATGGGGATCATCGAGGCCAGAATGTCAGTCAGGCGCTTGAAATCAAAGGTGGTGCCGCTGCGTCCCATGCGGAACAGCGGGCCGACGAGCAGCTGCTTTAATGCGTCGCCGGTGGCGGAAAGCTTCTCGGAGAAGCTGCTTCCGTCTGCCGACAGGAAGATCAGCAGCGTCGCCACGAGCAGCGCGATGAGAATGGCGAGCAGGCCGCGGATCACGGAGAACAGGATCTGACGTTTCTTAGTCATGGCAAACCCTCCTGATTTCCTCTTCGCTCTGGGTCTTGAGCCCGAGCATATATTCGCCCATCACATCGTCGGTGAGGGTGGAGGTGTCTTCAAAATACGCGGCGATCCTGCCGCCGTGCATGACGATCAGACTGTCGGACAGCTCCATGACCTCCGCCAGATCTGCCGAGATCAGCAGCACCGCAATGCCGGAGCGAGACAGCTCGACGAGCTTTTTGCGGATGAATTCCGTCGCGCCGACGTCAATGCCGCGCGTCGGCTGGTCGGCAAGAATGAGCACCGGATTGCCGGAGAATTCGCGCGCGACGACGACCTTCTGAATGTTGCCGCCGGAGAGCATACCGACCTGCTGCTTGCGGGATTTGCACAAAACGGCGTAGTCCTCGATCAGCTTGTCCGCCTCGTCGTGAATGGCCTTCATGTTGAAAAGCGGGCCATGGTTCAGCCGCTTTTCCGCCGAACGGTCGGAAATGAGGTTTTCCTCAATGGACGCGCTGCCCGCAATGCCATAGAGCATACGATCCTCCGGGATGAGGGCGACGCCCTTGTCGCGCAGCTTCTGCTGCGAAAGGCCGAGAAGATTCTCCGACTGCATCGTCACCGTGCCTGCGTTCGGCGTCAGGAAGCCGAAGAGCATATCGACCAGCTCCTTCTGGCCGTTGCCCTCGACGCCCGCAATGCCGAGAATTTCGCCCCGGCGCACGTCGAAGGAGATCTTGTCCAGCATCTTCTTGTGCCACTCGTTGACGTATTCGACGTCGCGCACGCGCAGCACAACATCCGACGGCTGCGCCTTGTCCTTCTGCACATTCAGAATGACATCGCGGCCGACCATCAGACGCGAAATTTCCTCCTTCGTCACGTCGCACGTGTTGTAAACGCCCATCGAGCGCCCGCCGCGCATGATCGTCAGCCGGTCGGTGATCTCCATGATCTCGTTCAGCTTGTGCGAAATAAAGACGATGGTATAGCCCTGCTCCTTTAAATGCCGCAGCTCCTTGAACAGCTCGACCGTCTCCTGCGTGGTCAGAACGGCCGTCGGCTCGTCGAGGATCAGGATCTTTGCGCCGCGCACGAGCGCCTTGAGGATCTCGACTTTCTGCTTCATGCCGACCGGGATGTCCATGACCTTGGCCTCAGGTTCGACGTGCAGGTTGTATTTTTCCGCGTATTCCTTTGTGATGGCGACGGCCTTCGCGTGGTCGATGAACAGTCCCTTGCGCGGAGCCATGCCGAGCACCATGTTTTCCGCAACGGTCAGGCTCGGCACGAGCATGAAATGCTGGTGTACCATGCCGATCCCGTGGGAAATGGCGACGGTGGGGGACGAGAGCGTCAGCTTTTCGCCGTGCACCCAGATCTCGCCGCTCGTCGGCTGCTCCAGACCGAACAGCATCTTCATGAGCGTGGACTTGCCGGCGCCGTTTTCACCCATCAGCGCGTGGATCTCGCCCCTGCGGAGGTTAAAATCCACACCCTGATTGGCCGCGACGCCGTTGGGATACACCTTCGTGATCCCTTTCATCTGGACGACATAGTCCTCGTCCAAACGGCCGGTTTTTTCGTCTGGCATACGATATGTTCCTCTCTTTCTTTAGAAAAAGTCGTGCGTATGAAAAAGCAATAAGTAATAGTGAATAAAGAACAAACGCGGGTTCGTTTTTTCGCTATTCACTGTTACTTAAGGAGAATCTGGTTTTGTAGGGGCGGACGACTCTGTCCGCCCGCTTTTATCGCAGAAGCATGTAAGGGGCGGGCAGAGTCGCCCGCCCCTACAAGGTTAAAAGAAAGCTCGATCGAAAATGAACTTACGGTCTGACAGAGTCGCGCAGAGCGGCGAGGTCGAAGTTGGCGTCGAACGCGGTGTCGACCTTGATGCTGCCGTCCATGATGCCCTTCTGAGCAGCCTCAACGGCGGCCTTGGTGTCGGCAGAGGCGTACTTGTCGTAGTTCTTGTCGGTCACGATGCCGACGCCGCCCTCTGCGAGGCCGAGCTGGACTTCGCTGCCCCAGTAGGTCTTACCGGCATCCCACTGGTCGAAGATCCAGACGATGGAGTTGCCGATGTTCTTCAGACCGGAGGTCAGCGTCAGCGCTGCCAGGTCGGAGGAGAAGGTCAGCTCCTGGTCGGAGTCGACGCCGATGAACCATGCCTTGCCGGTGTCCAGAGCAGCCTCAGCCGCGCCGTTGCCCGCGTTGCCGGCAACGCCCCAGATGATGTCGCACTTGTTGTCGTTGATCATGGAGTAGCCGAACTCCTTGGCGATTGCGGTATCGACATAGTCGTTGGTGTAGCGGGTGTCGACCTTGATGTCGGGGTTGACAGCCTGTGCACCCTCAATGAAGCCAGTCAGGAAGTCGTTGATAACCGGGGAATCAACGCCGCCGACGAAGCCGATGACCGCGTCCTCGTTGATGTTGGCAACGCTGGTGTCCGTGGTCATGCAGGCGGCGAAGGTGCCGACCAGATAGCCCATGTCGTTCTGCTTGTAGTTGATGTTCACAACGTTGGGCTGGCTGGCTTCGGAATCGTAGATGAGGTACTTCTGATCCGGATACTTCGCAGCGATCTCGTTGAGGTATTCGGGCATCTGATACGTACCGCAGATGACAAGGTCATACTCGCCGGAGGAGGAGACATCGTCAAGGGTGGTCTTCCAGGTGGGCTGGTCGGCATCCGTGCCGCCCATCTCGATGGTCTTGTAGGTGATGCGGCCCGCATCAGCCAGTTCCTTCAGGCCGGACTCTGCGGAGTCGAAGAAGGATTTGTCGCCAAGGTTACCGTTCACAAGGTTTACAACGTTGGAGACCTTCGCGCCGTCGCCTTCACCGCCTTTTTCATCATCGGCGGGCGCGTTGTTGCAGCCGAACGCAGCGACTGAGAGAACCAGGGCAAGCATCAGGGCAATCAGTTTTTTCATTGTTCGTTCCTCTCTTTTCATTTTGTGACATGATTTTCATCATCCGGAGA
>OGQI01002659.1_pt1 | contig 10560 bp, 11 predicted proteins | sample 1553171 | NCBI WGS metagenome assembly OGQI01 (sample SAMEA2579988, study PRJEB22360) | human gut metagenome | biome: human gut; feature: human-associated habitat; material: faeces | place: Denmark | collected 2008/2010
ATTCATCGCCTGCTGAACATCCGCAAGCATGGAAGCCACACCGGAAGCGACGGCGTCGGCGGGATTCATCGGCGCCGCAGACGGCTGCACAGCCGGTTTCACAGACTCGGAAGGAGCATCAATTGCCGACGCGGAAGCCTGTGGCCGAACACCGGCGGCATCTCTCGTCGTACGGCGGCGCGAGCCGGCCATAGATCCACGCAGCGATTCTGCAGCGGCGGAAGCCCCGGAATCGCCAGCAAAATCAGGCATACCGGAAGATGACGCAACGGCAGCCGCCCCTTCCTCACGCCCGGCCAGCAAGCGTGCGGCAAGCAATTCCAGTCGCATGCGCGGCGAAATCGCACCAGTCATATTGGCAAGAGTCGCATTGATCGTGTCAGCCATCTGCGTCAACGCAGATAATCCCAAAGCGGAAGCCTGACGACGCAAATCATCCATGTTCTCGGCGGCCGCATCGTCGGAAAGCACGCTTTCCGCGCGCGTTCCGCCCAACGTGAGCACCAGCAAATCGCGCACGCGGGCAAGCAAATCCTCAACGAATCGACGGGGATCGAAACCGCCGACCACAACCTTCTGAATCACGCCATACAGTGCTTCGCCATTTTTGTCGGCAACGGCGTCGATGGCCTCGCTAATCAGAGCGTCAGGCGTGAAACCGAGCAACGCAACCGCGGAATCGTATGCGATGCTGCCGTCAACCGCACCAACCATGAGCTGGTCAAGCACGGAAAGTGTGTCTCGCACGGAACCGCCGCCGGCACGCATGGCAAGACGCAGCACGCCTGGCTCGGCCTCGATATGCTCGTCTTCGCAGATTTGCTCGAGGTACGGGCCCATAACCTCCTTCGGCACCAGGCGGAACGGGTAATGGTGGGTGCGCGAGCGGATGGTGCCGATCACCTTGTCTGGTTCGGTGGTGGCGAAGATGAACATCACATGCTCCGGCGGCTCCTCCACGATTTTCAGCAGCGCGTTGAAGCCTTGTGGCGTGACCATATGGGCCTCGTCGAGAATGAAGATCTTGTAGCGGTCGCGGGCCGGCGCGAAACCAGCGCGCTCACGCAGCTCACGGGCGTCGTCCACGCCGTTATGCGAGGCTGCGTCGATTTCCACCACATCGATGGAACCAGGGCCGCCCGTGGCGAGATCCTTGCAGCTTTCACATTCGCCGCACGGATGCGAGGTCGGACCTTTCGCACAGTTGACGCATCGCGCAAGAATGCGAGCGGAACTGGTTTTGCCACAACCGCGCGGGCCGGAGAACAGGTAGGCATGCGTGAGCTTGTTCTCGTCGAGCGCACGCATCAGCGGAACCGTGACCTGGTCCTGACCGATCACGCCGTCGAACGTGTCGGGACGATACCTTCTATAGAGTGCCAGTGCCATCGCAATTCCTTCCGCAGTAGTGCCACTAGGCTACCGATTAATTACGACACGTTTTTTCGCAAAGACCGGCTGCACAGCCTGCCCGTAACAGTGCAGCGCGTGTCCCCGGAGACAAGCCTCGCGGCAACGTTTAAGCTGGGATTAACGACAGCGACACTACAGAATTGACATCATGTCAATTTCCGTTTTAGACTGAGGACAGTCAAGAAATTGACAGAGTGTCAACGTGTCGCACAGGTGAGAGACGCCACTCGAGCGAAGGAGAGAGCCATGGACGGACAGCACAACGCTTCCGCAACAACAGTCGGAGACGCACGCCGTGCGCAAATCGTGCGCGCAGCACGCGAAATCTGCCTGGAAAAGGGCTTTTCGAAAATAACAATTAGCGATATCGCGGGCCGCGTAGGCATGACCAGATCTCTCTTCTACCACTATTTCCAAGACAAAGACCAAGTCGCGGACGCCGTACTCGACGACGTTATCGACGAAGTGATCACGCAATTGGAACAGTGGAACGCCAATCGAGAGGTCGGCAACATCTCGAAAGCACTCGACGACGTGGTGCGGCTGACCCGCTCCCTCATCACCGATGAGGGCCCGTTCAGCCAACGCATGATCGAAGACGGCAACGCGGGACTGTACATCAAATTCATCGACCGTGTGGCCGATCGAATTGCGGAATACATCTGCAATTCGACAGTGCGCGATTTCGAGAAATTGCATGGCATGCCCATCACCAACGAGCATGAGACGTTCTATACGCTCATCGTTGGCCTGATTTCTCTGATCAGACTGCACCCCGACATTGAAGACACCGTCATCAGACAGGTCGCAGCACAGACGCTGCACCTGAACGAATACATGTAAACACAGGCTGCATCGGCTTCATGGCGCTCAAATACAAGTGGGGCAAGATCGGCAAGTCCGAATGGTCCAAACGCTTCCCGTTCGCGCTTGTGGCCAACGTGCACGCACTACCGCGAGCGCTTCGCATAGTAGGTGTCGGTTTTGCCGGTGACCGGATCACGGTGATCACGCTTGATGGCTTCCAGCACTTTCTCTTCAGTGTTGGCGGCTTGGCTTTCCACCACGGCCGGCGGCACCAGCACACGCAAAGCACGGTCTTGAACTACGACCTGGACAGGCAGGCGACCAACATATTCACCGTCCGCCATCAAGACCGGCGGCTCATCGCCCTCTTGCGCACGGGTGATTTCGATATCGCGCACGCGCTTCCAGCCAAACACCTTGCATCCGAGGATCTTGCCGCTGTAGGCGTGCGCCACCGCATCCGCGCATTCGACGACATTGGGCACATGGTCGAGCCACACCAAGTCAAGCAAACCATCAGAGAACCGCGAATACGGCGAGATTTCAATACCTCCGCCGATATGCCGCGAATTGGCCACCGTAAGCAGCGGCGAGATAATGTCTTCCTCTTCCACCGTGCCATCGGCCAACGTGGCTTTGATGTGGTACCCATACTGCTTCATATGGGTCAATTCCACGAGCACGGCCGCGAAATAACGCAACGAACCGTTCGGCAAACGCGAGTGATTTGCACGGTCGTTGACGCTCGCATCCAAACCGCACGAGAGCATGCCCGCATAGAAGCGATTGACCGCCGGACGCAATGGCACATCCGAATCGCTGACCAGCTCATCACCGGTGCTGGAATCGACGGCATATCCACCCTGCAACGACGTGGCCAAGCCCATATCGACGTCAATATGCGTGCCGCGCACAATCGCGCCGACAATGCCATCGACAGCGGTTTGGACACGATTGACCGGCAATTCAAGTCCACGCGCGAAATCGTTGCCGGAACCCGTCGCCACTATGCCGAGCGGTTTGCCGGAGCAGCCCACGGCATTGGCGCCGAGCGCGATCATGCCGTCACCGCCAACCACCACCAAGTAGTCATATTCGTTTCTACGGTTCCTGGCGTTCAGCAAAGAGCTTTCAAAACTCTCACCGGTCACATCGATAACGTTGAAGTCATGCTTGCGTCCGGCTTCCCGCAGCAGACCGATCACCTGATTGCCGACTTCGGTGCCCTTGCCTTTGTTCGACGTCGGATTGCCGACAACGGCAACGGTCGCATTCACACAGGACGTTTCGCTCATACTTCAGTACGATAATCGCGATTCGCATCACACGCCACATGCGAACGGATTTCCAGACAGATGGCCACGTTTTGCGTGACGATTTTCTGCCATGCGATGCTTTTCCAGGCGATGCTCATTCGCAGACAATCGGTCCCGCTCTCGACCGCTTGCTGACGTGGGATACGAACGGCACTTGCGTACCGACCTGCGCTTCGACCAGCACATCATCACCTTCTATCGTGCAGGATCCGATCGCCGCATTATTACCGGAAATGGTACGTTCCGCCACGTAACAGGGGTCGGCAGAGCCTCCATATAGCGCGTCGGCCGCCGCCACCGACGCTAGGTCGGCCGCATTCTGCGCGCGATGCAGGCAAAGCAACAGATTGCCTGCCGACGCAACCGCACTCAACATGATGGCCGCCACCGCGATCAGCGCCACACCGGATATGGTTCCCGAACCTTCATCGGATTCGCGAATCCAAGCAAACCAATGTTTCACAAAGCGTTTCACATCACCCGTTCCTTTCTGATTCGCGTCCATCGGACGCTCTCCGACAGTGTTTTCACGGCATGTTTCACATGTCGCGCTTGCCAGTTCCCGAAACCGAAGACCCACATATAGCCCACACCCCGACATCTCCGCATCACGAAAATGCAAGGACCAGGCGCTAGAAGTAGCGGGTCGCTTTGCCTGTGACTCGTGTGGGAAGCATGCCGGTTGGGTCAGGTATCACAGGGCATTGCACCGTAACAGTGACGGAATCCGTGCCACGGTCGAACCGTACCGTCGCCGAATCGCCGGCGGCAGCCCTTTCTTTCGATTCTCCGCCGGTGTCATCAACCGCGAAGGCCCGAGCACCGGCCGCGGCCGCATCCTGGCAGTTCATCGACACCACGGACGCGCGCCCTAAGCACAACACCAAAATCGCCACCGCCGCCACACAGGGGAGCACCACCGCGAACTCCGCGGTGGCCGCTCCCTCATCGGCATCATCGGCATGGCATTTCCACCATTGCCTCACCATGGATTACCCGACGCTGAGTGCTTTCTTGATGATGTTGGCCAGCAGCGTTTTGATGGCATCGGATTTCATGATGCCCACCAAGACGGCGGCGAATCCGGTGGCGGCAACCAGCACCACCGCATATTCGGCGGTGGCGGCACCTTCTTCCGGTTCGGCGGTCAGCGTGCGCATACGCGCATCCAACAGGCATATCGCCTTGTCGGCCCGTTCCCGCATGGCATACAGCCGTTGCCCCGCCCTGCCTATCAGGCCTGGCAAGCCATCGACATTGATTGGCGTCACGTTGTTCATGGCGTTCCTTTCGTTCGAACAACCCCGGCCGGACGGCCGAGTGCACCCAGTGTTGCGCACCATCACGCTTGCAGGAGCGTTTTTCCAAGGTTGTGGTCGGAGGATGTGAGTTATCCACATCCTCGGCGTGTCATCCACAGTTGTCCACAGAACTCCGTGAATTATCGACTCCCGCTATTCCCCGCTTTTCCGTTGTCGTTGCGCACATGCCGTCATTGTACAAACGACATGACGGATGGAATGATCCCAACCGCAACAAATGCGGGAAGAAAACACAATCCGGTCGGTAGCAACAAACGAACCGACAATTTCGCCGCAGCCTGTTCGATCTGCGCGCGCTCATCCCAATCCAATTGTTCGACGGCTGTTTCCAAACGTTCCACCGGAGAGGCGCCACTATGCCATGACGAAGCGAACGCATCGCGTACCACCGAAAGATCGCCATCATCAGGCCACACATCATCCCAGGAAACACCTTCGTTCAATTGCTCTCCGGCCGACCGCAGTCCCGCGCCGAATTCTCCTGCCGCAATATCTCCCACGGCAATCAGCGCACGGGGAATGGAAGATCCCTGTCGGATGGCGACGCTGAGCATCTCCAATATCAACGGCAGAGGAAGTTCCCGCATGCGCTCGGCGGGCGCAAGGTCGGAGGGCACGCGAACCGGCCTCCACTGCTTCAGCCATATCGCTTCGGCCGCGCACACCACCGCTGTCAGCATCCATAAGCCAGTCATCATATGGCTCCTTTCATATCATCCTGCCGCATCAACGCACGTATCCAGATAAGTCCGAACGTGTAGCAACAGAGGGCAAATCCGAGACATGCCAAGCCTTTGACCCCTGAAACAAGGAAGACCAATGAGTGCACGCCCATGCCTTCTCCCAAGAGCACAGTGAGCAGCGGCAACGCCATCAGGAGTTTCATCGTCGCTTTGGGCATGGCAAATGCGTTGGCACGCAAATCATCCAATAATCGTTGCCGTTTCAACGATTCAGCCACCGCCTGCAGGCATCGGTCGGTTTCACACCCGAGCGTCAGGCTCAGCCGGCAGGCCGCATACAGCTCGCCGCTCAGCCGTTCGACTTGGCCGGATTGCCCGCCTTGCCCAAATTGCTCTTTGAGTGGGCATCTGCTGTGGATCACCATGGTTATGCGCAGCCTGGTGAGTTCAGGCGTGGCGAACGGCGTTCCTCCCAGTTCTTCGAATGCCTGCACCAACGTGACTCCACTGCGCACGGATGCCCGCAGGGACGCCACACATGCCACACATCCGATGGCGGGCAATGCGTTCGACGACGCATTCAAGTCGTCGATTCCTTCGGGTTTCAATCCCTGCTTTCCGCCATGTTCCTTACTCCATCGACCGCCTGCACACCCCGAACCATCCCTCGTTCGCTCACCTACATCGTACGTGTTTCGGCGTGGCCACAACCATACGGCCAGTCCGAACAATATCGCGGCGATAACGCCAAGACTTCCCATCCATCCACCTCGATTCAACGACTCCATGCACGTACGAAATCGGGCCACTGCTGCGAGGCCAGCATCTGGTTGCCGTTCCATCCGAACAGCAGGTTTCCACGCAGTTTGTCTTCCGCAAATTCGAGTCGCCCTATTTGTGTGATGCGCCGACGGCCTCCCATCCGCTCCACGTGCAGCACCACGTCGAATGCGTCTTGCGCAAGCGCTGCGGTGGCCTGCGGATTCAACCCGGCAAGCAACCCCAATGCCACCAGTCGCGAAGGGACCGCTGCCACTTGGTTGGCATGCAAGGTGGTCATACCTCCGCGATGCCCGGAATTCAGCGCGCGCAACAGGTCTACGATTTCGCTACCTCGGCATTCGCCCACCACAATGCGATCCGGGCGCATTCGCAACGTCGCGCATATCAATTGCGATAGTCCTATGGCACCTTTGCCTTCCATGTTGGCGTCTCGCGTCACCAGCGACACGCGATTGTCATGGTCGAGCATGCCGAGTTCGCGCACCTCTTCCACAGTGATGATGCGCTCCCCCGGCGCACATCGCATAAGCATTGCCTTGAGCAGCGTGGTTTTGCCAGCTCCGGTGCCACCGGTCACAAGCACACTGGCCTTGCGTTCCACAAATCCTTCTAGCAAAGGCATCCATTTGCTTGGAAACATGCCGTTTTTCGCCAAGGATTCCAGACTGGGCGCAACCGCGTCCGGCAATCGTATGCTGATGGCCGCGCCTTGTGGAACGAGCGGTGCGATAACCGCGTGCACGCGCACGCCCTCCACGGTGGAGGCGTCGGCTATCGGACATGCGTCGTCGAGTCTTCTGCCGAGTTGCGAGCACAGTCGTACGGCGAAATCGCGTATGGCTTGCGGGTTGGCGAATGGCGCACGCATTGCGTACGGCCGCATTCCTTGGCCGCGATCCACCCACACGGTGCCGTCGCAGGTCACCGCAATGTCGGTGACGCCCGGTTCGGATGCGATGTCGCTAAGCGGGCCGAGTTCCATGGTTGACGCTCTTTTCTTCCAATGCCTCCTGAATGAGATCAGCCAGCGTTGCGATGGCTTTTGCATTCGCACGATTGGGTTTGCGCAGTCCGAGCCCTTCCAACAGTTCGCTGCAGAGTTTGGCGTCCGCTGTGATGACCGCGGCGATATCGCAGTCAAGATATTCCGCCGCTTCCTCGGTCGCCGTCACACCATGGTCGCGTATGGTTCCGCGCGGTTGCATGCCTACAAAAAACTCCCGTTCCTGCGTTGCGACATCGTGTTCCCCGATTGAATCGCTTGGATTGCGTTGCGATTGCATGTTCGCTTTGGCACGGGCAAGGCCAAGTACCGTCATTTCGACCACGTTGATGCGGATGGCCTGTCGTAGTTCCGTCAGATCTTGCAGTCCGTTCCCTTGCCCCACGTCTACGATGACTGCGCTTCGTACCTGCGATAGCGCGCGAATGCACGCCTGTACTTCCCAGGATTGCGGATTTTCGGTTTTCCAAGGATCGCAGGACAGCAGTGGCACGCCATCCCAGACTGGCAGCTCCCGCAGCAACGCCTTGCCGTCGATGGCGCCAAGCGGTGCGCTGATTTCCCCAAGTCGCGAACCGTCTTCGTTCTCCACGCCGAGAAGCACATCAAGACCTCCGCCTTGCAGATCGGCATCGACAAGCACGCATTTGAGCCCACGCTCGTTCAGCTCACGAGCCAAGATGGCCGCCAGGGTGCTCGCCCCCACTCCCGCCACCACGGAGTCAACGATCACCACATTGCTCACATCGCAGCGTTGTTCTCGTACGGCATGGCCACGCTCGGCAACCATGCCGTACGTTCCAGGCACCGCACCGACCGGTGTCACTCCCTGGAGTAATCCAGGCGGCGTATAGAACCGTTGCGGAGAGACGGTTCTGCGCTGCTCCGGAGGCGCTGTTCTCGATGTGGCCGAGCTCGCGACCGGCATCAGTCCGCCCGACGGCAGCGGCACCGGAGGCATATTAGGAAAAGACGTTGCACTACTCATACCGTCGATTGAAAAGTCTCGATGCATACCATCGCAAGCTGAACCGGCCCTGTGGTCGGAGGACGCTAGTTATCCACAACCACGGCGTGTCATCCACAGCTATCCACAGGGCATCAAATATCCACGTCCGCCCCCCGGAAAACGGGACGGGCGCATGCCAGCACGTCTCAAAACAAAAAAGGAAGACCCGCCGAAGCGGGCCTTCCTGCAAGAATCTTCGGAGCAGAATCGCTGCACAACAACATCGTCGTAACGGTAAGTCTATCCAATGCCCGTTCAACGTAACAACCTATCTCGGTCATACACACCTTGTGGGGCTCTGCTCTTCAGTTGTTCTTGTACTTCGTAATTATGCTCGCCATTGCGGCAAGTGCAAACCGAAACAGGACGATGTTCCGTATTTATCGCAACTGTTGCTTTCCGATCGCAAGAATCGCAAAAATGCTCCATGCTGTGCGAATCGCAACGCTTGCCTGTTCATTCACGTTCATTTGCCCCGAAAAAACGGCGTGTCGGAAGCATATTTCACCAACTCGGCGAACGAATGTTAACTCCTGCTTAATTTTCCTGAGTTTTGCAAGACATTCCAAGCACTTGAGGATAAAGTAGATAACTATGGCACAGATTTTTGACGCACCCTCAAAGGCGATCCTGCGCAGCCAGATAGCTGAGCATATCGCTGAGACCGATAAGAACGATAAGCGCGAGCTTCAGGCAGGCGAGGAACCGCTGCCGAATGACCGTTTCTTCGACCGTGAGCTGAGCTGGTTGAAGTTCAACAAGCGCGTCCTCGAGCTTGCACAGGATGAGGACCTGCCGGTCATCGAACGCGCGAGCTTCGCCGCGATCTTCGCGAACAACCTCGACGAGTTCTTCATGGTCCGCGTGGCCGGCCTGAAGCGCCGCATCGACACCGGCATCGCCGTGACGGCCGCTTCCGGACTGAGCCCGAGGCAGCAGCTGCGCGCTATCAGCGAGCAGGCCCACCGCCTGCAGGACGAGCACGCGCACTACATCATCGATCACATCCTCCCCGACCTGGCGAAGGAACAGATCGTGCTGCTGAGCTGGGACAAGCTCACCGCGGCCGAGCAAGAGCGCCTGTCGCGCTACTACCGTCAGCAGGTGTTCCCTGTCCTGACGCCGCTTGCCGTGGATCCGGCCCACCCGTTCCCGTACATTTCCGGCGGTTCCCTCAACCTCGCCGTGCTGGTGGAGAATCCGGCATCCGGCAAGTCGCACTTCGCCCGCGTGAAGGTTCCTGGCAACCTGAACCGACTCGTGCCGGTCGACGATCTGACCGAAGACGAGAGCACCAACGTGCGCTATGGCTTCATCACCATGGAGAACCTGATCATCGCCCACCTGGAATCCCTGTTCCCGGGCATGATCATCAAGGAGGCCCGCTCCTTCCGCGTCACCCGTAACGAAGACATCGACGTGGAAGAGGATGATGCCGAGAACCTGCTCAACGCCATGGAGAAGGAACTGCTGCGCCGTCGTTTCGGACCGCCGATCCGTTTGGAGATCTCCGACGAGACCAGCCCGTTCCTGTCCCAGCTGCTCGCCGACCAGCTGCGCGTGAGCGCCGACGAGGTCTACCGCCTGCCGGCGCCGCTTGACGCGACCGTGCTGTTCGAGCTCGGCGGCATCGACCGTCCGGATCTCAAGTACCGTCCGTTCATTCCGACCACCAATCGTCAGATCGCCGAAGTCGAATCGTCCCGTGCGCAGGACATTTTCGCCGCCATCCGCGAGCGCGACATCCTGCTGCACCACCCGTACGATTCCTTCTCGACGTCCGTGCAGGCGTTCCTGGCGCAGGCCGCGGCCGATCCGAAGGTGCTGGCCATCAAGCAGACGCTGTACCGTACGTCCAGCAATTCGCCGATCATCGACGCGCTGATCGACGCTGCGCACGCGGGCAAGCAAGTGCTGGCACTGGTCGAGATCAAGGCGCGCTTCGATGAGGACGCCAACATCGCGTGGGCACGCAAGCTCGAACGCGCGGGCGTGCACGTGGTGTACGGCATCGTGGGATTGAAGACCCACTGCAAGCTGAGCCTCGTGGTGCGTCAGGAAGCCGACGGGCTGCGCCGCTACTGCCACGTGGGCACCGGCAACTACAATCCGAAGACCGCCCGCATCTACACCGATCTGGGTCTGCTGACCTGCGATCCGGTGGTCGGCCAGGATATGACCCGCCTGTTCAACCAGCTGTCCGGTTATGCTCCGAAGTCGAGCT
>OGQI01002662.1_pt1 | contig 10543 bp, 12 predicted proteins | sample 1553171 | NCBI WGS metagenome assembly OGQI01 (sample SAMEA2579988, study PRJEB22360) | human gut metagenome | biome: human gut; feature: human-associated habitat; material: faeces | place: Denmark | collected 2008/2010
GTAACAGATGATTTGTTTCTTACCCACATACGTTCCTGCCCTGTATTTTTGAAACGTGAATTGTATCTTTCACATTCTGTACGAAGAGAGTAATTACTTTTGAAATATTTGCTGTCTCTGTCGACGGAGAGTCTTAAATCATCGGGAATGGTGATGTATTTTGTACAGCCGCGATGCTTCTTGCCGTTGTAAAAATTTTTGTGATGGCAGGGACAATCAGCGTCTTTGCTTGATTTTAGTGGGCAGCAGAATTTTTGGCGTGTACGTCCATTATCAGAAAATTTACCATCCTTCCACATGGCAAGCCCGGCATCGCAGACAGGATTTCCCTGTGGAAGAAGTTTTGGATTTTTGGTGGATCGTTTGTTTAATGGAATAATACATTCGCCTTGGTAGAGTTCCTGTACCTGATTATAGATATTTTTAACATCATAGCCTTTATCAGCAAGGAAGGTACATTCGGTTATCGGCAGAAAGGTATGTGTGTCAGCCAAAATATCAAGCGCAACAGTGGAATCATGGACATTGGCGGTAGTGGTCAGTTCATAAATGGGAAGACCTGAAATACAGTCAACAAGGACGTGGTTTTTGTACCCCCAGTAGAATTCATACTTTTTCTCGTTTGTTTGGTTAGAAGCAGTATGTACGCCAAGTTTGCAATCAGTATCTGCTTTGGGCTGGTTATCAGGCTTAAATTTGTTGGATAGAAAAGATTTAGGATTATTCTGTGAAGTGTTTGCAGCAATCGGAGTAGAGTCCAAACCAATAAAAGATGTATCAACAATACCTTGTTTTGAAAGATAAAGAACTTGGGATTTCATAATGGATGAAAGTACACCGTTATCAAGCTGTTTTAGAAAACGATCAAACGTCCAGTAAGAAGGCAACGGAGCAGAAATATCAAAACCGCAGTAATGGGCGATTAGAAGGTTGTTGTTAAGATAATCAACAAGATCCGTAATCATTGAAAAGCCTTCACACTTCATAACGATAAACGAACAAATCATGGCATGATTGGAAAAGCCTTTTCGTCCGGTTTTAGGGAATTCAGGGACAAAGGATAAATCGAGATTCAGAAAAAGTGAATCGTAAAACTTTGCAACTGGTTGTGAAGTGAAAAGACGGATGTCTTTCAAAATTTCTTGACGATAGATAACAATCAGCTCCTCTCGGTGAATTGATTTTGACAACTTAATTATACCATTTGGAGCTGGTTGTTACTATAAATTTGGAGTGATAAAAGAGGTTGCCATGCCTCGCAAACATGCATAAATACTGAGTATGTGGAGTTTTGCTCATGGCTAATTAATATAAATGTGGAGGTGATAGGTATGGAGGCAACCAGAACGGATACAAAGAAAAACGAAATAAAATATGAAAAATCAGAATTATATTTTCTTTTGTTAGTGTTATTGTTGTCTAAATTTTGTCCCCTGTTTGTCCCTGAATATAAATTTCACAGGAGAAAATAAATTTAATATCAAGCAGTTATGTTAAAGTTGCATTTTCTTGCATCGGTAAGTGATGGCTTATGACACGTACAATACATTGATTGTTAATATGCTCGTATGGAGAATTTCCCTTTGGAATTGTTCGATGCAGAAAGTCGGAATACTCTCTTGGAGCTGTTGTAGGAAATTGTGGTAAGTTGTTGGATGATGTATCGTGGGGAGTGTGAAAGATTTGATGATATAACCAGAAGTAGGAACTTAGGTCGGGAGGCAGGACGAAAGTAAACTATAAAGGCTTTAATTAAGATATTCTTTATGTTGTAATGGTCGATTGGATGGAACAAAGTCTATGCGTGTGTATGGATGAAGAGCTTGTCAATTCGGGCTGGAATGAACAGGGGATAGGGCTAGGATAAAAAATAACCTGAAAGTTGTTGCTTTCAGGTTATCAATTATTTTATCGTTGAGGGTGTCCGCCACCTTGACGACCTCTTTGTTGCCACTCTTTCATGCGTTTTTCTTCGTTGGCCTTGTAGGTTTTATATTGCTCTTCGGTCAATACTTTTTTTAGTTCGGCGTCTGCAGCTTCACGGTCTTTTTTCATTTGATCACGCATGGCTTCACGGTTATCCCGGTTTTTCTGCATGGCTTCTTCACGCTTTTTGAACGATTCGGTATACCATTTTTTCAGGTCTGCCTGTTGTTTGTCTGTCAACTTTGGTCAGGCGTTCGACCGTCCGGGTCGCTTGCTGTTCCGGAGTCATTCGTTCACGCGGGCCCCTTTGTTGGGCATTTACTGTTATGGCCAGGAACATCAATAATGTGGTGGCTAAGAATACTAACTTTTTCATAATCGCTTTTTTAGTTCAATAAATGTTTTCTATAAAAATTGGTTTTATATTATATAAGACAATCTATCCGAACAAAGGTTTATAGCATATGAGAGATTATTTAGTTGTTATTCCAGGTAGAGGCAAGTTGCTGGAAGTAAATGACATCTTCCCATTCATTACCCCTTTTTAACCATTGTTTCCGGTAACCGGTTTGGGTAAAGCCCGTGGCTTCGAAGAGTTTCAGACTGGCCACGTTACAACTGGGCACACTACTGTATACCTGATTCAAGCCCAGGGTTTCGAAACAATAATCCAGCATGAGCTTAATCGCCGAGCTGGCATAGCCTTGTTTGCGGTTTTCCATATTGTGAATCATGATTCCCAGGCCGGCCCGCTGGTGATAAGGGTCGAAATCGTACAGGTCGATCAGTCCGATGGGCTCTTGGGTATCGACACGTGTAATCATCAGCCGCAATTGCTTGCTGGTATAAATGTCTACATGGGCATTTTCAATGTATTTTTTCAGTGTGAAATGAGAGAATGGGGTCAGGGTGTCACTGACATCCCAAAGGTCCATATCGTTTTCCCACTTGTAGAGGTACTCCAAATCTTCGGGTTCGAGTGCCCGGATCAGAATGTTTTCATCTTGCATCATAAGTTTTGTCATTTATTCTATGGTCAATATTCATATCTATAATAGGGCCTAATTTTCCTTCCTGGTATTCCCGGATGCAGGCTTGTGGGTATAATCGGCGAATAGGGATTAACGCTTGACGGGCAGTGTCCAGTGCATGGTATTGAGAGAAAATATACCGGTATAATTCACCCATCCGGATGATCTTTATTTTGTTGCTTTCTGTTAGAATCGGATCTGCCGGTGTATCGAACGACGTGAATAATTGTATGGTATAGTTTTTACCCGGGAGAGTATCCCGGAAGTCGTATTCTCCGAAAGAAAAGGAGGATACGACTTTATTTTGCGGACCTGCAAAGGCCGAAGAATAGTGCCGACTCGTTACCATATTATTGTTTTGTTTGCTTCTGGATAAAGATTGACCTAAGAGAGCGGAATGAAAACCGCAGTAAAACAGACATACTGTAATCAATCCTTTTCTTAACTTTTCCCTTATCCGAATGGAAATTTCCATCTTTTACAAATATAGTTTTTTTACTCCGTATTTAACTCCTTTTGGCTTGTAATTAATTTATCATTTATATTTTCACTACCTTTGCTTGGGTAATACGTAATCGAAGATAAAATGTTTGATTTGTTGTGTATCGTCGGACCGACTGCGAGTGGAAAGACGAATTTGGCTGTTCGTTTGGCTGCTGCATTCGGCGGAGAGATCATCAGTGCCGATTCCCGGCAAGTATATCGGGGGATGGATATCGGGACTGGTAAGGATCTGGATGAGTATGTATGGGAGGGGAAAAAAATTCCTTACCATTTGATCGATATTGTGGAGGCTGGGTATAAATATAATGTCTTTGAATATCAGTCGGACTTTGTGAAGGTTTGGGAAGATTGCAGGCAGCGGGGTGTTTTGCCTGTGTTATGCGGTGGAAGTGGCTTGTATGTGGAGGCTGTGTTGAAAGGGTATAAGTTACTGGCTGTACCGGTCGACGAGGATTTGCGGGCTTCATTGGCCGGACTGTCTTTGCCGGAATTGGCCGCTCGTTTGGCGACATATAAGAAATTACATAATACGACAGAGATAGATACACCTAAACGGGCCATCCGGGCGATAGAAATTGAAGAATATTATAAGACACATCCTTATGAGGAGAAAGACTTTCCTCAGATCCATCCTTTGGTTGTCGGGGTAGGTGTGAGCCGGGAGGTGAGGCGTGAGCGTATCACGCAGCGATTACATGCCCGTTTGCAGCAGGGCATGGTGGAGGAGGTGGAACGGATTTTGCAAAGTGGTGTGAAGCCCGAAGATTTGATTTATTACGGTTTGGAATATAAATACCTGACGCTGTACCTGACCGGACAGTTGGGCTATGAGGAAATGGTGCAACAATTGAACGTGGCCATTCATCAGTTTGCTAAACGGCAAATGACCTGGTTCCGGAAAATGGAACGCGATGGATTCGATATCCATTGGTTGGAATCCGGGATACCTATGGAAGAAAAAGTAGAGGTCGTAAAAAGGTGGTGGCTCACTCCTGATAACTGAGTTCTTCCAGTATATTTTCAGCTAAAAACTTTTTGTCCTCGGGAAATACTTGCAGTATGTCGGTTAATTTTGTCCGTTGTTCTGGCATCAGGTGAGGGACCAGGTTTTCAATCACTGTGGAAGCTTCGAAAGCTACAGTAAAATCGTCCTCCTGCAAGATTTGTAAAAAATGATCTAAATAGGAGGAGTAGTCCAATGAAGATTCCCAGACAATCCGAAGCAATTCCTTCTTGAGCGTTCCTTCGGAAGTCTGTTCCAGTTTTTGGATTAACAGGTCTTTGAACTGATTATCTTTAATATCGGCCAGCAAATTGGCGATGATAGTGATTGTCGACGGTGCGAGAGGCTGGGACAGGATGTCCAGTAATTTACCGGCAATAACCAGGTCGCCGTTTTCCTTTACGGTATCAACTGCTTCTGCGATTGCTTCGGGATCTCCGCTGCTGATTTTCTTTAGTATTTCCTCGTTATTCTCCATCGTATTTTATTTTGCCGCGAAGATAAAAAAAAGAGCGTTGTTCACGCTCTTTTTTTATTTATTATTTCGTTTCTTCCTCATTCCCTTTGGAACGCGGGTGAAATTTATTAATTGTATCTTTCAGATAATGATCGTCGAGATGGGTATAAATTTCTGTTGTCAGGATGGATTCATGTCCCAACATATCTTGTACCGCTCTCAGGTCTGCTCCTCCACTCACCAAATGAGAAGCAAAAGAATGACGGAAAGTATGAGGAGACACATTTTTCTTGATTCCGGCACGGGTAGCCAGGTGTTTGATAATATTGAACACCATTACTCTCGAAAGAGCAGTTCCCCGTTTGTTCAGGAATAAAACATCTTCGTATCCTTTTTCAATTTCCAGGTAATCGCGGTATACTTTCATATATTGTTTGATTTCCTGTTTTGCATTTTTGCTCAGTGGAATCATCCGTTCTTTGTTCCCTTTCCCTTCGATTTTCACAACTCCCTGACGGAAATTGATGTTGGATAATTTTATACTGATCAGCTCTGAAACGCGTAATCCGCAGGAATAAAGCATTTCGATAATGGCTTTATTACGCTGGGCTTCCGGTTTGTACATCTCTACAGAATTCAACATGGCGTCGATTTCTTCGGTTGTCAGGATGTTCGGTAATTTCCGTCCGATTTTCGGAGCTTCGAGTAATTTGGTCGGATTGTTTTCCAACTGTCCGTCGAATACTAAAAATTTATAAAATGAACGAATACTGGAAATACATCTCGCTTGTGTACGATTGGTAACTCCAACTTCGTTTATAAACATCAAATAATCTTTCAGATGGTCGTAGGATATCGCATCAGGCGTTGTAACGTGATGTTTGTCAGCGCAATACTTTGCCAGCTTCTTAATGTCGTTTAAGTAAGCTTCTACTGAATTCGATGAAAGTGATTTTTCTAAAATCAGATAAGTTTTGTAACTTTCAATAGCATCTTCCCAAGTCATTGTTGTCAAATTTATATGTATTAATAATTAAACAAAAGTCCACCTTATCACACAGTATATTTTTAATTAATGCCTAAAGGTATATCTTTTTTTTTTATTCGATTTATATTTTTCTGAATTTAACTATGTAAAGTAAAATAATTAACAAATACATTTGTGTAAAAAGTTGATTATTATGGATTTGAGATTTTGAACAAATATAATAAAAAAGTAGGAATTTGATATTAGAAATTTTGAAATACCGACGTAAAAGTTAGAAAAATGAGTAATTTTGTAGAATAAGTTTAGATCACAAATACGGAGAAAATGCAGATATTATTACTTAATGGCCCCAATTTGAATTTACTGGGAGTGCGGGAACCGGAGGTGTATGGAAAAGAAACATTTACAGATTATTTTCGTCAGTTAAAAGATAAATATCCGTCGGTGGATATTTCCTGTTTTCAATCCAATGTAGAGGGGGAACTGATCGATAAGATCCATGAGGTAGGTTTCAGTTACGACGGGATTATTTTGAATGCAGGTGCCTATACCCATACTTCGATCGCTTTAGCCGATGCGATTGCTGCGGTTAAAGCTCCGGTGGTCGAGGTACATATTTCCAATACAGCCCGGCGGGAGGCTTTCCGGCATGTTTCTTATCTGACAGCTGTTTGCCGGGGCGTGATCATGGGGTTCGGACTGAAATCTTATGAATTAGCCTTATTGGCTTTGATTAATGAAAAATAATGTATACGGAAAAGGACGGATTGCGTATATAAAAATATAACGGGATAAATAAATTACTAAATGAAAAGAACAAAGATTGTCGCAACCATTTCGGATAAAAGATGCGAAATAGGCTTTTTAAGAGAGTTGTATGAAGCCGGGATGAATGTGGTTCGGTTGAATACTGCTCACCAGACGCTCGACGAAGCGATGAAAGTGGTACGGAATGTACGTGCTGTCTCAGATCAGATCGCCTTGTTGATCGATACCAAAGGCCCCGAAGTCAGAACTTGTGATATTGTCGTGCCTGTCCGTGTCGAGAAGGGGGAAATTATTTTTATGACGGGTGACCGGACTTTGGTGGCTGAAAAGTTGATCCATGTGTCTTATGAACATTTTGTCCGTGATGTTCAGATCGGCGATAAAATTCTGGTAGATGACGGGGATGTCGAGCTGATCGTACGGGATAAAAAAGAAAACTGTCTCGAATTGGAAGCTTCGAATCCGGGAGAGATAAAAGATAAGAAGAGTATCAATGTGCCGGGAGTGAACATGCATCTCGAGTCGTTAAGTGATAAAGACCGGAAATTTATTCAGTTCGCTATGGATAATAAATTGGATTTCATCGCCCATTCTTTTGTCAGAAATAAGCAGGATGTGATGGAAATCCAGCAAATTTTGGATGAACAGCATAGCAACATCAAAATTATTGCAAAAATAGAAAATCAGGAAGGGGTGAATCATATCGATGAGATTCTCGATCATGTATATGGCGTGATGGTGGCCAGAGGGGATTTAGCTATCGAGATCGATGCTGAAAAGATACCCCTGATTCAGCGCTATATCGTCAATAAATGTATCGAGAGTAAAAAGCCGGTGATCATCGCAACCCAGATGTTGCACACGATGATCGACCATCCGCGTCCGACCCGGGCCGAGGTGAGCGATATTGCCAATGCTGTTTTCAGTGGAACGGATGCCATTATGCTGAGTGGGGAGACGGCTTATGGAGATTATCCTTTGGAAGCCGTTAAAGTGATGAGCCGTGTTGCTGAGGCCAATGAGTCGATTTTACCGCCCGATGCCAACCGGAATTTAGTTCGTATTAATAATGAGATTACAGCAGCTTTGGCCAGAGTGGCTGTCCGGATGACTACCATGTTGCCCATCAAGGCGATTGTGGTAGATACGAATTCCGGACGTACAGCCCGTTATCTGTCGGCTTTTCGGGGCGGTTTGCCTGTATATGCCCGTTGTTACGACGAACATGTGATGCGCGAATTAGCTCTTTCTTTCGGGGTGAGACCTTATTTTTCCGTAAAACCCCATTCAAGGGATGAGTTTATGCGGGACATTCCACAGGTATTATTGCAGAACGGTTACCAGCCTGAAGATCAGATCCTGGTGATCGGAGGAAGTTTCGGACATGTCCGCGGGGCATCTTTCCTTGAAGTTTGTAAAATCAGTGATATAAAATAACAGGGAACAGGCAGAGGAGTGTAGGATGATAAAAGCAGTTTTTTTTGATATAGACGGAACATTGGTGAGTTTTCACACTCACCGGGTTTCCGAAGCTACCCGGCAAGCTATCCGGCAGTTAAGGACTCAGGGAATAAAAGTATTTATAGCTACCGGGCGGCATTTACAAGTAATTAATAATCTGGGTGATCTGGAGTTCGACGGGTATGTGACCCTGAATGGCAGTTGTTGTTATATCGGACGGGATCGGGTCATTTACCGGAGGATGATTCCGGAGATCGCCTTGGAACATCTGATAAAGTATCAGGAAGAGAAGGAGACCTTCCCCTGTATTTTTGTCCGGGAGAAGGATATGTTTATCAACTATAATAATCAGCATACCCGGGAGGTATTCCGGATGCTGGATTTTCCGGAACCGGTAGTGAAAGATATTCATGAGGCTACCCGGGAAGGGGTTTTTCAGTTGATTGCGTTTTTCTCAGAGCAACAGGAAGCCCGGATTATGCAGGCCTTACCGGAATGTGAGGCTACCCGCTGGAATCCGTTGTTTACCGATGTCGTGCCGGTTGGGGGAAACAAGAGTATCGGAATGGAAAAAATATTGGCTTATTTCGGAATTTCCCGCGAAGAGACGATGGCTTTCGGGGATGGAGGAAATGACATTCCTATGTTGGAATATGCCGGAATAGGGGTGGCTATGGGAAATGCTTCCGAAGAAGTGCAGCGGCACGCCGATTTCGTTACATCCGGTGTCGACGACGAAGGTATTGTACATGCCTTGAAACATTTTCATATCGGCGGACTTTAAAAGTGTGGGTGAATTCCGATTTCACATCGATACGTTCCCGGAGTTTATCTGTTATGCTGCGGTATAGGTTTAAACGATTACAAGGGTTTCAGAAACTATCTCAAACCCTTGTGCGTTTTGCCCGTTGTCACTGTTTAAATCAGTTTCCCTGACAGATCTATTTTTATTTTGATTTCTTTGGCTCCTTTTTCGAGTTCGAACAGATAATAGGTTTGATCCGGCGTTTCGTAACGTTCAATATCGTCGATGATATAATCGGCATAAGCCGAAGTTTTCAAGGCATTCATTACAGCGGTTTCAACTTCGTTTTGGCGGACATCGTAATGGGTATTCAGCCAATCGCCCGAGGCGTCGAATATCACTTCTTTGCTGCGGTTTTCGTGTATGATATCTACTTCTGTACGGTTGTGTTCGGTTTCGGTTTCGATGATACGGCTATTCGGATATTTGTTCTGGATGAATTGCCGAAGCGAAGCCGGTAATTCCGAGGCGTCGGGAAGATAGTTTTCGTAATCGTCATCGGTTAGGTCGGCCTGAACTTTGACCAAAATTCCGTCGGCTGAATAATAGAGATCGTATTCTTGTTTGTCTTTTTTCACTTCGATGACATAAATCGTTTCGGTTCCGTTACGTTCCAAACGATCGATATCGTCGATATACCATTGCGCATATTCACTGTTTGCCAAAGCTTTTTGTACGTCCTCAGGCAGTTGGCTGGTGTGGGTCAACTCGGTTTCGGTCATATACCATTGGCCTGTAGCATCGAACCAGGCTTTCCCGTCGAGTTGATTGTCGATGAATTCTGCTATCAGGTAATTGTTTTTCTTTTCCCATTCCACTTGTGTGGCGTTGGGATATTTACTTTCAAAAGCTTGGCGGGCTTGAGGATCAGGGGTTACCGAATCATCATTGTCGCAACTGCAAAAGCCGAATAGGGCTAATCCGAAAAATAATGCGTATAAGTTCATAGTTATTTATTTTTAATTAATTATCGATATCGATGAGTTGAAACGCTTTGTTGAATTCGAGTTCAAGCTGATTGTTCAATTTTACTTCATAAGTTTTACTGTCCCGTTCAATTTTCAAAATTTTAGCTTCCGGGTAGTGTTTGCTTACGTAGTCTTTAATGGCTTGAGGTACGATTCCTGTCGGTACTGTAGAATATTTACAGTCGACTTTTTCCCATGAGCCGTCTTTCAGAAATTCAGCTTTTTCTCCGTTGACAAATACAACTTCATATTTCTTTTCCCAAAAGTCTTTTTCCATTTTGGCCAGGGAAATTTCATTCTTAGGGAAATACTTTTGGATAAATTCCTGAGCTTTTTGAGGTAGTTGATCGACTGTAATTGCTCTATCGTCGTCGGCTTTCGCTAAGCCCTGCAAAGCGAACAGGCAGGCAAATAATAAAATGATTTGTTTCATAGCTTTCAAATTTTAAGTTTTACAATTCAAAAGTAGAACCCAAAACTGAAAAGATTTTGAAATCCAAGGGCTTTTTTAAAATTTTCTTCTTAGAATTTTCTATCAGTTTATTTTATACCCCCTTCCGGCTTACCATCTCTTCCTATCCTGTAGTTTATGCCCGCTTTCCATGCCTGCGATATCTGATAGTATCGTTTTA
>OGQI01002665.1_pt1 | contig 10535 bp, 10 predicted proteins | sample 1553171 | NCBI WGS metagenome assembly OGQI01 (sample SAMEA2579988, study PRJEB22360) | human gut metagenome | biome: human gut; feature: human-associated habitat; material: faeces | place: Denmark | collected 2008/2010
TGTAAGCTTTATTTCTTTTTAATTTTCCTGTACCTGTCTTTTTGAAGCGCTTTGCAGCTGCTCTATTAGTTTTAATTTTTGGCATGATATGCTCCTCCTTCAACTTGTATTGTATTTTTAACGTTTTTCAGTTAAAACCATGCTCATGCTTCTGCCTTCCATCTTAGCCGGTTTTTCAATGACTGCGATGTCACCAAGCATCTGAGCGAAATCGTCCAGAATGTGTTTGCTCTGCTGAACATGTGCCATCTCACGACCTCTGAAACGCAGTGTAACCTTTACCTTGTTACCTTTGCTGATGAACTTCTTAGCATTATTCACTTTGGTATTAAGATCGTTTGTCTCAATATTTGGTGAAAGACGCACTTCTTTTACTTCAACGGTCTTCTGTTTCTTTTTAGCCTCTTTTTCCTTTCTTGCAAGTTCATATCTGTACTTACCGTAATCAATAATCTTGCAAACAGGTGGCTGAGCCTTTGGAGCAATCTTCACAAGATCCAGATCTGCTTCCTGAGCAAGCTTCATAGCTTCTCTTGGACTCATGATACCTAACTGATCTCCATTCTCTCCAATCACTCGAATTTCTTTGTCTCTAATCTGCCCGTTAATCATTAAATCGCTAATTGTCGTGCACCTCCATCATAAAATAAAATAAGTGAATAGTTCGAGACTATCCACTTGCATATCTGTATCATCAGATCTATAATCAAATCTGTATTATACTCAATATCAAACCATTAGTCACCCGATTGTGCTAAGGTGAGAGTGGATACTCTACTTTCTTTTTTGCCTTACGCAACATATAATTTACCATATGTATCTGCATCTGTCAATATCTTTTTTCAAGTTTTTTATTATCAAGTTTTTTATTATCTCAGTTTTTATATGCTGCATTCTGAAATTTTATTATCTGTGCACTCCCATGCAGACTACCGCAACCATTCCCGGCCCCGTATGACCGCCGATCACAGTACCGATATCATTCATCATGATATTCGTTACTCCCATTTTCTTACGCACCAGCTCCGCTACATACTCTGCATCCTTCGGACAATTGCCGTGCGGAATCATCACCATGTCCGGCATCTTTCCTTCGCATGCATCGATTGCCATATCCACGATCTTATTCATTGCTTTCTTTCTGCCACGTTCTTTCTTGATGATCTGAAGTTTTCCTTCATTATCCAGATAAATGATCGGCTTGATCTGCACCATCGTTCCAAGAACTGCTGCCGTCTTCGAGATACGTCCGCCTTTCTGTAAATGATTCAGATCTTCTACCATAAAGAAATGGCAGATTTTTAATTTATTCTCTTCCACCCACTGTGCAACTTCTTCCAGACTCTTTCCTTCTTTCTGAAGTTCCAGTGCTTTATAATCAATCAGTCCTTCTCCCAGACTTGCACAGAGCGTATCGATCACAACGATCTTTCTTTCCGGATATTTTTCCTGCAGTTCCTCTGCTGCTATACACATGCTGTTATATGTACCGCTAAGTCCTGATGAAAAACTAAGATGCAGGATATCTTTTCCTTCTTTCAGGATTGGTTCCAGCATATCGATTGCTGCCTGCGGACTTGGCTGTGATGTCACTGCCATCTCCCCGGCCCTTAACATGCCGTAGAATTCATCTGCGGACAGATCATACATATCACGGTAAGTATTCCCGCCGATCGTACAGTTCAGAGGAACTACCGGGATTTTTCTTTCCCACACCCACTCTTTTGGCAGATCAGATGTACTGTTGATGGTTATTACATATTCACTCATATTGAAAACCTCCTCATCCTCAAGTCTCTTTCATCTTACCATTGTCTTACATATTACGCAAAACTTTTTTCATCGTATAGATAAATACAACACTTGTCGTCACAACGGAGATTACATCTGCGATTGGCTCCGCACGGTAGATTCCCATCACCCCCATGAATTTTGGCAAAATAATGGCAAGCGGGATCAGCAGAATAATCTTTCTGAGAAGCGCAATGAACAGCGACACCTTTGCCTGTCCCAGTGAAATGAACGATGTCTGGCACGCACACTGGATTCCAAAAATAGAGATTCCCAGAAAATAAACCGGCATAACCTGGCATGTCAGTTTCAACAGTTCCTGATTATTCGTAAATAATCCGGTATAAATCTGCGGTGCAAGGATTGCAACGCCTGCAAGTAAAAGCGTTCCTGCCAGACATACCAGGATCATCCGTTTCATCGTATCCTTCACACGTTCCTTATTTCCTGCGCCGTAATTATAACTGATGATCGGCTGGATTCCCTGTGTAATCCCCTGCACCGGAATTGTGATCAACTGCATGATACTCATCAGGATCGACATCGAACCAACATACAGGTCTCCACCGTATCTCTGAAGTCCTGTATTCAACGTGATCGTCACAAGACTTTCCGTACTCTGCATGATGAACGGCGAGATTCCAAGTCCGGCGATCATCTTGATCACATCCGCTCTCAGGCGCATATTCTTTAGCGACAGGTGCATCACAGTCTTTTCTGAAGTCAGGAAATGTACCACCCATGCCGCGCTGACCGCCTGCGACAAAATGGTTGCGATTGCCGCCCCTCGCACACCCAGATGCAGCACGAAGATAAACACCGGATCCAGACAGATATTCAAGACCGCTCCGATCAGTACCGACAACATCGCCGTCTTCGCTTCTCCCTGTCCACTGATGTAGGCATTCAACCCAAGTGCCAGCTGTACAAAGATCGTTCCGATCAGATAGATAGATATATAATCTCTTGCATAGACAATCGTTGCATCACTTGCTCCGAATGCATAAAGGATTGGTGTCTTACATATCGAAAAGAACGCCGTCAGAATCACAGAAAAAAGGATCAGCAGTCCTGCCGAATTGCCAAGGATCTGCTCCGCTCCCTGTTTATTCTTTTTTCCAAGCTGGATTGACGCAAGCGGTGCGCCTCCCATTCCTGCAAATGCACTGAATGCCGAGATCATCGTAAGGATGGGAAATGTTACCCCAACGCCGGTCAGTGCCACATCTCCATATCCCGGAATATGACCGATGTAAATTCTGTCTACTATATTATAAAGCACATTGATAAGCTGTGCCGCCACAGAAGGAACCGCCAGAGAAAACATCAGTTTCCCCAGCGGTGCACTTCCGAGTCTTTCGTCTCTGTGATTCATTTGTATCGCTGCCTTTCTCTTGCATATTCTTTTGTATACTTGTTCTCTTATATACTCACTTTAGTATAAAAATTATTATATCATTTTCTTATTTTTGTGTACACGTTCATTGCCTCTTTTCACATTACATTATTTCAGGCTCACATGCAGATAACTTCTTCCGGAAAGCGTCTTATTAAAGCAGATACTGCACACCACCAGAATACAGCCCAGTGCGAATCCCCACCAATTAAATAATGCGGTCAATACCAGTAATGCCAGACGCATGAATTTTAACGCATAACCAAGTTCAAAATTCGGCTGTGTATAATTGGCTACTGCCACAAAGGCCATGTATAACATGACTTCGCTGTTAAACCACCCCGATGCTACCGAAAATTCTCCCATAACCAGACCTGCGATCACACTGAGCGGAGTGCTTAACATACTTGGCGTATTCAGTGCCGCAAGCCTCAGACCGTCGATCGCTACTTCCAGCATCAAAAGCTGATAGATCAACGGTATATTCACTGTATCCTTCACCGCCACAAAGGCAAATACTTTCGGCAGCCAGTTCAGGTTCTGCATAAAAAGCAGGAAGACCGGCGTCAGAAATATCGTCATCAGATTGATCAGTGTTCTGGATATTTTCAGATAGACACTGGTCAGTGTCGGAAAATAATAATCATTGGCCTCTTCGATCATGTCGAAGATCGATGTCGGAAGTATCATCGCAGATGGTGAATTGTCTACCAGAATTACGACTTTTCCCTCCAGAAGACAGGCCGATGCCGTGTCCGGACGCTCGGTGAACTTGAACTTCGGGAATGGATTGTACCATTTCCGTCTGAACAGACATTCCGCCAGACTCTGCTGGTTCATTCGCAGATCATCCGTATCCACACTCCGGATCTTGTCACGTACATTTTTCAACAGTTCCTTGTCTACCCTGTCTCCCATGTAGCAGAGTGCCACATCCGTTCTGGAACTGTCCCCGACTTCCATCATCTCCATGATCAGCGCCGGATGACGGATTCTTCTTCTCATCATTGCCGTATTATATACGAGTGTCTCTACGAAACCGTCTCTGGAACCTCGAAGGGACTTATCTTTATCCGGTTCTTCCACACTTCTTACCGGATATGTCCTGCAGTCGATCACAATACATGCCCGGTATCCATCAATGAACACACACGTTTCACCAGACAGCAGGCTTTTCAGTATCTGATCAAAATCAAACAACACTTCAACCTCAACGTATGGAATGCATGCGTTGGCAAACTCCCACACATCCTCTGGCATCTCTTCTTCCTTCACCTTCAGAAGTGCATCCATGATCTTCAACATCGTCTCTTCGCTCGTAAAACCATTTACAAAATAAAAAGAAGAACCCCTTCCTCCGATCAGCAGATCTCTTTGAATGAGGTCAAAGCTTTCCTGGATTGGAAGTGTTTCATTCATATATGCTACATTTTCTTCTCTTGTCTTAAAAACCGGGATTTCCTGACGCGTCATCTTCTTACCACCTCTTACATACATAGACTGTATGTTCCAGTATATCCCGTTTTTTTCATTCTTATACAAAAATGGAATGCTTCTCTTTCCGGTTATTTCGTCGTGCTGCCAAATCCGCCGTTACGGACTTCTTCCACATCATCATCAACCGTAATCCCATATTCCATGAAAATCCCCTGCATAAATCCTGTTCCTGCCGGGATTTCCACTATTTTTCCTTCTTTTGTGTCATTCGTGATCTTGGCAAAAATGTGTCCTTCATTGTCTGAATTATAATAATCACTGTCGATGATCCCTACTGTATTATTCAACTGCAGGCGGAATTTGAATCCCAGACCGCTTCTTGGATAGCACTGAAGCACCCAGTTATCTTCCATCTTCGCACGGATTCCGGTTGGAATCTTCGCCGTCTCTCCCGGTTTTAAAGTGATGGCTGCCGTCGCATAAAAAACATATCCTGCGGATCCTTTTGTTGCGCGTTTTGGAAGTTTTAAGGAATCATAGACTTCCCTGATCTGCTCATCGGAAGCTTCTCCGATCGCATCTGTGTATCCTCCTTTAAACTGTTCAAAACTTACCTTTTCAAATTTCGCAATTCTTTTTGCCATGTGTATGTCCTCTTTCTTATATTCTTTGTATTTTTATACATTTCTTTTTTATCACCGGATCCTTCTCTTTTATATCCGGCAGCCACAAAAGAAAGCACAGCCTTTAAAGCTGTGCTTTTTACTGGCATATTCAGTATAACATCTTTTAGTTGCCACACTCAATACTGATTTCATTAAATAACGCCAGGATATCATCTACCGACATCTTGGCTTTTTCTTCTCCTTTTTTATCCAGGATCGCATTTCCCTGATGCATCATCACAAGACGGTTGCCATATTCGATCGCATATCTTAAGTTATGTGTAACCATGATCGTTGTAAGATTCTTTTCTTTTACGATCTTATCGGTCAGCTCCATGATCAGTTCAGCGGTCTTCGGATCCAGTGCTGCCGTATGTTCATCCAGGATCAGGAACTCGATCGGTGTCATGGTAGACATCAGAAGTGCCATTGCCTGACGCTGTCCGCCGGATAATGCACCGACTTTGACGTCCATCTTATCTTCCAGACCGAGTCCGAGCTGGCTTAACTGTTCTCTGTAATACTCAATTCTTGCCTTGTTCGTTCCTCTGGAAAGGCCGAATACCTTTCCTTTATTGTCTGCCAGCGACATATTTTCCAGAATGGTCATGCTCGGGCAGGTTCCCATTGCGGGATTCTGATAGACACGACCGATTCTCTGGTTCCTTTTAAATTCTTTCTGCTTTGTAATATCCGATCCGTTGATCAGGATCTGTCCGCCTTCTACCGGAATACTTCCACAGATAATATTTAACATCGATGTCTTTCCGGAACCGTTACTTCCCACAACAGATACGAACTCCCCTTTGTCGATCGTCAGGTTGAAATTCTGGAACAGACACATCTCATTTACGGTTCCCGGATTGTAATATTTATGAATTCCTTTTAACTCAAGCATTGGTGTTCACCTTCTTCTTTCTCTCCATACTAATGATAAGTACAATCAGAAACAGGACTGCTGTTACCAGTTTCATTGCCTGCGGATCAAAATTACGGAGTGCAATTGCCACACAGGCTTTATAAATGATTGAACCGATCAGTACCGCTGTTGTCGTACGCAGCAGCGTCAGTTTACGGAAAATGCTGGTTCCAATGATCACACTTGCAAGACCGATAACCATTGCTCCGGTTCCCATTGAAATTTCAAATACTCGCTCCTCCTGTGCAAACACACATCCGGCCAACGCTACCAGGCCGTTTGAGATTGCAAGTCCAAGGATCTTGATATTGCCTTTATCTTTTGCAAGAGACACTACCAGTACGTCATTGTCACCAACGGCTCTTAACAGAAATCCGGACTTTGTATTCAGATAAAGGTCCAGCAATACTTTACAGATCACTGCCAGCACCAGGATAATGATCAATGTTGAATACGGTACAAGTGCATCCGGGATGATCTTATCCATCAGGTCATTTTTGAAAATAGTCTTCTGTGAAAACAACGGCACATTGGCCGTTCCCGCTATGTAAAGATTGATCGTCCACAGTGCTGTCATCATAATGATTCCCGAAAGAAGATCTCTGACCTTACATTTCACATGGATCAGTCCGGTGCAGATTCCTGCGACTGCCCCTGCAAGAAACGAAAGGATCAGTGTGATGTATGGATTCATTCCTCTTGTAAGAAGGTCAGCCGTGATTGCTGCCCCCAGAGGGAAACTTCCATCCACCGTAAGATCCGGAAAGTCCAATATTTTGTATGTGATATAAATTCCCAGTGCCAGGATCCCATAGATCAGACCCTGTTCTAATATCGATGTGATGAAATTCATGAAAAAATGCCTCCCAATTTTTGTCTGTCTCAGACGTTTCTCTTTTTGTACTTTGCCCTTTCCGGCTTATTCTGCTGTAATCTCGTCAAAACTTTCTACTGCATTATTTGCAAGATTATCCGGAACCGTAATTCCAAGATTCTCTGCTACTTTGTTATTTACATAGAATCCAGGCTCTGTGATTGTCTCAAAGTTCTGTTCAGAAGCCTTTGTTTCGCCTTTTAATACTTTTGCTGCCATCTTACCTGTCTGTTTTCCAAGAGCGATATAATCAATTCCTTCTGCTGCAAGACATCCGATCTTTACCTGTTCAATTTCACTTCCGAATACCGGGATTTTCTTTTCATTTGCCTTATCCAGGATAGTCGGAAGAGATGCAACTACGGTGTTGTCTGTCAGGTTGGTGATGCAGTCTACTTTGCTTAACAGATCATCTGCCGCAAGGGATACATCTGCCGTTGTTGTGATTCCTTTTTCTACAAGTTCGAAATCATATTTCTTAACCAGACTCTTATATTCTTCAATTGCTGATACAGAGTTTGCTTCGCTTGTTGTGTACATGATACCAATCTTCTTTGCATCCGGAAGCATCTTGCGGATCATCTTAAGCTGTTCTTCTACCGGAAGTTTGTCAGATGTTCCGGTTACTTCTCCTACCGGCTTTCCATCTTTATCTGCAAGTTCTGCTGCTACAGGATCTGTAACTGCAGTGTAGATAACCGGGATATCTGCTTTCATTGCTGCATTGTATGCACTCTGTGCACTTGGTGTTGCGATCGCACATACCAGATCTACTTTATCAGATACCAGACTGTCGGAAATCTGTTTTGCAGTTCCCATATCTGCCGCTGCATTTTTATATTTTACTGTCAGGTTGTCGCCTTCTTTGATTCCTTCGTCCTCCAGACCTTTTAAGAAACCTTCTCTGCAGTTATCAAGAGAACCATGCTCTGCAAACTGCTCAATTCCGATGGTATAAGACTCTTTCTTGTCACTTCCGGAATCGGATGATTTGCCACATCCTGCTGCCATTGCTGTTACCATTGCTGCTGTTAATAATACTGTTACCATTTTCTTTTTCATAATCTTTTTTCTCCTTTTCCTGTATGAAATATTGTTGTTGTCTACAGATTGCAATTGCCAGCCCTCTGTAACTGTTAGGAGAGAAAAGCTTTCATCGATAACGTCCGTCATACCTTTTTTTGATAAAAAGAAAACCGCCCCAAACCAAAAGGTTTGAGGCGGTAATAAAATCTATTATTATCGCGGTACCACTCAAATTGACGAATCGTCCACTTTCTCATGTACTAACATACACTCCTGATTGATAACGGGTTCGGTTCCCGACAAGCCCTACTCTCAAAGATTTCAGACTGCCCTCGAAAGGCCATTCAATTATCCATTCCATACGATGTTCCACCACCCATCGCTCTCTGTAATGTCATCAGATAATCTACTACTCTTTCTCAACGGTTTTGCTTATCTACAATCACTACTTTACTTCATTAAAGTATATTTGTCAAGAACAACTTTGATTAATTTTGTAACTCAAATTTTTAACTAATCTTTAATAACCGGAATTGGTGTGTCATCTTTTGCGTCGAGATCGTTGATGTATTTCTTCGTTTCACTGACAATAACATTTGACAACAACAATACTGCCACAAGGTTTGGTATCGCCATCAGCGCATTCAATGTATCTGCGATCAGCCATACAAGATCCAGCGCTACAACCGGTGCGATAACTGCAACTGCCACATACAGGCAACGATACAGTATTAATACTTTTTTGCCGGCAAAATATTCTACACAGCGTTCTCCGTAATATGCCCATCCAAGCACAGTAGAATACGCAAAGGAAATAATACCAACCACAAGGATGACCGGGCCGAGAACCGGAATCTGCTGAAATGCCAGTGTAGTCAGGACACCACCATTTGTGATCTGTCCCATATCGATTGCCGGGTTTTTCATAATACTGGTGACAAGTACCAGTCCTGTCATCAGACATACAACAACGGTATCCCAGAATGTACCGGTGCTGGAAACGAGAGCCTGACGAACCGGATTTCTTGTCTGTGCGGCAGCGATCGGTGCCGAGCCCATACCGGACTCGTTTGAAAAAAGACCTCTTGCAATTCCATACTGCATTGCCATCATAATTCCGCGTCCTACCAGACCACCTGCTGCTGCGCCGGGTGTAAAAGCCATCTTACAGATCGTCACTACTGCCGGTATGATAAAATCATAGTTGATGCACAGAATGATAAAACAGCCAACCACATAAAATGCAGCCATAAACGGAACCAGTTTTTCACAGACATTTGCAATTGCTTTGATTCCTCCGAAAATAACCAATGCAGTCAGTACAGCTACTGCAATTCCTACCGCTGCCGGAGGAATGTGAAGATTTTCCTGACAGACCGTTGCAATTGCATTCACCTGCGTCGCACAGCCGATTCCAAAAGATGCAAAGCCGCCAAAAATGGCAAAGATCAATCCGAGCCATTTCATATGAAGTCCACGCTCAAGTGCATACATTGCACCGCCCTGCATACGACCGTCTTTTGTTTTGACACGATATTTAACTGCGATCAGTGATTCGCTGTATTTTGTCGCAATACCAAATACACCGGTAAGCCAGCACCACAGAACTGCTCCGGGACCACCGAGGGCTATTGCCGTTCCCACACCAATGATGTTTCCGGTTCCGATCGTAGATGCCAGTGCCGTTGTCAGTGCTCCAAACTGGCTGACCTCACCTTCTCCATCCGGATCCTTCGTAACAGACAGTTTGATTGCTGTTCCGATCTTTCGCTGAATCACTCCGGTTCGGATCGTCATAAAAATGTGTGTACCAAGAAGCAGAAGAATCATCCACCAGCCCCACACCAGACTGTCGATCTGGTTTATCACACTTCCGATTGCATTCATCATAGAAATCTCCTCCCTTTCTCAAAGCGAAATATCGCAGGACTGCAGAAATAGCACAAGGGCGTACAGACACAGGAAATATGTGCTGTACGCCCTTGTACGTTACGCTCTTAAGTTTTGATTATTGTGTTAATTATACAGGAATATTCAGAATAATGCAACAAAAAGATTCCCTCTGAACAGAAGATTTTTTGCTTCAATATATGTTGATCAAAACACTACAGGACCTTCCTTGCAGTACATATAAAATCCCGGGCGTACTGTGGGAGATAGGTACCTCTTCGGTATGCAATTGTCAGTGTGCTGAAAACGCCATCTTCACCAATGGAAAAACAGGCTGGTTTTACAGGGAGGTCCATATTTTGAACATAGGTTTCCGGGGTGAAACACATACCAAGTCCTTGCATGCAGAGTTTGACACAGGTTTCTGTGTTGCGGCTCTGTATTGGCACATAAGGCTTGATATGGGCAGCTTTCAATGCTTCCAGCGAAAGCTGTCCGGTAGGCTGTTCCGGAAAATGCAGGATAAAAGGCTCTTCT
>OGQI01002666.1_pt1 | contig 10533 bp, 4 predicted proteins | sample 1553171 | NCBI WGS metagenome assembly OGQI01 (sample SAMEA2579988, study PRJEB22360) | human gut metagenome | biome: human gut; feature: human-associated habitat; material: faeces | place: Denmark | collected 2008/2010
TGAGCACGCCGCGCTTCTGCTGGCACAGATCCATCAGGGCACCCACGTAATCGTTGGGGGTGTAGAGGTGGACATCCACAAAAGGTTCCTCCTGCTTGACGATGTTGGAGGGGTCCGGGTAGCTGGACGGGTTGTCGATCATCTCCACAGTGCCGTCGGTGAGGGTCAGGCGGTAGCGCACGCTGGGGGTGGTGGTGATGATGTCCAGATCGAACTCCCGCTCCAGACGCTCGGTGATGATCTCCATGTGCAGCAGACCCAAGAAGCCGCAGCGGAAGCCAAAGCCCAGCGCGGCACTGGTCTCAAGTTCAAAGGTCAGGGATGCATCGTTCAGCTGCAGCTTTTCCAGCGCGTCCTTCAGGTCGGGGTACTTGGCACCGTCGGCGGGGTAGATGCCGCAGAACACCATGGGCGTGACCTTGCGGTAGCCAGGCAGGGGCGCGTCCGCCGGGCGGTTCGCGTCAGTGATGGTGTCGCCCACCCGGGTGTCGGCCACATCCTTGATGGACGCGGCAATGTAGCCCACGTCGCCGGGATACAGCTCGTCGCAGGACTCGTAGCCCGGGTTGAAGGTGCCCACCTCCACGATGTCGAACTCGCTGCCGGTCTGCATCAGCCGCATCCGCATTCCGGGCTTCACCGTGCCCTGCTTCACCCGAACAAAGCAGATCGCGCCGCGGTAATTGTCATAATAAGCGTCGAAAATCAACGCCTGCAGCGGCGCTTCCGCGTCGCCCTGGGGTGCGGGGATGTGCTTGACGATGGCTTCCAGAACGTCGCCGCAGTTTTCGCCCGTCTTAGCGGAGATCAGCGGCGCGTCGGAGGTGTCCAGCCCGATCACTTCCTCGATCTCGTGCTTGACCTGAACAACTGGCACGTCTTCATCAACACGCTGGCGGAGGCAGGCTACGTCTGCTCCGACCAGGTGGGGTCGGGCAACGCGCTCATGTTCTGCTATGCGTTCTACCTTATCGGGCGCTATGAGTTCGACATGGAGCCACTGGCTGTGCGCGGGCTCGTGCGGCGCTGGTATTTCGCCGCAGCCATAACAGGGCTCTATGTGGGGTCCTTCGAATCCGAGTTCGAGCAGCAGCTTAACGACGTCTCGCGCCTTGATACTGCCGGCGAGTTCCAGGCGTACTTCGACCGTAGGCTTGCCGCCATCATGACGGACGATTATTTCTCCATTACGCTGCCCAACTCCCTCGATGCAAACGAGGCGATGGGTCCGACCTGGTGGGGCTTCGTCGCGGCTCAGGTTGTGCTCGGTGCCAAGGCGCTGTTCAGCACGGCCCCACTTTCTCAGCTGCTACTTACCGGTTCGTCGGGTTCCAAGAAGGCCCTGGACAAGCACCATCTTTTTCCAGACAACTACCTGAGGGCCAAGGGCTACCTTTCGCAGCGCAGCAACCGAGGTAACTTCACCCTCGTTGACTACCAGAACAACATCTACATCTCGGATGATGCCCCGAATGAGTATGTTCGTAGGTATCGCGACGCGCTGGGAGAGGACGAGTATCGCCGTAACTGCGAGGAGCACGCCCTGCCCGTTGGGTTCGAGGACCTCGATTACGATGAGTTTATCAGCAAGCGAAGGCAGCTTATGGGCGAGCTTGTGAAGAGGGCCTACGAGCGGCTTTAGTCTAGCTCCGCTCGCGCCACCCTTCCCGTCGCCCGCATCATGAGGGCTGCATCGGTTAGAATCGTGTGTGCGACGCATCCCGTGCGCGGGCGGCCGAAGACTTGATCGGAGGTCCCCAATTGCTGAAATTCCTTAACGCGCTCGCCGCCCTTGCGACGGTCGGCACGTTCATCATTGCGTTTCTTGATTCGTATGAGGTTCGGTTTAAGGTCCGTAGGCGCACGCGCGGTGCGGACGGTTCTCGGCGTTTGCGCCGCAAGCGCAAATAAAAACGGCCGGGGTTGCAGCTCGGCCGTTTAACACGTTAGAAAACTAGGCCGCCCGCGCTCCTTAACACTTACGCGGGATGCGTCGTTTTCTAAAAACATTCTACCCGTCCGGCTGCGGGTCCGTCCACATTTTCCAAATCAAATCACCAGATGTCTACTGAGACACGCAAAGCGCCCGCTTGCTGGGGGAGCAAGCGGGCGCTTCTGAGCGAATGTGTTTGCGGTCTAAACCGCTCGGAGCAACAAGCGATCGACGTTAGTTGCTAGACTCGGAGTCGTCGCCGGAGCCGGAGATAGAAACCGTCAGCGTAATCGTGCTGTCGGTGGACTGCTTGCCGGTGGGGGAGACGCCCGTAACGGTGGCATTCTCGTTGCCGCTCACGGGGTTGCCGTTCTGATCGCAGAATGCGATGTTGTAGAACCCGGCGTTGTTGAGCGCGGTGACGGCGGCGGAGATGCTCTTGCCGTACAGGTTGCCCGGGACGCTGGCCTTGCCGGACTTCTTGGCGATGACGACGGTGATCGTGGCACCGGGCTTCTGCTTGCCGCTGGGGTTCCAGCTAATTACGGTGCCCTCGGTAACCGAGTCGTTTTCCTGGTAACTCACGTCGACGCCAAAGCCGGCCATGTCGAGAGCGTTGCGCGCCTGGGCCTCGGTCATGTCGGTCAGATCGGGCACCGAGGTGGTGTCCGGGCCGCTGGAGACCTTGTACGAGATGGTCGTGCCCTTCTCGACCTCCTTGCCGGCAACAGTGCTCTGCTCAAAGACCTGGCCTTCTTCGGCCTCATTGGCTTCCTCCGAAGCGCTGCCCTTCAGGCCCACGCTTGCCAGTGCGGCCTCGGCCTGGTCCTTGGTCAGGCCGACGAGCTGCGGAACCTCAACCTTCTCGGAGGGCTTAGGGCCCTTGGAGACTACCAGGTTCACCCTCGTGCCCTTGGCCTTCTTGGTGTTGCCGTTGGGGGTCTGCTCGGCGACCTTTCCCTCGTCGACATCGTCGTTGTAGCTCTGGTCGACGGTGCCAACCTCAAGGCCGGCTTCCTTGATCAGTTCAATAGCGGTTTCCTGGTCCTTGCCCAGCACGTCGGGCACTGTGACCTGTTCGCCACTGAACATGCCCGTGGCAAAGGCCACCACCACGCCAATCACGGCGACGGCGGCAATCACGGCGGCGATGATCTTGTTCTTGTTGGACTTAGGCTTCTCGACCTCGTAGGAGCCCGTGGAGCCCGAGACAGCGCTACGGGCGGTGTTCTGACCGCTCACGCCCGAGACGGGACGAACCATAGCGCGCGTTGAGTCGGAAAGCTCGCGGGTCTTGGTGGCACCCAGGTCGCCGGCGGCACCGATGATGCGCGTGGGCTCCGAGACGTTGACGGCACGGCCGGACAGGTAGCTGTTGAGTACCTGGCGCAGCTCGTCGGCCGTCTGGAAGCGGTTTGCCGGGTCCTTCTCCATGCACTTGAGGATGATGCGCTCCAGGTCGGCATCGACGCCGGAGTTAATCTGGCTCGGCGGGATGGGGAGCTCGTTGACCTGCTTGAGCGCGACCGAGATGGCGTCGTCGCCGTCAAAGGGTACGCGACCGGTGGCGCACTCGTACATGACGACACCCAGCGAGTAGATATCCGAGGTGGGGCCGAGGTCCTGGCCGCGGGTCTGCTCGGGGCTTACATAGTGGGCGGTGCCCAGAACGTTGTTATCCTGCGTGAGGTGGCTGTTCTTGGCGCGTGCGATGCCAAAATCCATTACCTTGATGTTGCCGTCGGGCAGCACCATGATGTTTTGCGGCTTGATGTCGCGGTGGATAATCTCGTGCTTGTGTGCGACCGAAAGCGCGGAGCTGATCTGCGAGCCGATCTGTGCGACCTTCTTGGGATCGAGGGCGCCGTGGCTCTTGATGCCGCTCTTAAGGTCGGTACCGCGCAGGTACTCCATGACGATGTAATAGGTGTCGCCGTCCTTGCCCCAGTCGTAGACGCCCACGATATAGGGGGAGGACAGGCCGGCCGCTGCCTGGGCCTCCTGCTTAAAGCGGGCGGCGAAGGTGGCGTCGCCGGCATACTGCGGCAGCATGATCTTGACGGCAACCGTGCGGTCGAGGACCTGATCCTGTGCACGGAAGACGGTCGCCATACCGCCCGTTCCCACCTTATCCTTAAGGAGGTATCTTCCCCCGAGGACCCTCTGTTCCATTCCTGCTCCTAACATAACTATTCGCTCAACGATGTGTGTGGTACCAAATGTGTGGCCGCTGGGGCCGTGTGGCGCGTTGCCGCTAGCTCATCGGCCGTGGCGTGCCCCAAGTATCCGCCTTGATCACGGGCATCACGCTCCCTGTGCGGCGAGCGCCGCGGTCAGGACGATGCCGGCAATCTTGGCCGCCTTGACGTCGTGTTTGTCGTAATCCTCCAGGGCCACCGAGATGGCAACCGTGGGTGAATCGTAAGGTGCAAAGCCAACAAACATAGAGTTGACGTTGGTGCCGCCGGTCTCGGCCGAACCGGTCTTGCCGGCAACCTTGACGCCCGGAATCTGGGCATCGGTGCCGATGCCGGACTGGACGACGGCGAGCATGGCCTGCTTGACCTGGTCGGCCGTGGCAGAGCTGACAGCCTGGCCCAGCGAGCGGGACTGCGTGGTCTTAACCACGGTCCCGTCCGGGGCGAGTATCTGTGACACAAAGAACGGGTCCATGACCACGCCGCTGTTGGCGATAGCGGCAGCGATCACGCAATTCTGCATGACGGTGGTCTGCGGGCCAGGTGTGTGGTCCATGCCGACGGGCTGGCCGGCGCCTGCCCAAGCGGTCTCCCACTCGGTCATAAGCGAAGGGTCGGCCATGATGGAAGCCGCGGTGGTCAGATCCTGACCGAGCTTTTGACCGTAGCCAAAGGCGTTGGCAAACTGGACGAGCGAGTTGGCGCCGACCTCGTTGGCCACCTGGCCAAAGACGACGTTAGACGACACGGCGAAGGCCTGCTGCAGGCTGATGGTTCCGTAGCTTTCGTTGGCGTAGTTGGTGACCGGCGCGTTGCCGATGTCCATGGAGCCGGGCGCCTGGTACGTGCTGGTAAGGCTGGCGGTGCCGGTTTCGAGCGCCGCGGAGAGCGTGACGACCTTAAAGGTCGAGCCCGGGGTGTACAGCGCGTCCATGGCGCGGTCGTACATGGAGCCGTCCTCGCCACCGCCCGACTGCATCAGGGCATCGATGTTGGTGTTGTCATAGGTGGGCGAGCTCGCGCACGCAAGGACCGCACCGGTACGCGGATCCATGACCACCACAGCGCCCTTAAAGCCCTTGAGCGCCTGCTCGGCAGCCGTCTGGATGCGCGAGTCGATGGTAAGCTTGGCGGTATTGCCCGGCTGGGTCTGCCCCGCGAGCGACGCGATGGCGTTGTTCCAGCTGGAGTAATCCTTGGAGCCGGTGAGCGTATCGTTCATGACGCTCTCGATGCCGGCGGTGCCGTATTGCTGGCTCACGTAGCCCACCACGTGTGCGGCCATGTTGCCGTTGGGGTAGGAACGGGCGTAGGTGCCGTCCTCCTGTTGCAGCGACTCGGCTAGCGTCACGCCGTCAGACGTGATGATGGAGCCACGCTGGATGTACTTGGAGCGGGCGATGGTGTGGTTGTTGGTCGGCATGTCCTGATAGTCCTTCGCCTTGATGACCTGGACATAGGTGAGGTTGCCGATAAGGATGGCGAACAGCGCCGTAAAGGCAAACACGGCACGAGTCAGACGGTTGGCAAGCGCCACGCGGCCGAGCACGCCGGACTCAGGCGTGTCGAGCAGGCGACGACGCATGCGAGAGCCCGCGGAGTGGTTGCCGTGGCTGTAGGAAGGCACGTTGGCAAAACGCGTACCGGTCGGGGCAGCGGCGGATGCGACCTGGTCATCGGTGATGGCGGCCATGGTGCCGGTGCCGGTGAGCTCGGCTTCGCGTCCGGTTGCCTCGTCGCCGGCGCGCAGCAGCAGCGCGACGATGATAAAGCTCGCCAGCAGCGAGGAGCCGCCCTGGCTCATAAAGGGCAGGGTGACGCCGGTCAGCGGGATCAGGCGGGTTACGCCGCCAACGATTAAGAATGCCTGGAAGCTGATGGCCGCCGTAAGGCCGGTCGCGCTAAAGGCGGCAAGGTCGGACTTGGCGCGGGCTGCCGTGGTGAGGCCACGCACGGCAAAAAGCATAAACAGGATGAGCACGGCGCCGCCGCCCAAAAGGCCCATTTCCTCGCCGATGGCCGAGAAGATGAAGTCGGACTCGACGACGGGGATGTTGTTTGCCATGCCGTTGCCGATGCCGACGCCAACCAGGCCGCCGTCAGCCAGTGAGTAAAGTGACTGTACGATCTGGTAGCCCTGGCCCTGGGCATCCTTAAACGGATCGACCCAGACCTGAAAGCGCACTTGCACGTGCGACAGGAACTTGTAGGCGCCCACGGCTCCAACGGCCAGCAGCGCAAGGCCGATGATGACGTACGAAAAGCGTCCCGTGGCAACATAGAGCATCAGCAAAAAGATGGTGTAGAACAGGACGGCCGAGCCCAGGTCGCGTTCGAAGACGACGATGAGCAGGCACACGCCCCACACGGCAAACAGCGGCAGCAGCAGGCGGAAGCGCGGAATCTTGAGGCCCAAGATCTTGCGGTTGGAGATGGAGAGCAGCTCGCGGTTCTCGGCCAGATAGCCTGCCAGGAACAAGACGATGAAGACCTTGGCGAACTCGCCGGGCTGGATGGTGAAGCCCGCGATGCGAATCCACAGCTTGGAGCCCGAGATCGTGGTGCCGATAAAGATCGGCAGCATCAGCAGGATGATGCCGATAATGCCAAAGGTGTACTTGTAGCGCATGACCACGTCGAGGTTCTTGACCAGTGCGAGCGTTCCCACCATGAGCGCCACCGAGACAAACAAGATGATGAGCTGCGAGATGGCGAGGTCGGGGGCCAGGCGCGTCACGAATGTGATGCCGATGCCCGAGAGCACAAAGACGATGGGCAGGATGGCGGGATCGGCGCCGGGCGCCAGGATGCGTACGGCGATATGCGCCGCGGCGAAGGCGGCGAACAGGCCGATCGGCACGGCGAGCGTCTCAAAGGAAATCGTGGCACCCGCGGTGAGCACGTACATCGCATAGAGCAGGATGACGGGGAACGCCGAGGCGATGAGCAAGAGCAGTTCGGTGTTGCGGCGACTCATAAGCGGCACTCCCTTTCTAATTCTTATCGGAGGCTTCGGCCTCGGCTGACTGTTCGGCGGTTTTCTCGGAATCTGACTCGGAGGTGGATTCCTGATTGGTGTTGTCGCGAATCGTTTGCGCGTCAATCACCTGACGGGTCTGCTCCTCGTCAATCTGATGGCGGTACTTGGAAATGGTGTCCTGCGCATCGTCGACACTCGTTTGCGGAATGCCTGCCTTCAGGCGGTTTTGCGTGTCTTCGGGCAGGTCGGACAGCTTGATGCTGGTTTCGCTTTCGAGCCAGTGGAGCTCGACCCCGAGCGTCTTGCCGGGCAGGCCGCGCCAGACGGCGACATTGCCGTGGTAGGTTCCCAAGTAATAGGAGCCGGTGACGCCCGTGTATGCCCAGATGCCTGCTATCAGCACAAAGACAAGGGCCAAGACGGTGGCGATGGTGACATTGCGGCGTCGGACGCGTTTTGCCTCGCGCATGACGCCGTCGTCGACCAGGTCGACGACCACCACGGTCACATTGTCGTGGCCGCCGGCGGCGAGCGCCGCGTCCACCAAGTTGTCGACACAGATCTGTGCGCTCGAGGACTGCGTAGCGATGTTCTCGATATCGCTATCGGGAATCATGCTCGAAAGACCGTCGGAGCACAGAATCAGGCGGTCGCCTTCCTCGATGTGCAGGGTAAAGTGGTCGGCATACATAGCGGGATCCGAGCCCAGCGCGCGGGTGATGACCGAGCGGTTGGGGTGGACGCGGGCCTCGTCGGCCGTAATCTCGCCGGCATCCACGAGCTCCTCCACGTAGGAGTGGTCGCGGGTCACGCGGATGAGTGTGCCCTCGTGGAGCAGGTAGGCGCGAGAGTCGCCCACGTGGGCGATGGCGAGCGTGTCGTTTTCGATGTAGGCGCAGGTGGCTGTGCAGCCCATGCCGGGCTTGCCCAGGCCGTTCAGGGCCGCCTCGATTACGGCGGCATTGGCTGCCTCGACGGCTGCGGCTAGGCGTGCTGCGTCGGCGGACTGTGGGGCCGTCTTGGCAATAGTCTCGACGGCGATGGAAGAGGCTACCTCGCCGGCAGCGTGACCGCCCATGCCGTCGCATACGCAAAAGAGCGGCGACTGCACCAGGTAGGAATCCTCATTGTGCGGGCGCACACAGCCAACGTCGGAGCGGGCGCCCCACATGAGTTGCGTGGTGGTGCCGGCATCATAGGTCGAGTCGGTCTCGATGCGCTCCTCGGTCAGGGACTCAAAGCTCATGGTCGAGCCGGGGTCTTTGAGCTTGGCCTCAACGGCGGCAACGTCGATCTCGGCTGTGTCACCGGGAGAGACGGTGTCGGTCTCGGCGTTTGATTCGGAATCGCCGGTGTCCGGGGAGTCGGGCTCCTCGGACATGCGGGCGGTCGACTCGTCGTCTTGCGGGCTGACGTCTATAGGCTCGGGCGTCGAAAAGTGCGACGGCGCGGGCGTGCTTTGCGACTGGGCGGCGGGCTCGGCCACGGCATCGGACTCGCTTGCGGGCGCAGGGCCGTCCTCGGGGGATGGCCCTTCCTCGGGCGCCGGCGTAGACGCGGGCGCAACCTCGGATGCCGGGGCTATGGGAAACGCCGGCGCGGCGGGCTCGGGTGCCGCAAACCCCGCAGCGCTCTCGTTGATTGCCGCGGCGACGGGCTCTGCAAAGTGAGCCGGCGCCGGGGCTGCTTCGGGCGCTGTGGGCTGTTCCGCAGCATGTGCGCCGATGGGCGCCGCTGCGGCATCCTCTTCGTCCTCGTTATCGGCGAGATCCGAAATATCATGCGTTACATGCGAAAGAGGCAGGGAGAACCCGGTGGCCTTGGGGTCCCCGGGGGCCCTGCGGGCCTGCCATTCCCCGGGGACCGATGGGGCCAGGGCACCCGGTGTCTCCCTTGATGCCCTGTTCTCCCTGGGGACCTTGTTCTCCCCGGGGACCTTGCGGTCCCTGGAGACCGGAGACCACTTGCTCCTCCGGGAGAGGGTTGGGGTAGCAGTTTTTGTAATAGTTGTATCCATAACAATTCATATGAGCTTCCTCCCGCGCAAAAGAATGAGGGCTGCAAGGCCAAGGCTACGATTTCCCTTTGGAGGTGGTGTCATTGTCATAGAGCCGTTGACTTTGCGTTCCAAAATAGAAAGCAATGACCACCGAGAATATCGTAAGAAAATCCTGACCGGAGACCCGATTGGTGATGGTCAGGTATCCAAAGACCAGGGTGAGCAGAATGGTGACAATGCTTTTGACGCAGAGCAGATTGCTCAGACGAGTGAGAAACAAATCCTATCTTGCCTCCTTTTGGCATGCCATGGATCGTGGAGATCACAGAGGAATCTCGAACCGCTGCCATTCTATGCCTGGAGAGCGGGCTTGGTGCGTGGACTGGGGGAGAGAGGACGGCTTTCCCGCTCTTTGCAGGGGAAAATAAAAAAACAGTGTGTTCTTGTAAAATAAGAACACACTGTTTTTTTGGCACGCCAGGAGGGACTCGAACCCCCAACCCTCAGAACCGGAAGCAGAGAGAACTGCCGTTGTACTTCCTTTTATTTCAGTGAATTTACGCTAACATCTCATTTTTTTCCACGGTATTTTCCACATGTATGGTTTCGCTGATCCCTCCAGAAAAAGTGCTGCTGGACAATATGAATCCCGGAAAATTGAGGTCGGGGAGAACAGAAAACAAAACGATAAAGTCATTCCATGCGCTGGCAGTATAGCACACTTGAGAGGCTGCCAGCTTTTCTATATTTGCGTGGAGTGTGCCCGGGTCCTTGTGGGTATATATGTTTGCGGTTACAGAGATATCAGAATGCCCCATGAGCTCCTTTGCAATATTGATGGGGACCCCTGCTTTCTGGAGATCGGTGCAGAAAGTATGGCGAAGACAGTACGGGGTGAGGTCTGGGGCAATCGCGTGCTTTATGATTTGATTCCTCCTAAGTTCTGCCCCCAATTTTATGTCCAGGTCCCGCGCGAAGGAGTTCCAAAGGCGTTGGAGACTTTTATGATTGTGCCGGTTTCCAGCACCGGTTTGAAATACAGGGGAATCCGGTTTCCCTTGCACACGGAGGAGATGATATTTTAGGTCCGTGTGCATAGGGACATCACGGTTTCCTGCCTCTGTTTTTGTTTCTTTGATCCGTTCGGACCCACTTTCCACGGCCTTATGGACATGGATTTCATTCCGCTCAAAGTCGATATCCGCCCAGTTGAGGGCTACGGTTTCCCCAGGGCGAAGCCCCGCATACAGCATCATTAAGACCCACAGGCCGGATCTGTGGGTGGACGCCAAAGACAAGATGGCAGCCCGTTCCGTTTCTGTGATTGCCCGATGGCTGTTTTTCTGCGTAGCAGGGAGTTTCAAATCTTCCGCCGGGTCAAAGGTGATAATTCTTGTTTTCCTGGCACGAGAAAACATCTCTT
>OGQI01002670.1_pt1 | contig 10525 bp, 9 predicted proteins | sample 1553171 | NCBI WGS metagenome assembly OGQI01 (sample SAMEA2579988, study PRJEB22360) | human gut metagenome | biome: human gut; feature: human-associated habitat; material: faeces | place: Denmark | collected 2008/2010
CCCCGCCATACACCGGCTCAACATCAATCGTCAGTCCATGATTCTGACAGATGCTGATAAATAGTTTTCTGCACTCTTCATCAAAAACCATCTTCCGGTTATTGTACTTTCCCTTTTTCTCATTCGGCTTCGGAAGTTCAAAGCCAAGTTCTTCCAATGCCTTATCCTGTTGGGGACATAATTCTCCATACTGATTCACAGCATCAAATACATGCCGTTCATGAATATGTGGTGTTGCTTCATCAAGATGCAAAGCCCAGTCCAGTATATGAACATGGGAACCATACCGTCTGTTAAATTCCTCGAAATATTCTGCACTGACCTGTGCAAGCACATCAGCAGACACCGCACCATCCATGTTTCCAAGCTGTAATAAAGTTTCTTCCGGACACGTTTTATTATTTTCAAGAATAGCATCAATCGTTTTTACTCGGTCATAGTGTCTTGCTTTCCGGTTTCTCTCATTCTGACCGTCCACATGGTCTGAATATTTCTCAACATAATATGCTTTTTCTATTTCCGTAAAAGTGAATCTCGCCCGCTCGTCCTTATCATTCTGCAGGCTGTACCCCTGATAACAATCCCAGTACACATTCATCTTCGTTCTCTCTGCGTCAATATGCTCACTATTTTCTACATCAATTCAGATGCTCTGGACACTACCTCGTTGTAATCCTGACCATTCTCGATTGCCTCGAACATGGCACTGAGATTTGCATTCACACCGATGTGACTGCCCTCCGGAGTGACGCTAATTGCATCATAGGAAGCATTCAGCTTCTCAACGTGATGCTGACTGAGGTTTGCATCAATACCATGATCAGCAAGTGCCTGGTGAAGATCCTCTTCGATTCGTTCTTTGAACTGTTCATAATACATAGTTTTGTTTTCCTTTCTGTTTTTGATTTGGTTAATCCGGATCGTCACCCGGAATTGCAGATATGAAAAAAGCGCCAGACTCGCAATCTTCTAATTACGAGCTGACGCTCTCTACAATGTCCATATTCAATTCTTCTGCAAAAGAAAAACAAACGTGAGGTCCGTCACCACTCCGGTGATTTCGTTCACGTTTGTCTATGATAATAATATCAGCCTTTAAAATGCATTACAATCTACATAGCCTCTACATTTCCTCTACAAATTGTATTTCAAAGACTAAATTCTAAAAATATCCATTTTCGGCACGTCGTCTTTCTAGGTCAGAATCATATACATATCTTTGTGACATTTTGAAAAACACATCAGCAGTCTTCGGGTACTTAATGCTCAAAAAATCTGCATTATCTTTGTAATCTTCTGCAATGTCTTTCTCTGCCCTACCTGCTGAAGGACTAAATATTCCTCTTTTATTGAACAACTCACATCTATATTCACTCAGTAAAGATTCATCCCCATATTCCTCTATAATCTGGCACACTGCTTCACATGGATAATGACCATCAGCTGCTTTAGGTGCATATACAAACAACCTTCCTAACACATATCCAAACATTTCTTTTTGGTGATTCGAATCAAGTATTCGTATCAATTTATCTACCCACACCTTAATCTCATCATAACTAACAGTGCCATTTTCTTCACATGGACAAAACTTTGCCATATCAAACAACCTATGTATTACCTTCGCATAATTACGAAACTCTTCTGTCTTTCTTTCTTCGGGATCATCACCATCATGTCTAAATATAACTGAGACCATTTCTGCATACATTTCAGGATCGTGCTTTATTTCCTTTTGAAAGCACTTCATATCTTCCCAGTCCAATAGATAAAAGAATGCAATCTCAATATGCGCTATCTTTGCACATTTATCTCGATCTTCAATGCATTGCTCCTGTAATGGCTTTAGTAATTCTTTTAAATAATGATCCGTCATCGAATTATTACTTCCTCGTTCCATCACATCAATCCGTTGCATTTTTTCAAGCAATTGCTCTGGTGTAAGATTTCGATTTTCATGGAATCTATACAATAAATCCAAATACGTATTAACTGTTCCATACTGCTGGCACTCTGCCACTGCCCAATCCATATTATTAGATGAAAACCATCGAAAATCTTTCCAAAATGCACGTTTTATTTCTACTGAAGCATTATCGACTAATGGTTTCTTATCTGTATATAAAGCTTCGATTCTAAATAGTATAATTCTAAAATCATCATCTAACTCTACGCACTCACTTAATTCGTTTACATTAGTATATACATCAACTCCTCTGCGAGCCAATCCTTCAATGTATTCTATTGCCATCTCATGTTTACTCTGGCACTTATATAGTGATGCGAATACATTTTTATCAAAAAAATCATCAGCCCAATAATCCGACAATACTCGACCTAGATAGGAAGACTTCTCCTGCGCACAGAGCTTTGATAATAATTCCAGGCTATAATTATTTTCTTTAAACTCGTTTAATTTTTTGACAAGGAGATCTTTTGTTTTGCTTTCGTTTATATCTCTTTTGTCATCCACATCATAAGGAACTGGATCCAGAATAATACCATCATACGAAGGTCTAAATAGATATTCAAAATCATATTCTTGTTGGGTGAAGTTTATTGAATCTAGTATATCAAGCATCTCACCAATCAAATCTTCGCCCATAGCCCATTCAGCTGACGCAAAATATCGATGCTTATAAACCAGTCTTCTGATGTTATTCTTGATTATCAGCCTTTCATCATCGTCCATCTGTGCAATTTCAAATAATAATTTTTCCTTAATCTTCTTTCGAATATCTGGTTCAACTTCATCATATATATTTAACAGATCATTCCACCTTTGGGGTTTAAAATCAGTTGCTTTTAAAAGAAGGTCTATATATCCCAAATTGGTGTCATACATCTCTTTTCTGGTTATTGTGTCTTCTTCCACATGATTTCTATATTTAGGTGCATGTAAGTCGCCAAAAATACTTGCATGTCCTGTTGGTAGTGCTCCAAAAATATGGCCCCATGCATTTTTATCTTTTGCTAATGCCTTAGCTGCAATCTCTATTTTGTCATTACTTTTGCTAAATGCTGAAAAATTATGCCACGGGCATAGTAATTTCCCAAAGATATCCTTTGGTGAATTTGATTTGTATTCAAAAGATAAATTATCAAGATATAGAAGCCATGAATATGCACGTGATGCGTATTCTCTCTGTACAAGGAACTCCTCAACTCCCCACAAAATCTCAATATAATCATTCCTGCCGAATAAGAAATCAGATGATTGATTTTCAAACAGCTCCATTAGACCCGTAGGATTAATTTGTTCTTCTTCTAGCTTATTAAGCACACTATTCGGTGATACCTCACATAAATCAACAAAAAAGTTTGAAATATAATGCCACTGTTCTGAAGTTTGGATATATCCCAAAATTTTGCTTACTAAAGAATCTAACTGAACTTGGCAATTATTATCTTTTTTATAGTAAGCCTTCATAATAAGACTACGTAACATCCCTTTTCTTATTACTGCAGACCAAAAGAATTTTTCTCCTTTAAACTGTGCAACAAGCTTTTCTTGAGATGAATATGTGAATAGTTTTTCTGCCTCATTTATAACTTCAAGAAGAACATCCTTAAATTTATTCCAGATCTCACTATCATTATCAACATCAATATAATCCCATGCATTTTCAGCACTTGCCAGATAATATTCCTTTGTTGAATTGATATCTACGATATGAATAAATGGATCTTCATCCCTAGCATATTCCTTTATCTCTGAAATAAAATCTTGATACTTAATGCCACTTAAGGATTCTATAACTGCCTTGTCACCATCACAATCTGTCCATTGGCCTATCAATAATGCTGTTTCCTTAATATTGCGATGTAATCCATTTAACCATCTAGGCTCTTTTAAATATGCTCCATTAAACAATTTCTTCTTTAACGGTATAAATAGGCCATGAGTCTCTGATACTAATTTATTGGCTTCATTTATTCCCATCCCCGCTCTCTGTAAAGATGCTGATATTGTAGAGTATGTACGTGGGCGTAAATTTATCTCCCCTTTAATAAATGACGGAACACGTTCAGTAAATACAAATATATTAGTATTATTAGGAATGGCTACAATTTGATCTGAATAAAACCATGGTATATAAATATTTCCAGCATCCTTTATCTGAAGTAAGCTCTTCCAGTCTTCTTCATTCTTCACTATGAATATTGGACGATTTTCTCCTTGCATCCATAATTCATTTATTGTGCAATAGATAGCTTCTTCTTTGCATCGCGCTTTTATCGCTATAACTTCATCATTTTTCTTACTTTCAAGTGCTTCCTTAAATGTATCGTCATCCACATTAAAGAAGTCAAAACCTATCTTAGGATCAGTAGTTTGACGCCTGATATCTAAATCAATCGCATCAGCTGATAATATCTCTAAATGTCGACTTTGATATATCTGAAGTTCATTTCTTAATCTCTCAAATTTCTCTGCTAACTCCTTAAAGCTTTCTTCCTGCTCTGCTTTCCATTCAGCTTGATATGCACGATCATATTTGTCTGGTGCAACCACCGGAAGTTGCCCCATAATTGCAAATAGAATTGCGTTCGCATATGACAGAGCCATGCCGTGCGGGATTTCATATTCTTTCATGATTACCATCAATGAATTGAGTAGCCTATCCTTTAATTTATATCCTGGTTCATCCTTCAATTCATTGGCCAGCTTTGTCATATTCTCCTTTGAAAGCACGTTGGCCATATCATCAAATAATTGATCTGCATCATTTTCATAATCAACAAAAAATTCACCCGTATTAATGAATAATTGTTTTATATCTTTTGCTGTTTTAACCTTCTTCAGTAGGCTTTCACTCGATGAGAGAAATAGTTCCGTTCCCCCTGCTTTTGCTAGTTCCACTAATGCTGTCTCGATTATCATACTTTAGTCACTCTCCTCCGTTTTTATTCTTATCCCTTATGGTACTCCTCCAACATTGTCCTTAACTTCAATAATTCCTGCCGGTTAAACTTCTCCAGTTGTTCTCTAAATGATGCCGCTTTCATCTGCTGATATTCTCTGATGTACTTATCGCTATCCGGACCATAATGGATCTCACACGTAAAATGTGGTTCCTTATACTGATTTGGATGAGGATTCTTCTCTTCCATCTATATCCCACCTTTCACCGATCTGATCATCTGATAACGATTTCTTAGCTCTTATGATCCCTTTCACAAGGATTCCTCCACAGATCACGATTCGTAAAGCCCAGTAAACTACCATAAATCCGACTACTGCAGATGGAAATGTCTGTTCAATGTACTTCTGCCATAAAAGCTCTGCTGGGATTGCAAGTATGAAATAGGCCGCAATGGCATACATCAGGGTCGAAATAATGATTCCAGCAGGAACTGGTTTCTCTTCACTTGCATACTTACTGGAATTAGTAGTAAGGAATACAAGGTTACCAACCAGATAAACCAATGTAATAAACACACAATAGCCAATGGAATCCGGCTTCATTGCATCAAAAATAAACATACTGATGATGCCAACCATAATCTCACTGAAGCAAAGCGCAGCTGCCCTTCCGGTCCACTTGATCCGCATTAGAGCAGCAATGATTACTTCAACGATTATCAGAATCACACAGTAATTCATAAATGGATGATCCGGTACAATCGTAAGCGCATAGTTTTAGGGCGTACCCTATAAATGAAATCTGACACCCCGCGCTAGGATGCCAGACATGCGAGTATTTCACTACATTTTATTTACAAGTTTCCTGAGCCAATTTACTCCACGGGGCAAATTGTTCCAATTCCTCGTCTGACATTTCAGCACCAGGACGATGCTCCAGAAGGAAGCTCAGATATTTAAGTGGATCAAGTTCATTGGCTTTTGCCGTTTCTATCATAGAATAGATTTTCATACTGGCATCTGCCCCGGCTGGTGTATCACAGAAAAGCCAGTTCTTACGGCCAACTACCAATGGTCGAATGCTGTTCTCACTGAGATTATTACTCAGGCTGCATGCACCATCTTTCAGATAGTTCATCATAAACGGACGGCAACCATTGGAATAGTTGATTGCCTTGATCAGCCTGTCTCCGGATTCCGGATGCAGCTGGTCAAGCCATGACAAAAAAGCCTCTATGACAGGTTTTTGATCCTTCAGGCGGCGATGATAAATCTGTCTGGGCGATAATCCTTTTTCTCGATAAGATCGTTCATACTCAAACAGCTTATTACAGTATAGGAATCCCTGGACTGCCGGATGTGTATAATCCTTTTCGTGGCCTTTGGGTATTGCCCGCAGCCAATAGCGTCGTATGTGAGCCCAGCAACAACAACGCTGTGCCTCCGGCACTTTGTTGTATCCTTTATAACCATCAACCATTAGATAGTATCCGGGATCTGCACCTGCAAGAAAAGCAGCGGCATGACTGCCGGCTCTGGTCGGAGTGTAATTATAAAGGATGATAGGAAGCTCACCATCGTCACCAGTGCGTACCAGCCAGACATAAGATTTACTCTGTGGTCTGCGGCCTTCTTCCTTTAATATCTGGATCGGAGTCTCATCTGCCATCAGATATCTGCGTCTCAACAGTTTCCGGTGCAGATATTCATACATTGGCAAAAAGTAATTCTCTGCGCAGTAGATGATCCAACTGGCCATGGTCGTACGGCTGATCTTTACCCCAAGGTGTTCAAAGTCCTTCTCCTGACGGTATAAGGGCATGGACATGACATATTTATAATACATCACATGTGCTGCAAGACCGGACGATGCATAACTCCCCGGGATCAGTGCAGGAGTTCCTTCGTCCTTGATGAACCGGGGATCTTCCGTTTCCTTGCATTGTGGACACTCATAGGTAGTCGCATAATAATCAATACGCTCCAGCTTTGGCTCTGTATAACGCAGTTCTGTCCGGATGGGTTCGTGTCCGATAGGAACCATCATTGTTCCACAAACATCACACGTTTTCTGTTCTTCCGTAAGAGTATCTACATAAACATTCTCTGTCGGAAGATCAGCAAAGACCTCATCATAAGCAGCTTTCGATTTACGGGCCTTCTTGTGTGCTTTTACCTCAATGTATTCCACCTCAAGGGGCACCGGTTCCGGTTCATCCTCCGTCTGCAGGTGGAACAGATCCAACTGTCCCGGGAGCTGTTCATGCCGGATCTCACTGGTGGAGCCAAAAAGTCTGGTCTTCAGGTAGTCCAACTGTGCCTGAAGGTTAGCGATCAGTTGATCCTTTTCGCTGTCTTTGGCATCACGTTCCTGCAGCATTTTCTGCAGGGAACGGATAAGCTCGTTCTGCGTGCTGATTGTATTATTCAGTTGTGAAATCGTATCCTTAAGCTCTAAGAGCTGGATATCCCTTACTCCTGAAGGCATTGTTTTTTCGCTCCTTTTCTATGGTTCAATTATACCATAAAACAAGCGAAAAATCCTGAAAAATCAAGCATTTCCGGTACTTTTTATTGCCTTTGGCTGCTCGATTTCAAGACCTGACATAAGCCAGTCAAACTGCCTCCATGTAATGGGTTTTACCTCATTACGGTTGCGCGGCCAACGGTATTTTCCTACGTTGGCATCAAGTCGCTTATATAAAAGTACAAATCCTTCACGTTCATGAAGAAGCACTTTTATTCGATCACTACGTCTGCCACAGAAGAGATAGATTGCATTTGGCCTGGAAGGGTTCATATTCAGCTGGTCTTTTACGACAGCGCATAATCCATCAATGGACTTGCGCATATCTGTATAACCACAGATCACATAAATCTCGTCTGCGACAGTGATGTCTCCTAACATGTCCCTGTCACAGCTTTAAGGATCTGTGACAGCAGCTTCGGGTCAACATCATTTGAAATTTTTATTGAAACAGTCCCAAGCATGACCTCGATGGCGGGGCAGGGTTCTTCCAGCGGAAGCATTGTGCTTTCGACAGTTGGAATGCCCGGGTTTTGATGATCAGGTATCACCTCAAGTTTTACAACATCCGGTTTAAGGGCTGGCTTATAATCGCCGCGTCCTGTGGCAGGGGGGATATCATAACAAGCTTTTTTCTCAGTCTTTTAACCCAGTTGTAAAAGGTGCCGGGATTGATGTTATGTTCTGTACACCATTGGTAGTCACTAAGACCGCTGCTGCGGCATTCCATGATAAGTTGATATTGTTCGTCTGCTGTGCGTCTTTGCGTTTTCATACAGGAAGCCTCCATAGTTATAGTAAAACGCTCGCATTTATAGTATCTAGCGCCGATACTGTAGTAAAATGCTGGCATCTATCATCTATAATTATGGCAAATTTTGTGATGATTTTAAATCCACCCTGAAACTAGGCGCTTACAGTGGTTCGGCTTGGAGTTGTGGTGTTGGTTACATTTCTGGTTTCGTGGGGAATTGTGTTTGTTGGAAGCAAGATTAAGGGAGTGTCCAGAATTTTATTTTTTATTAAAGGTTGATGAGAAAGAGAAGGAATGGTAGTGACGCCGGCAGAGATGCCGGCGTGGAGTTTATATAGAATTGCAGTTTTTACGGATCATAAAAGTTAAGACAATGTAGCATTTATATGGAAGATATATTATAATCTACAATATAAGGATAGGATTTTTGCAAATAGCTTCCTGTATAATTCAAAGTGTAGAATGAGAAATTTGATGTTCTTTTTGTTGGAAGACTTGCTACTCCAAAAAATCCTATTAAATTTATAAACGTTATTGGACAATTGGTAAAAAAGATGCCGGATTTGAAAGCTGGGATGATAGGAACTGGGGAATTATATGAGGAATGCATGGGCAGAATTGAAAGTCTTCACTTGGAAAAAAATATTTGTATGAAAGGATTCTGTAAAAACCCATATCCATATATGAAGCAGGCAAAGGTGGTGTTAGTGACATCGGATTGGGAAGGTTTTGGAATAGTTACAAGAGAAGCTTTTATATTAAGAACTTCGGTTTTGCTGACGGACGTGGGAGGAATGCATGAACTTGTTTTGGATTATCCGGAAATTGGATGTGATACAGAAGATGAGTTTGTTTGTAAGACAAAAGAAATTTTATCTGAATCAAGTGAATAGAAAATAGTTTATGATAAAATATATAAAGAGCAATAGGGATAATTTGAGTGAATATTTAAAGGTATTAGAAGGAATCTATTTGGAGGTATAGAATGAAAGAGCTTGTAAGAACTAAGATGTTAAATGATTATTCAAAGCTGACATACAAAAAAGAAACAGTTTGTGTTAAATATAGATATGAATATAAGGATGTGATGGTAAATTTATATTTTGATGCATTTGATCCAAAGTCATATACGTTAACAATGATAATGAATACTGAAAAACAATTTTATTTTACAACATTAAATATTATGAATACGCGTATTCGTAAAGAATATTTGCCAAAGTTATCACCTGTTTTTTTGAATAAAATTTTGGTTGCAAATGAATTGGATGATTTTTACGAACATATGGAAGAACGTATATTGACAATTGAACCGGTTATTGCAAATTATAAAAAAGATAAAATTTTTAGTCAAACCATTAGATATCAAGAAAAGATTGATTTGCCTTTTTGGTGGCATATGCGTAATGTGCAAATGAGCAATGAGACTCTTGAAATTTTAAGTGAGCGTGCAGATATTTCAAGAGATATATTATTAAAAATTCAAAAACAAAATTTTACTTTAGTCAGAACTGATGATTGCAATAAACGCAGAAATTTGACTATAATTTTAGAAAAACATGGAATTTTAATATAAAAATGTTATTTCAATGAGGCGGGATAGACAGTAACAAAATATTTTGAGGTTTTTAAAGGATGATAGAGCGCTTGCATATAGAAATAAGAGTTATGAATATGAAATTAATATTTGGAAAAATATCAGTGAAAAATACGAAAAATGTGAATTCTATTATGTAGATTTGATGAAAAATATATTTATTATAATTTTAGAAAGCATTGATAAACAAAAGAAAAAGGAGAATAGGAAATGGATAATATAGTTACACAGTCCGAAATAGTGTCAAATGTTATAACGAATTTGATAGAGGATTCGGTAAAAAATGCATGGGAAAAAACAAGGGTCTTCTTTAAAAATCTCAAAGATACAGAAGCTATTAGATATAAAACAGCATATGAAACATATTTGATAAATACAAGGCGGAAGAATAGTCAAATTAAAACCATTATATACAGAAGGGCACCTAAAGACCTTTATTCATTTTATGAATGTATAGGAGTTCGCTATAATGGGAAAATAATTAATACAGAAAAGATAACGAATTTATTTTCTGTTGGAAATAAGATAATTGTTTCAGGAACAGGAGGGATTGGAAAGTCTATTTTGTTTAAACATTTATTTTTAAATACTATAGAGGAGACTTCGTTCATTCCAGTTTTAATAGAATTAAGAAGTTTTAATATATTAGATACTAAGGATATTTCATTGTATGATGGAATCTATAAATCATTAGTTGACAATGGATTTGAGTTGGATGAAGAGTGTTTTGAATATAGTATGAAAGAAGGTGCATATATAATTCTTTTTGATGGATATGAT
>OGQI01002671.1_pt1 | contig 10523 bp, 10 predicted proteins | sample 1553171 | NCBI WGS metagenome assembly OGQI01 (sample SAMEA2579988, study PRJEB22360) | human gut metagenome | biome: human gut; feature: human-associated habitat; material: faeces | place: Denmark | collected 2008/2010
CCCGTATCGACGTATTTGAATTCGGTGCCGAGGCCGTCCACGCCCATCTTGATCTTCGCCTCGTCCTGGGCCAGGATACCGCGCACGATCATCGAATAGCACTGCCAAACCTTGTTCGCGCCGGTGGCGGCTCCTTCATATTCGACGCCGGGAGCATAGAAGTCGATCGCCTCGATATACTTGGCCCGCTGTTCGGGGGTCAGTTCGTCGTAGAGCGACGCGATGATCCGGTTCATCGAATAGGGCATGCCGATGATCCAGTCCCACCAGTTGCCGTAGGCCGGGTGCTCGGGGCTGTACTTGTTCGCGTACATCCACTCCATGCCGTCGATCACGTCCTTCTTCAACGAGTCTTCTGTGTGCAACGTCACGGCAAGTTGTCATGCTTCCGTTCAGATAAATGATATCTCCTGCATGAATATCTTTGAGATCCTCAGCTGAGACTGGTGTTATTAAAATCTTTTTTCCATCTTTTATTTCCAGCATTATAATGTCACCCCCGAATGTGTTGTGATTGTGTAGTTAAGGTCCTTATCAAATACAATGTGTCCACGTCTGTGTGACCAGCATCCAACATTAACAGCAACTCCGATTGTAGATGGATGTCTTGCTGTATTCTCAATGTGAACTCCCATAACAGAATACTTTCCGCCCATTCCCTGTGGTCCAAGGCCAATCGCATTAATTCCATCCTCAAGCAGCTTCTCCATAGATGCTGCACGTTCGTTTTCATTGTGGCTTCCAAGTGGTCTCATAAGAGCTTTCTTGGAAAGTAATGCTGCTGTCTCAACAGATGTAGCAACACCGACACCAACAAGCAGCGGAGGACATGCATTCAATCCGTAAGATGTCATAACATCAAGAACAAATTTTGTAACTCCTTCGTATCCTTCGCCCGGCATAAGAACCATAGCTTTTCCTGGCAGTGTACATCCACCACCTGCCATGTATGTATAGATTTCGCACTGATCACTGTCCGGTACGATATCCCAGAATACTGTCGGTGTTCCTTTTCCTACATTCTTTCCTGTGTTATACTCATCAAATGTCTCAACACTGTTATGACGAAGCGGTGCTTCAAATGTAGCCTTTACAACTGCTTCCTTTAAGAGTGCTTCCAGTTCTCCAATGAGTGGGAAGTTTGTTCCGCATTTTACCCAGAACTGTAATACTCCTGTGTCCTGACAGCTTGGTCTGTTCAGCTCTTTTGCAAGAACCTGGTTCTTCTGCATTGTCTGATAAATAACCTTTGAAAGCGGGCTGTCTTCTTTTTCTGCAAGCTCGTCAATCTTTGCTTTGATGTCATCCGGCAGTACTTTACCAATATAGGAAACAAAGTTCGCCATATAAGTAGTAAGCTGCTCTACCTGTGCTTTTTTATCCATTTTTAGGTCTCCTTTCATTACTGCTGCAATTTCCAGTAACTTTGATGATTAGGTTAGTTCATGTTTTATAGTTTCTTTTATATCTCATTCCAACAACATGTCTTCTTACGGGAAGAATGGAAATGCGATTGGAAGGATAATCATACTTACAACTGTTGCAATGATGATCAATGGGAATCCTGCTTTTACATAGTCCATAAACTTGTATCCGCCGGCTCCAACCACCATTGTATTTGCTGGCATTCCGATTGGTGTCGCATATGCGCAAGAACCACCGATTACACAAGCCATCAATACAGCTCTTGGATCTGCTCCCATTCCCTGTGCGATTGAGAGACAGATTGGAACCATCAGTGCTGTTGTTGCTGTATTTGACATGAAGTTTGTCATGATACAACACAGCAGGAATACAACAAGTGTCAGGATATATGGAGATGGGTTCGCACCCAACGCTCCGATTACTTTATTAGCGATCACTTCTCCGGCTCCTGTCTCCTGAAGAGCAGATGCGAGGGAAAGTGTACCACCGAACAGGAAGATTGTCTTAAGATCGATTGACTTAAGTGCATCTTTTTCTGAGATAACTCCTGTAAGAATCAGAAGCAGTGCTCCGATTCCACCGGAAATACAAAGCTTGATACCGATTTTATCTTCGAAAATCATTGCCAGCAATGTAAATACCAGGATAATCAGTGATAACCACTGTTTCCATTTCGGCACATTATCGAAATTCTTTGTTGTATCAAAAGCTCCGTCATCCTTCACATCGTGACTTGGAAGCAGTTTGTAACCAATTGTTGCGTAGAAAATAATTCCTACGATCAGGATCGGCATACCAACAATTGCATACTCGAAGAATCCGAATTTTAGTCCGATTTCACCGAGTGCACTCTGTGCGATTAGATTTCCCGGTGCACCGATCAGGGAAAGATTTCCTCCCATTGCTGCTGCAAATACAAGCGGCATCAGAAGTCTTGACCGGGAATATCCGGACTTTGCAGCAATTCCGATCACAACCGGGATAAGAATTGCCGCGGTTCCTGTGTTGGAAAGAAATCCGCTCATGACACCGACAATTACCATAATTGCCACAATGAGCTGTCGCTCAGACTTCGCAAAATGTGTGACAATTCCGCCAATCCGGTTGGCCATGCCGGTCTCAAACAGAGCCCCTCCGACAATAAACATGGAAACAAACAGAATCACATTGCTGTCGATAAATCCGGAAAATGCAGTTTTCCAGTCAAGCACACCCGTGACCACCAGTCCCACACAGACGATCATTGATGTAAGCCCCAACGGAATTTTCTCCCATACAAACATGATGATCGCAAACAACAGAAACAATAACGTAATAGTTGTTGCACTCATTCAACCACCTCCAATTTTTTCTTCTCAAATACATTTGATATGTGATAATGTATCCAATTCATGCTTGTAGTATAATAAAAGCTGCTGACTTTGTCAACAGCTTTTATCGTTTTTGTAAAATTCGAATATATTTATTGTAATTTTATGTGCAAATCGACGATTTTTAATTATAATACGTCAGCATATCATCCCTGCTTCGCATAATATGTGCGTACATCGCAGCATATGCTTCATCCTCATCCCGTGCTTCCATGGCTGATAAAATTGCTGCATGCTCTTTATGAGAGATGCGCGCATAATCCTCCTCCGTTACCATATTTCCCATAGACAATCCATTCCAAAGCTCACTGACCATATGTTCCATCTTCTCATTGCCGCTCATATGCCAGATTTCACTGTGAAATGCACGATTATTATCGGCATACTGATAATATGTTTTTCCCTCTATGATCCGCTGTGCGTCCTCCTGAATTGCCCGCAGATCTGCTAAATCAGCTTCATTCTCGCAGGCCAGCCTGGCACAGGATGATTCCAAAATTGCACGGAGCTGATAGTGATCCCGAATGTACTTATCGGTCACCCCCAGTACAATCGCACCTTTATTCTGCCGCAGCTTAATCAGTCCATCTCTGTTCAGGATCTGAAAAGCCTCCCGCACAGGCGTGATCGACACATTCAGCTGTTTTGCAATACTTTCCAGAGAAAGTACCTCTCCCTCTTTCATTTTCCGGGAAAGAATTGCTTTACGCAGCTCTGCCGCCACCTTCTGTTTTGCCGAAGGCATCACAATCGGTTTAAGTCCTGTCATTTTGCTTTCTCCTTTCTGCAACCACTGCATCTGCCAAATCCTGAAAATGCTGTATTAACAACGGACTTCCCTGTGTCTGAAAAGCTCCCTTCCTGAAGATTTCTTCCAGAGAAACAGCACCATCCTTCTGCGGCAGCTTCTCCGCATAAGACACATAATAACGGATGGCATTCGTCAAAAGTGTCTGCACATATGTATTTTGTGTCTTCTCAGCGATCCCTGTATGTACAGCCAGATTTCCTCCTTCTGCCACCAAATTCGCTTCCGCCTCTTTTCCCGTACCAAGTATGGATTCTACTGCCTGTCTCTCAATCTCTGCAATCAGTCCATACACTTCACGGATATGGGATTCCTCCAGATTTGCTGTCACAATATGGCGGGTAGCAAGCCGCTTCACCAGCCCCTGCGTCTCTAAAAGCTGTAATGCCTCCCGCACCGGAATCCGGGATACCTGTAATATTTCTGCCAGTTCTTCCTGACGCAGTTTTGTTTCGCTTTTTATTTCTCCGGACAAAATCAATTCTGCAATCTGCAGTGCAATTGCTTCACTTAACCTGGCTTCACGCATTTGTTCCATTTTTCTGCCCCCTTTTCCCCAGACTCAATATGTATCCATTATAAGGGATAAAAAATATTTACGCAACAAAAAGGACGATATGATTTCTCATATCGCCCCTTATCATCCATTACAGAATTTTAGAAATCAGTTAATGTAGCAGCTCTCTTCTCTAAGAAAGCTCCCATGCCTTCTTTCTTGTCATGTGTATCATTGACAACGCCAAACAGGTTAGCTTCCATCTCAACAGCGTTCTTGATATCCATGTCATAACCATTGTTGATTGCAGCCTTTGCAACAGATACGGCATAGCTTCCCTTAGAAATAATCTTTGCTGCCATAGCCTTTGCAGTTGGCATAAGTTCTTCCTTGGCAACTACTTTATTTACCAGGCCGATACGGTATGCTTCGTTTGCATCTACATTGTCACAGGTAAAGATCATTTCTTTTGCACGTCCCATACCTACCAGACGGGCAAGTCTCTGTGTACCACCGAATCCAGGAATGATTCCAAGACCACACTCTGGCTGTCCGAAGATGGCATTCTCACTTGCGATACGGATATCACATGCCATAGAGATCTCACATCCTCCGCCTAATGCAAATCCGTTGACTGCAGCGATCGTAACCTGACGCATATTCATCAGTTTGAAAAATGGCTCAGAAGCCTTGATTCCGAATGCACGTGCTTCCGGAGCTGTAAAGTTTACCATCTCGGCAATGTCTGCACCAGCTACAAATGACTTGAACTCGTTGCCCTTCTTGTCCGGACCGCCGGTTAAGATGACAGCTTTAATATCATCGTTTGCTTCGATCTCGCTTAAGCATACGTTTAACTCATCCAGAGTCTCACTGTTTAATGCATTTAATGCTGCTGGTCTGGAGATTGCTAATACAGCGATTCCGTCAGCTACTTCCAGAGTTAAATTCTTGAACTCACTCATTGTATAAATCCTCCTAATCCTAAATGTCTTTCGTAACGGTATATGTACCTGATTGTCACGAATCATCGACAGTTTCATATGGGATAATCGTAACACTTTGTCAAAAATTTGTCAATCCTATAAGTGTCCGTAAACGCAGAAAAACAGCCGGGTTTCCGACTGCTTTCCTTCTATGCAACCCTATGCTGCATATGATTCTTTAAAAACAGATAATCGATGCCATCCACCACCTGTTTGTTGACCAGCACAATATTCTCAATGTCTTTTGCAGTATCAATCTTACTGCTTAAATACTTATCATGCATTTTCTGAATATAATCAAACAGTGCCTCCTGGCTGGCAAACTGCCGATGCCCACATTCATTCAGTGCCTTCGGTGCCTCCGTCTTTAAAAAGGCGCGGAGTTCATGTTTGAGATGTTCTTCATAAGCACAGTGTTCTTTAAATCCTCCCGGGTATATCTTATTGTGCGGAAAGGTAAAATAATCTGCTACATAATGCGTGATCTCCCCCAGGTTCATGTAATACATCCGCTTCCGTTTTGGAAAACGGTTCTCTTTTCCATGGATCAATGCATCTATATCCTTCCTGAGTTTTGGAAATGTACCGGTAATCTCATGCCGTTTATAGATAAAAGATGGCTTACAATCCGGCAGGACACTTCCAATATAAAACGACAGCCAGTGTTTTTTCAGCCCTTCGTCCTCTGTGTTTGCTACAATATAACGTGCCAGTGAAATATGTGACTTCTTTCTCATGTTTTCCGTCCATCCTTTCTAAAATGGCTTTTGTGCTGTAACAATTTCCCTGTCATCATCATATATCCAGGGCTTCAAAAAAACAAGAGAAATTTTGGTAAATATCACTGGAAATTTTTGAAAAAACAGCCCGCTACTTCTCGTTCATCTGTTTCATATAAGTAATAAACGCCTCCAGTTCCAGCGGTTTTGCATACAGGTATCCCTGATAGCAATGACAGCCCAGCGTATCCAGAAGATCTCTCTGCTCCCTGTTTTCCACAAACTCTGCAATTACCTTTACCCCAAGTTCCTGTCCCAGTTCGATAATCGAACGCACAATTTTCTGATTCGTATGGCTTTTCAAAAGTGGGCGGGTCAGTGAACCGTCCAGCTTGACCACATCAAAATACTCTGACTGCAGGTACAGCAGGGAAGTATGTCCCATGCCGAAATCATCAATCAAAAGCTTATGGCCCTGCTTTTTGAGTTCTTCAAGTTTCCGGACAACCACATCCGTCTGCAGAAGGATATCCTGTTCTGTAATTTCAATCCAGAGCATGTGGGCATCTATCCCTTTTTGTTCCATAGTCTGCCGGATATATCCCTCAATGTCCCACAACAGGGAGTGCGCGGTAATGTTTACGGAAATTTTAAAATCCGAATCATATTGTGCACGCGTCTGCACAATCCCATTCGTAACCTCATCAATGATAAACCGTTCCAGTTCCGGCAATACCTTTCCCGCCTCTGCAAGATAAATAATAAGTGGTGGATATATCATACCATATACCGGATGGTTCCAGCGCAGCAGTGCCTCAGCACCAATACAGGTACCATCGCTGTATACCTGTGGCTGATAAAGCATATACAGTTCTTTATTCCTGATCGCATGCTTTAAATCAAGCAGGAGCATACGGGAAATCATTCCGATATGGTCTCCGCGCGTCAAAAACACCGGCTGGTCAATCTGTTCTTCCTTTTCCTGTAATTCGTGTATCAGAACCTGAACATGACGCTTGGCTTTATATACCTCCATCCTCTGATTTATTTTCAGGAACGGAAGGTAAAACAATATCCCTGCCAGAATCCCCACTGCCTGCACGGCAATTCCCTTCCAGGAACCGCTGGCAAGATAGCCACCGATACCAACCGGTGTCGACCATACTACTTCATGGGTAAGAACCGGCAGGAAACCGCATACCGTTGCTGCATATGCCAGGCAATAGCACACCACCGGTGTCAGGACAAACGGAACCAGCAGAATCGGATTTAATATGATCGGAATACCAAATGTAAGCATTTCATTTAAATTAAAGACTACCGTAAATGATGCCAGCCCTGCCAGCTTTCCGGTACGTTCTTTGCGGAAGAACAAAAGCAATGCGATCAGGACACTGACCGTTGTGCCACAGCCTCCCATTGCCACATACACATCGTAAAATGCCTTTGAAAAAACAACATTTCCTGTGACACCAAAATTATGGACTGCCACTGCCTCCAGAATATGGCTTCCATGCAAACCGAAAAACCACATCAGATTTACCGCGAACGTATAGAGCAGTCCGGAAAGGAAATTACTGTAATCTGCAATATTCTGACATGCTGCATAGAAAATATGGTTAAACCACTGATAACATCCATAGATTCCGGTAATTCTGCCAATAAGCAGATTCAAGCCTCCCGAACCGGCTGCAACAATACCGAGTGGAATCAGTGTACGGATTGCCAAGACACAGCCTCCCCCCATCCCCGCGGTATACTGTTCCAGCATCAGTTTATGGCATCTGCGCAGCTTTGAAAATGCCATGCAGGACAAATAACCGATAAACATTGCCGCAAAACATCCGGTCGTTCCCAGTCCTGCCACATCAAAATCTTCTGTTCCCAGATTCAGCTGTGCGCTGAATGCGGCAAGTGCCACAACCACATACATAACGACATTTTCCAGCGATTCATTTTTCTCCATTGCATAACTGTACGCAATGGTAATCACCAATGCTACAGAAAAAATACCGTATGTTCCCTCATAAACCATTGTAAGGAAATCATAAAACCATCTCCCACCCCCCTGCGTCAGAAACATCTGGTACGGGGCGACCGGAAAATCACGGACAGCACAGGAAATCCCCCCTGTCAAAACAAGTGGGATTATCATTCCCAATGCACATCGGACGACATGGGAAAAAAAGCTGTTCTCAAATTTCAGCATTCCTCTTTTTAATACTTCTTTCATCCCCTCTCCTACCCCAATTGATTCTTCTTGTTTTTTTCTTTTATTATCGCTCACTTTCTGACGAAAAGCAACGAAAATGTACAATTTCAACAAAAAAGCACCGTATGAAAAGACTTTTTAGGTAATTTCATACGGTGCTTTTTTTATCGTTTTCAATTATTGATTGTCTGATTCTCCCAGCGACTGTAATCCTTTCAACAGCTCCCCGGCATCAATATCACTAAGTTTATTCAGGGCCTTTTCGAATTTTCCCACACCATCACTGCCTTCTGCACAGCCATGCCCACAGGTCATACAATTATGGGTACATTCTTCCTCCATCTTATTTATATCTCCCATAGGACTGCCTCCTATTCATGTTTTGGAACGATTTTCTCAATTCCTCCCATATATGGCTGTAATGCTTTCGGAATGTTTACGCTTCCGTCTTCGTTCAGATTATTCTCCAGAAATGCGATCAGCATACGCGGCGGAGCAACAACGGTATTGTTTAAGGTATGTGCAAAATACTTCCTGCCATCTTTTCCCTTTATGCGGATCTTCAGACGTCTTGCCTGAGCATCTCCCAGATTGGAGCAGCTTCCTACCTCAAAGTATTTCTTCTGACGCGGAGACCATGCCTCGACGTCACAGGACTTCACTTTCAGATCTGCCAGATCACCGGAACAGCACTCCAGGGTACGAACCGGAATATCCAGACTGCGGAACAGATCCACCGTATTCTTCCAGAGCTTGTCATACCATGCTTTGGATTCTTCCGGCTTACATACCACAATCATCTCCTGCTTTTCAAACTGGTGGATACGGTAAACACCACGCTCCTCAATGCCATGTGCTCCCTTTTCCTTACGGAAACATGGGGAATAGCTGGTCAGTGTATATGGAAGCTTCTCCTCATCGTTGATGGTATCAATGAATTTACCGATCATGGAATGTTCGGATGTACCGATCAGATAGAGATCCTCCCCCTCGATCTTGTACATCATGGCATCCATCTCGTCAAAACTCATAACACCGGTCACAACGTTCGACCGGATCATAAATGGCGGAACACAGTAAGTAAATCCACGGTTGATCATGAAATCCCTTGCATAAGCGATTACCGAAGAATGAATTCTTGCGATATCCCCCATCAGGTAATAAAATCCGTTTCCAGCTACCTTTCCGGCAGCATCGAGATCAATTCCGTCAAAACGTTCCATAATATCCGTATGATATGGGATTTCGAAATCCGGAACATATGGATCACCGAATTTTTCGATCTCCACGTTGCAGCTGTCATCCTTTCCAATCGGTACGGATGGATCAATGATATTTGGAATTGTCATCATGATCTTTGTCACTTTTTCGGAAAGTTCCTTCTCCTGTGCCTCTAACTCAGACAAACGGGCAGCATTTGCAGCTACCTGTGCTTTGACTTCTTCTGCTTCGTCTTTCTTTCCCTGTCCCATTAAGGCACCAATCTGCTTGGAAAGTTTATTACGGCTGGCACGCAGCTCATCTGCCTCAGACTGCGCAGCCCGGGCCTTTGCATCCAGTTCTATTACCTCGTCCACAAGCGGAAGCTTATGATCCTGAAATTTCTTTTTGATGTTTTCTTTTACAACATCCGGATTTTCTCTTAAAAATTTTAAATCTATCATGGTTCCTCCTATTAATGCATCGGCTGCAGCGGATATTTATCGGTCAGTGTTTTAATGATGGCTTTTGCCTTCTCAACAGCCGGCTCACCCTCTTTGATGATCATGGCAATTGCCTCAGCTACCTGATCAAAATCGTCCTCTTTTAATCCTCTGGATGTAGCCGCCGGTGTTCCAAGACGGATTCCGCTTGTAACAAATGGTTTCTGCGGATCGTTTGGAATCGTATTCTTATTGGCAGTGATGTGCGCACTGTCAAGAAGTTTCTCAACAACTTTTCCTGTCCGGTCATATGGTGTCAGATCCACCAGCATCAGATGGTTATCTGTTCCTCCGGATACAATCTTGACATCACGCTTCTGTAATCCTTTGCAAAGTGCCTGTGCATTCTTTACAATCTGTTCCTGATACGTCTTAAATTCCGGCTTTAATGCCTCCTCAAAGCAGACTGCTTTTGCAGCAATCACATGCATCAGCGGTCCTCCCTGTGTTCCCGGGAAGATAGCTTTATTGAAATTATACTTTTTGTTTACCTCATCACTGCAGAGGATCATTCCTCCACGAGGTCCGCGCAGTGTCTTGTGTGTTGTAGTGGTTACCACATCTGCGTATGGAATCGGGCTTGGATGCAGCCCTGCGGCTACCAGGCCTGCGGTGTGGCGGACATCTACCATAAGCACCGCATTCACTTCGTCTGCGATCTCACGGAATTTCTTAAAGTCAATGGTACGTGCATATGCAGATGCACCTGCAATGATCATCTTTGGCTTACACTCAAGTGCAATCTCTCTTACTTTATCATAGTCAATAAATCCCTCATCGTTGACTCCATAAGGTACCACATGG
>OGQI01002673.1_pt1 | contig 10519 bp, 9 predicted proteins | sample 1553171 | NCBI WGS metagenome assembly OGQI01 (sample SAMEA2579988, study PRJEB22360) | human gut metagenome | biome: human gut; feature: human-associated habitat; material: faeces | place: Denmark | collected 2008/2010
GGAATAAACGTGAAGAGAAGTACAAAGTAGTATAAGTAAGAGTGTTTTTCTGTTTCTGCATCCACTTCGTGATGTGAGAAAACTTAGAGGAACGCTGGAAGAGATCCTTGAAGCGGAGGACGGAACCGGGAGTGAAGATTATGTCAGTGTAACGCTGACAGATGAGGTCGATCCGTACAAACCAAAGGAACAGCTGGAAAGAAAGTTTCATCATATCCTCGAAGTACGGATGGATAATGAAAGGACGAGACAGAAGCTGGAATTTTCTGAAGAACAGATACGGATCGGTACTCCGTTTGAAACATTTTGTGATTTCTACAAAGAGATGCAGGGGCAGGAAATGTCTGAACAGGAACAAAAGATCTTAAGAGAGATTCTAAGTGAAATGAAAGGGGAAGACGTATGAGACCGGTGAGATTGACGATGTCCGCATTCGGATCTTATGCGGGCGTCCAGGAGATAGATTTTACAAAGATTCACAGCGGATTATTTCTGATCACCGGAGATACGGGTGCAGGAAAAACAACCATCTTTGATGCAATCATGTATGCGCTGTATGACCGGACGAGTGGCGGACGCAGAGATGGAAATATGATGCGCAGCCAGTATGCATCAGAAGACACAGACACTTATGTTGAATATGTGTTTTCTTATCGGGGACAGGAATATACCGTGCGCCGTAATCCGGAATATCTCCGGGTAGGGAAGAGAAGAAAAGCAGATGGAAGCCTCCGGTATGTGAAAGAGACAGCGAAGGTAAGTCTCCTTCTTCCGGATGGAAGGGAATATCAGGGGAAGAAGCGAGAGACAGACCAGAAGATTCAAGAAATCATTGGTCTTGATGCGGGGCAGTTTACACAGATTGCCATGATCGCGCAGGGAGATTTCTTAAAGCTTCTTCATGCAGAATCAAAAGAACGAAAAAAGATATTCTCGCAGATTTTTCAGACACAAATCTACTGGCAAATCCAGGAAGCACTGAAAGAAAAAGGAAGAGATCTGTATATTGCGCTGAAGGAAAGTGAATCAGACATTCGGCGTGAGATGGAGCGTGTGGAACCGGAGAATACAGAGCAGCAGGATCTGGCAGACCAGTGGAAAGAACTCTGTGAGTTATCCATGCCGGAAGGGGAAAAGGTTCTGGAGGCTGTGAAAAACTTTCTCGAATATGAAGAAAGTTGTGGAAAAGTCTTAAAGAAAGAATCAGAGGAACTTAAGAAACAGTCAGAAACACTTCGAATGCTGATTCAGAAGAAAGAAGAGAAGAATAAGATATTTGACCGTTTGGAAATGGAAGAGAAGAGTTTGCTTCTTCTGAATGCAAAACAGGACGAGATGGAAACTTGTCGGGTTCAGGCAGGGCTTGGACACCGGGCAGAGCAGGCGAGACATCTGGAAGTGCAGGCTCTTCGAACAGCGAAATCCGTGCGACAGATACAGGGCGAGATCGAGCAGATCACTGTATGGCAGAAGGAACAGGAAAAGGAACTTTCTGAGGTTAAAGAAAAAGCGGAAGAATTGGAAGAAGTTTTTGCAAAGGAAGAACCGGAAATGCTGAAAAGAATTTCACAGTTATCGGATCTCCTTCCACATTACGCAAATGTGCGTAAGTATTCGAAAGAATATGAAAATCAGACAGGGGCAATGCAGCGATGTATACAGAATTGTCAGGAAGCATCAGCACAGTATGAGGAAGCATATGCGAAATTCTTTCAGGAGCAGGCGGGAATCCTGGCAAAGGAATTACAGGAAGGCACGCCGTGTCCGGTCTGCGGATCAGTAGAACATCCGCATCCGGCAAAGATTTCCGGAGAAGCACCGGATAAAGAGACGGTAGAGAAACTGAAGCAAAGACGTGATCTGCTGGAACAAAAACGAATACAGCAGCAGGAAAAGTTTCAGATATGTAAAGCACAGCTTGAATCAGAACAACGTATTCTCGGAGATAATCCTGTGAAAGAAGAGCAGGTGAAAGAAGAGCTTCAGAAGATGCAGGTTGAACTGGATCGGAAGAAGAATGAAACAAAGCAGGCACAGGAACAGTGCCGTAAGATGACGGAGGAAAGCAGACGTCAGGCAGGAAAGCTGGAGGGACTTCGAAGTCAGAAAACAGAACTTGAGAAGCGTTTTGTAAAAGAGCAGGAAGAGTTCCGAGAGGAGATCAGCCGACAGGAATTTACTTCACAGGAAGAATTCCGTGAGGCGAAACAGTGGATCGAAGGGTGGCGGGAGAAAGACAAAGAAGTGAAAGAACATGACCGCCAGCTGTTAGAGAAAAAGGCAAAGATCGAGACGCTGAAGGAACAGACTGCAGGCGAAAAGCGGGAAGATCCGCAGCAGGAGATAGAAAAGCGAAATGAAGTAGAACATCTGTTGAAAGAAAAACAGGATCATCAGATGCAGCTTCACAGCAGATGGACAGGTAACCAGAATGCGTACAAAAATCTGAAACAATATTTTTCTTCGCAGGAAGCTCTGCGAAAAGAATATGAGGTACTTTCCAACCTGAGCAAGACTGCAAATGGCAATTTGAGCGGCAGTGTGAAACTTGATTTTGAGACGTATGTACAGCGGACTTATTTCCGGCAGATCATTCAGGCGGCAAACCGTAGGCTGGCGCGGATGACATCAAATGAATTTATTTTACAGTGCAGGGAGATTCAGGATCTGAGCAGTCAGGGACAGGCCGGACTTGATCTGGATGTCTATGATCTGGTGACAGATTCTGTCAGAGATGTAAAGTCTCTCTCAGGAGGAGAATCCTTCATGGCAGCTTTGTCGATGGCATTGGGACTTGCAGATATTATCCAGAATACGGCGGGAGCTGTAAGTCTGGAGACGATGTTTGTAGATGAAGGATTCGGATCTCTGGATGATGCATCAAGAGACCGTGCAATTCAGATTCTCAAAGAACTTGCAGGAGAGAAAGGACTGGTTGGAATCATTTCCCATGTAAATGAATTGAAAGAGCAGATTGACTGGAAATTAAATATTACAAAGACGGAGCATGGAAGTCAGGCAAAATGGGAAATCTAAAAGCATAAGGCAATAATAGGGACAGCTACGAAGAAGGACAGAATACAGGCAGGTGCGGAAAATGAAACAAAATGGAATGAGAGAAAGAAAAGGAAGGATTTCAAGATACGGAAGAAGGATGTTGGCAGTTCTGCTCAGCGCAGGGATGCTGCTGACAGAGACTCTTCCGGTATTCGGAACAGAAAATACGGAGGAAACGGCACGCCCACATCAGCTTTATTGCACAGTACTTGGAGACAGTATTGCGAAAGGTTACACTTGCGATAAATCCTGGATGGAGAATTATGGAAGTCTGGCAGCAAAGGAAATAGCATATAGCGAAGGGTGCAGATATATTTATCACAATTATGCAAGAACAGGTCTTGATACAGCAGGATTGAACGAAAAGTATTTGTCAAAGCAGGATGTGCAGACGAATCTTGCAAAAGCAGATGTTATTTTTATAACAATTGGTTCGAATGACCTGCTCAACGAATGTAAGCGTGTGGTTCAGGAAATCCTGAAGACAGATACAAAATTTAAAAGTGCGGATGAGGCACTTGCATCTTTGAAAGAGTCTGTAAAGAAGAATCCGCTGCTTGTGCTGAGTGCGATCAACGCGTTGAACAACTGGGATTATAATTCCTTTGAAAAAGAATGGATCCAGATGATGAAGACAGTAAATTCATTGAAAAAGGACGATGCAAAAGTGATCGTGACTACAATTTATAATCCGGCAGGAAATATGAAGCTTCCATCTACGCTGAATAAAATTGTAGAAGATATTATTGAAAATATGAACGCGATCATTGAAAAACGTGCGGGAAAATACGATTATGAAGTTGCGGATGTGTATCAGTCATCTGTGACATCTCATCTGCAGAAAGACGGAGTACATCCGGATTTTCAGGGGCAGCAGATCATTGCAGATCTGGTTTGTAAGGAATACGAAAAGTAAAAAAGAAGCATTCTTTGTGTTGGTTCTTATATGGAACAATGCAGAGAATGCTTTGTTCGTTTTGCAAGAAATAGAACTGTCACATTTATAACACAAAACATTCACAGAATCCTGATACTTTTGAAAGGTCAAAAATCTCGGTTTGTCTGCATAGATATAGACTGGAAGAAATATAGGGAGGTAAGACTTTGATAGAAGTAAAGAATCTTGTGAAGAAGTATGGAAATCATACAGCAGTAGATCATTTAAACTTCACAATAGAGGAAGGGCATGTCTACGGCTTTCTTGGACCGAATGGGGCAGGAAAATCAACAACGATGAATATTATGACAGGATACCTCGGTGCTACCGAAGGAGAAGTACTGATCAATGGACATGATATTCTGAAAGAACCTGAGGAGGCGAAAAAGCAGATTGGTTATCTGCCGGAATTGCCACCGTTGTATATGGAGATGACAGTCCATGAATATCTGGAATTTGTAGCGGAGTTGAAAGGAATCGCTAAGAATAAAAGAGAAGAGTCTATCAATGAAGTAGAGAAGATGGTGAAGATCTGGGAAGTGGAAAACCGTCTGATCAGGAATCTGTCGAAAGGATACCGTCAGAGAGTCGGACTGGCACAGGCAGTGCTTGGATTCCCAAAGATTATCATTCTTGATGAACCAAGTGTCGGACTTGATCCAAAACAGATTATAGAGATCCGTGAACTGATCCGACAGCTTGCGAAGAAACATACGGTGATCCTGAGTTCTCATATTCTGGCGGAAGTCCGTGAAGTCTGCGATTATATTTTGATTATTTCCAAAGGAAAACTGGTCGCAAGTGACACACCGGAGAACCTGGAACGGAATCTGGGAGATTCTGATCTGATTGAGATCGAGACGAAAGCAAGCCCGGACGAAGTTCGAAGAATTCTTGAGACAGTAGATGGAATTCGAAGCATTTCTACAAAGTATCTGGAAAATGGAATCACATGGGCTCAGATTCAGGAGAAGAAAAATACAGATATACGTGAGAAAGTATTTCAGGCATTTGCACAGAATCATCAGCCACTGCTGAAACTGAATCCGCTGCAGGTAAGTCTTGAAGATGTCTTTATGGAACTGACGCAGAGCGACAGGGCAGCAGAAGAATATGCAGAAAAGGCGAAGAAGAAGGAAACGGAGGACATGAAAGATGCTGGCGATTTATAAAAGAGAAGTACGCTCCTATTTTCAGTCTATGGTGGGATGCGTGTTTGTTGCATTTCTTATTGCATTTACAGGAATCTACTTTATGGCATATAACCTGACAGCCGGATATCCATACTTTTCCTATACGCTTTCAGGTACACTGATCGTATTTATCGTAGGGATTCCGCTGATCACGATGCGCAGTTTTTCAGAAGAGCGTAAAAATAAGACGGATCAGCTGCTTCTGACAGCTCCGGTCAGTCTGTGGAAGGTTGTGCTTGGAAAATATCTTGCAATGGTAACGGTAATTGGAATCCCGAATGTGATCTTCTGTGCGTTCCCATTAATCATTAAAGCACAGGGAACTGCATATCTGAAAGTAGATTACATATCCATCGGGGTATTCTTCCTGTTGGGTTGTGTATATGCGGCAATCGGCATGTTCCTGTCTGCTCTGACGGAAAGTCAGATGATCGCATTTATCAGTACATTTGGTATTCTGCTTATCTTGTATCTTTGGAATGGAATTCTTTCCATGCTTCCAAGCAGTGCAGTCAGCGGATTGGTCGGTGTGCTTATTATTCTGACTCTGATTGTTGTTTATATTTATCAGATGACAGGAAATATAGTGATTGCCGGTGTGATCGAAGCAGTTGGTGTGATCGCCGGTGTGGTCGTGTACTTTGTGAAATCAAGTCTTTATGAAAATCTGCTGACAAAGATGCTTGGAAGACTGGCACTTGCAGATGTATTTACGGATATCACTTCGAACAGTATTGTAGATATAACAGGAATCGCGCTGTATCTTTCACTGATCGTAGTCTTTGTGTTCCTGACAGTACAGGCAATCCAGAAGAGACGTTGGAATTAGGAGGGCATGAAAGTGGATAGAAGAAAGAAAACAACAGGAAAGATCAAAGGGATGTTCCACACCTCCGGTACAAAGCACGGATCTTACAGTGTGGGGCTGACAGTACTTGTAATCGCGATTGTTATTGTGTTCAATCTGGTGATCGGACAGATTCCGGAAGCTTATCGCAATCTGGATATGAGCAGTACAAAGATTTATGAAATTTCAGATACAACAAAGGATCTGCTGAGCGGATTGAATGATAAAGTCGATATGAAAGTTCTTGCGGTAAAGAAAGACACGGATGACAGGATTAAGACATTTATCAGTAAATATGCAGCACTTTCAGATAAAATCAATGTTGAGTGGATCGATCCGGTTCTGCATCCGTCAGCATTGACAGAGTATAATGCATCCGAAAATACAATCGTTGTATCTTGTGAAGCAACAGGAAAGACAACAACTATTTCTTTTGACAAGATTCTTGTTATGGATATGTCTTCCTATTATTATTCAGGAAATGCATCTTATTCAGAATTTGACGGAGATGGTCAGCTGACAAGTGCGGTGAATTATGTGACAAGTGATGCGCAGAAGACAATCTATAAAGTAAGCGGGCATGGAGAGGCGGAACTGTCATCTACAGTTACAGATTTGATGAGTAAAAATAATTACACGCTGACAGAGCTGAACCTTCTGATGGCAGATTCCATTCCGGATGATTGTGATCTTCTGCTTATGAATGCACCGACGAATGACCTTTCAGAAAATGAAGTGACACTTCTGACAAATTATCTGGCAGCAGGCGGAAAAGTGATGTGTCTGCTTGGGGATACCTCTCTGACGGATTTTCCAAATCTGGCAAGTGTGCTGAAGGTGTATGGAATTGAAGGTGTAGATGGTTATATTGCGGATCCGACAAGATGTTATCAGAACCAGCCATATTATATCTTCCCACAGCTGAATGTATCTGGTGATCTTGCGAACGGAATCAGTTCTCAGATGGTGCTTTTGACGAATGCACATGGAATGACATTGACAGATCCGACACGAGATACGATAACAACAAGTGCATTCATGGAGACATCGGAAAATGGATACGCAGTAACAGAGTCCGAACAGAAACAGGGAACGTATGAACTTGGAGTTGTCGCAACAGAGACAATTTCTTCGGGAGATGATTCTTCTTCGAATAGTTCAGATGCCGAGGCAACAGATACAACGACTGATGATAGTGAAAGTACGGAAGATTCTGAGGAAAGCAGTACAACAGAAGCCCGTCTGACGGTGATCTCCGCAGGAAGTCTGATCGATCAGAATATTACAGATGCATTTTCACAGCTTGAGAATACACAGATCTTTATGAATGCAGTAAGTGCAAACTTTGACGGAGTACAGAATCTGTCCATCGAGGCAAAGAGCCTTGGAACAGAGTATAATACGATACAGCATGCCGGTCTGTTCAGCCTTCTTGTAATCTTTGGAATCCCGGCAGTGATTCTGATCGCCGGATTCAGCGTATGGTTCAGAAGAAGAAAAGCTTAAGGAGGAAGAAAATTAGAATGAAGAAAAAGAAAGGGCCAGTGATTCTGATCGGTGTTCTGGTGTTGCTCCTTATCCTCTATTTTGCCTTAAGCACATGGAATAAGAAGCAGGATTCCAAGGAAGAAGAAACGGTGAAAGTGACAGACCTGAAGACCTCAGAGATTACCGGGGTAAAATATGATCTTGGTACGGGTGAAATGAATTTTGAGAAAGACGGAGATACCTGGTACTATACCGCAGATAAAGATTTTCCATTGCGTCAGAGTTATCCGAAGACAGTGGCTGATGCCATGGGACAGTTGAGTGCGGATCGAGAACTTGAGGATGCGGATGCGCTGGAAGAATATGGATTGGATCATCCGACTTATACAGTTACACTGACAGATGAAGATGGAACTGTGACAACAATCAAGGTTGGGAATGCGACCGGAAATGATTACTATGCGACAGTGGACGATACGGAAAAGGTTTATACAATTCCGGCGACTTCATTGGATGATATCCAGACAGAACTGGATCAGATTGCTCAGCTGGATACTTATCCAAGTATCGGAAGTGGAAATCTGAAAAAAGAAGTGATCACACAGAACGGTGAGACAACAACCTATGATTCCGAAAATGAGGATCAGGCAGAAGATGTTGCAGCAGTAGCCGGAGGACTTGGTGCTGTGAAGCTGTCAGAGGCGGCGGATTATTCTGTAGATGATGCGGATCTTGTAGGGTATGGTCTGGATGCGACTTCCAGAATCACAGTAGAAGTTACTTATACAAGCGATGATGAAGATCAGACAATGACGCTTTACATCGGAGGAGAAAATGGAAGTGGAGACAGATATGTCATGATAAATGATTCTAGAATTGTTTATCTGATTTCTGATGAAATCTGCAAAAATATTTTGAATCAATAAAGAATGGTAATCGTTCAGAGGAAAGTGAAAAATTCGGTATATTTCCTCCGGGCGGTTACCACATTTTATATTTATTTAATTGACTTTTATTCGAAAACAGCGCAGAATAAAGCACATATCGTTTTTATAGAAAATGCATAGCATTTTGGAGGTTGGCTCTGAACAGTTAGAGATAATATAATTGGCGAGATGCACAGCAGAGAAGTAGGGGCAGTAAAAATGTGCATGAGCAGATTTATCAAGAAAGAAGGATTTGTATGAAAGAAAAATTTTTACGTTTTATGCAGGGCAGATATGGTGTGGATCAGTTTTCTAAAGGTCTGCTCATTGCTGGACTGGTAGTAGTACTCTTGTCCTCATTTTTTGCAGGGGGAAGGGCAGGATCGTTATTCTATTTACTTGGATGGGTATTGATCATTTATTGTTATTTCCGTATATTTTCCAAAAATATATCTAAACGATATGCGGAAAATCAGAAGTATCTTGCAAAGACATACAAGATTAGGACTTATATTCAGCAGCAGAAGAACAGTCTGGCGCAAAGAAAGGCATATCATATTTATAAATGTCCGGGGTGCAAATTCGTATTCCGAAGGGGAAAGGAAAGATTGAGATCCGATGCCCGAAGTGTGGAACAACATTTATTAAGAAGAGTTGATGTGTTTACTGGAGAGAAACCATCTGTTATGATAGGTAGTGAGTGTTAGAATGAATGCGAGAGAAAGAATGAGAGGACGGGAAGGATGTCAGATCCATACAGTATATTAGGTGTAGACAGAAATGCTACGGATGAGGATGTGAAGAAAGCTTATCGAAAGCTGAGCAGACAATATCATCCGGATGCGAATATCAATAATCCGAAGAAAGATGAGGCTGAGGCGAAGTTTAAGGAAGTGCAGCAGGCTTATCAGCAGATTATGGATGAACGCGAAAAAGGATATACTTCCGGATATGGTTCGAGTGATGGTTCAGGTTATGGAGGTTACGACTCGTTTGGAGGATTCGGCGGTTTTGGTTCTTATGGATATGGTTCAGCAGGAAGTACGGGTAGAACTTCCGGGATGAGTGAGGAAGATGCACATCTGAATGCGGCAGCTAATTACATACGAAGCGGACATTATAAAGAGGCTCTTAACGTACTTGACGGAATCAGTCAGCATAGTGCAAGATGGTATTTCTACAGCGCATCGGCGAATTCCGGATTAGGAAATAACGTGACCGCATTGGAACATGCGAGAGAAGCAGTTCGTCTGGAGCCACAGAATATGCAGTATCAGATGTTGCTTCAACAGCTGGAAGGTGGAGGAAACTGGTATCAGACAAGACAGACGATGTACGGATATCCCGGAACCTATAATAGCAGCTGGTGCGTGAAATTATGTATTGCCAATCTGATGTGCAATATTTGCTGTAACGGTGGCGGACTGTGCCTGGGAGGCGGTCCGGGCGGCGGAACATTTATGTAAGAGGAATAGAAGAGGAGAACCGAGAATGTTAACACAGTTTTCGAGAACAGAACTGCTTTTAGGCAAGGAAGCAATGAACAAGCTGGAAGATGCCCGCGTTGCAGTATTTGGTATCGGTGGTGTCGGTGGATACGTGTGTGAAGCTCTTGCAAGAAGCGGAGTTGGAAAGCTGGATCTGATCGATAATGATAAAGTCTGTATGAGTAATCTGAACCGACAGATTATTGCAACGAGAAAGACGGTTGGTCAATATAAAACAGAAGTGATGAAGGACAGGATTCTCGATATTAATCCGGAGGCGGAAGTGAACATTCACAATTGTTTCTTTCTGCCGGATAATGCAGATGAATTTCCTTTTGAAGAATATGACTATGTTGTGGATGCTGTCGATACCGTTACAGCCAAAATTGAAATCATCATGCAGGCAAAGAAGAAGGAAATACCTGTAATCAGCAGCATGGGAGCCGGCAATAAGCTTGATCCTACAGCTTTTCGCGTAGCAGACATCTACAAAACAAAAGTATGTCCTCTTGCAAAAGTAATGCGCCGGGAATTAAAAAAACGAGGCGTAAAAAAGCTTAAAGTTGTTTATTCAGAAGAACAGC